>Ga0209330_1000578_pt1 | contig 14243 bp, 15 predicted proteins | sample JacPinW_OM2H0_O3_FD_187969 | JGI IMG/M metagenome (GOLD analysis project Ga0209330, IMG submission 187969) | Forest soil microbial communities from Algoma, Ontario, Canada - Jack Pine, Ontario site 1_JW_OM2H0_O3 (SPAdes) (version 2) | ecosystem: Environmental > Terrestrial > Soil > Boreal...
ACCCATGTTCAGGGACGGCGCATCGAGTTTGCGGTGCGGGCGACCGATGGGGACGAGGAGATTGGAGTCGGTACCCATGAGCGCGTCGTAGTAGATCGGGCGAGGCTGTCGGAACGGTTGAAGGCTAAGGTCGGCTAGCGTTGGGCAGAACGCGTCAGTGCATGGAGAGCTCGAACGGCCTGGCCAGACGAAGAAGGGCGGGTGAAGGCCTCCACCTTCACCCGCTGTCTACATAAAGATCCTCAATACCACGCCGGCACCGACCGTCTTGCCACCCTCACGAATGGCGAAGCGCTGGCCGGCCTCCATCGCAATAGGACTCTGCAGCTCGACCGACACCACGGTGGTGTCACCCGGCATAACCGTGTCGACGCCCTCGGGCAACGTCAGCACGCCGGTCACGTCCGTCGTGCGGAAGAAGAACTGCGGCTGGTACCCTTTCAGAAAAGGGGTATGCCGACCGCCCTCATCCTTCGTCAGCACATACACCTCACACTCGAACCGAGTGTGGGGCGTGATGCTGCCTGGGCTCGCCAGGACCTGACCTCGCTCGACTTCCTCACGCTTGATGCCGCGAAGCAGTATGCCGACGTTTTCGCCCGCTCGACCCTCATCGACGAGCTTGCGAAAGATCTCGACGCACGTGCACGTGGTCTTTATCGTCGGCCGCAAGCCGACAACTTCGACCTCATCGTTTACACGCACGACCCCACGCTCAATGGGGCCGGTGACTACTGTGCCGCGACCTGCGATCGAGTACACATCCTCGATGCGCAGGAGAAACGGCGCATTGATCACACGCTCCGGCAGCGGAATGTATCGGTCCATCTCCGTCACCAGTCTGGCGACCGCCGGTACGCCGAGCTCGCCGCGGTCGCCCTCGAGTGCCAGCAATGCGCTGCCTCTCACGACAGGCGTCGTATCGCCCGGGAAGCCGTGCTTCGTCAACAGCTCGCGAACCTCGATCTCGACCAAATCGAGCAGCTCCGTGTCCATTACCAGGTCGGCCTTGTTCATGAACACGACCATGTGCGGCACGCCAACTTGGCGCGCGAGCAGAATGTGCTCGCGCGTCTGAGGCATCGCGCCTTCAGCGGCCGAGACGACCAGAATCGCGCCATCCATCTGAGCCGCACCGGTGATCATGTTTTTCACATAATCAGCGTGGCCCGGGCAGTCAACGTGAGCGTAGTGCCGCGTCGCCGACTCGTACTCGACATGCGCCGAGGTGATCGTGATGCCACGGGCCCGCTCTTCGGGTGTCTTGTCGAGGTCATCAACGGCCAACGTCTTGCCGCCGTGCAAGTCCGCCATCACTTTGGTGAGCGCCGCCGTCAGCGTCGACTTGCCATGATCCACGTGGCCGATGGTGCCAATGTTCATGTGCGGCTTGGTGCGCTCGAACTTCTGCTTGGACATGTTTGCAATCTCCTTTGTGAGTCCACTTTCACTATGGCCGGTGGACTGGCGACCACCTGCCACGGAGTTGCAGCAGGGTTTTCTTAAGGCTCGCGCGCCTCTCGGGCCGCGGCCGTGCTATCGCGCAGGGCGTCGTCGACGCGTTCGGCGAACGCGCCTGATGCAGCGCTGGCGGCGATACAGTTCATGGACATCTCGAAGTTTTTCTTCAGATCAATACACATGCAATGAATCCTAATTCCGGAAACAAAAAAGCCCCCTCCGGCGAACCTGAGGGGGCTTTGTGTTCTTGCAGCCTTGAGGCGCTCAAACGTTAGGCACGACCCTCCGGTCCCGCTTGGGGCAGGCTTTCCGAAGTACCGAGCGTAGTGACATTGAAGCGCATAAGGGCGGAGTCTGAAGAGCGGACGAAATGAAGTCAAGGATCTCTAGCGAGAGTATGCGCTGGATCTCATCGGCCTAACCGTTGGGGATGTGTCCTGGCGGTAGTACGGGGTCGCGGCTATAGTCGCCGTTGCGACGTCCTCAGAATCGGAGAAGGCAAGCAATGTCAGCGAATAAGACTAAGCCTACCGCGACGAGTGTAACGGCATTCGTCAACGCCTTGGCCGAGCCAACCAAGCGGGCCGACGCAAAGGAGTTGATGACATTGATGAAAAACGCCACCGGCGAGGCACCTCGAATGTGGGGACCGTCGATCATTGGCTTCGGCACGTACCGCTATAAATATGAGAGTGGCCGCGAGGGAGAGACGGTTCTGGTGGGCTTCTCGCCGCGAAAACCTGCGACGGTTCTGTATGGTGTGATGGGATCCGAAAACGCCGAGGAGTTGCTCCCTAAGTTGGGTAAGCACACCACCGGTAAAGACTGTCTTTACATCAAGAAGCTTTCGGACGTGGATCCAAAAGTTTTATGGGAATTGATCGCACGCGCTGTGGCTGCAAGGAGATCGCACCGAACGTAGCGATGAATAGCGCTGTCAGGAGTTCCCAATGACATTCAAACCCCCCAAGGCCTGCATCTTAAGCCGCGCACCTTTGCACCGGGGCTTTTTGCGGGTATACGAATATGAATTCGACGTCGAGAAACACGGCGGCGGAATAACGCGCTTATCAAGGGAGGTCATGGAGCGCGGCAATTCGGTCGCGGTGCTGGGCCATGATCCCGAGCGCGATGAGGTGGTGCTGGGAAACGAGTTCCGTCCCGGCGTGTTGGTGGCGGGTGACTATCCATACCGCGACAATCTCATTGCAGGCGCTATTGATAAGAATGAGACGGCACTCGAGGCAGCGGTGCGGGAGATGCGGGAGGAGACGGGTCTGGTCCTAAGTAACCCCGTGCTCATTCATTCGGGCGCCTATGTCAGCTCAGGCGGAACGTCAGAGAAGATTTCGATTGTGTACGGCGCGGTCGACACGGCGCTTGCCGGCGGCGTTCACGGCAATGAGTCAGAAGATGAGGACATTCTCACGGTTGTTCTGCCGGCAAAGGTGTTCATTGAGCGCGTGCGCGGCGGCGAGATCAATGATTTGAAGACGCTGGTGGCAGGATATTGGTTTGCGGAGCGGCAGGCAGCAGCCTAGTACTCAGGCCGATGAGGACAGGACCAGTCTCGGCTCAGTAGGCCAAGGCGCGCCATTTCGTGATGTAGTCGTGCTTCCGCAAAGCCGCTACTCGATACCGGCGGCGAGCGGCGGCAGACTTGGGCTATGGCTATTGACCCGGCCCTACGCGTCGCGGCCGCGCGGTTCCGCACCGGGGCAACGAGGACGCTTATCTTATGCAGCGAATAGGATACTTTTCGATCCGCGGCTATTGGCGTGCGCCTCTCGCAGTCTTCGTCGTTATAGTCCTCGGTGGCGCCGCTGTGCCTGGCGGCCGCAGTTTGGGAATTGGGCTACTCGGTTTCGGGGTGGCTTGTAGTTTGATCATTGCCTTCGTTTTGTCGATCCAGGCAACAGTGAATCAAAATATCGTTGAAATGATGCATGAGGTGGATTCTTCGCTGCAGCTTGTCGACTATCGCTTTACCGTCTTAGGGGACAGCCGACTTAAGCTGAACTCCGCCCGAGGGGGGTGGGAGATCGAGATTCCAATCAAGAGTTCGGCTCCCTGGGTGAGATTCCGGGGGCCCAACGAATTGCATCGAGTCATTGGCCCCGGACCCGGATTCACCGCCGAAGTAAGGGAAATGATGAGGAGCGTCGGCTGCGTTTCTGCAGGGGCGTAGTATCAAGGCTGGTGATGGCTGCGAGCGGCTAAACTGGAGTCGGCGGCGGTCGGCCAATACCGGGCAGTGGATCACACGAAATTGTCGCCTCGACGCTGATGGGCCACTTTCAGACACTGGTCTGATCATTTGTACGCCGAAACGCCCTCAGTCAGAAGGTTCGGAGCTTAACGAGATCCACTCAAGATGACCCTGGAAGCTGAATGACGACAACGGATATGTTTGCTAAATGGGACCCATGGTGGTGGTACAAGGACGTTCCTGCCTCCATCGTTGCAATCCACGACGATGCGGAAGGATTTAGAGTAATTTTAAACGCCGAAAAGTGCCCTCCCACACGTGTGTCAGTAGCGCCGGGCCACTTGATAATGTTTCGCGTGTATGACGAGGTCAGTCTGAGCTATCTGAATCCATCTGGTCTACAGCCTGGTCACTCGTTCTATCAAGCCGAATCTTCCAAGTTGTTGAAGGAGGCGGAAACGATGAATGTATTGCACAGTGTTGGCCGCTCCTCAGCTCACTACGCGATCTACACAGGCTGGCGCTGTATCGACATGATTTGCACCCAGGAGCCGAGATTCATTCTTCTCTCAGAGTTTGTAGTGGGTGGCAGAAAAAGCGAGCGACCCGAGAGATCATCTTGACGACAGCGATGCCTCGAAACATTCCCCTAAAGAACCCGTGACACGAGCATAGAAAGGAAGTTTGGTAGGCTCATTTGCCATGACACGGACCAAAAGACCTAGATACGCGCCTTGCAGGATCACAACTTTCGCCGAGACGGCGCATCTGGTGCGACAAGTGGCCGATGCTCAGGCCGTTGAATATGACGAGACTCCGATCCCCGGACAGGATCACATCTATTTTTCGTTCAAGAATCTCGATCGAGCTGCCACTTACAAGTTAGTGTCGGCGATGCCGAAGGAAGTGTTCGTAAAGCGAGCTATTGGGGGACTCGACCATTTAGATGTGAAGACGGCGAAAGAAGTCATGTTGCGCATCGCGACGCTGAAAGGCACGGAATTCAACGCCGAGAACGTGAAGAAAATCATAGAAGAAATCGAGGCGCGCGCCAAAAATCACTAAAGCCTCCGGAGGCCTTTCCAAACAGAACAAATGCTCGTTTTTGGGAAGACTCGAAACCTTCGTTGCTCGCAAGCGGTCATCGGCGAGCGGCGGTTCAGGGTTGAGATTCGCCCGGCGCGGACAGTACCGGGTTCGTCTCGCTGACTGGCGGGATTGGTGGAGCAAATCATTCGCTGATCCGCCAAAAGGCGAAGTTCGTAGTACAGAAATAGCCGCCTGTGAGCGGCCGCTCAGCCGAGTGCCTAGGCGCGCCCGGACAATGACATTGCACTTTGTACCAATAGTCCGGCGCGCAAGGCGGTGGCAGACTCATTGCTTGGAAGTCTCGTATCCGACCTCTATCCAATGGAGCATGATATGGCAATCAGTCAACCGAGCGTTGCGGAAACCAAGGCCATTGCCGAGGAAGGCTACATCTATGGCCTGCCTATTGTGATGAACTACGCGGTAATGTACGCATATTCGGTGGATCACACATCTCCTGAATTCAAAGCACCGTTCAATAAGATCAAGAACGAGGCGCGTGTGTTCACGGATAAGGACACGGCAATTGTTACGCCCAATAGTGATACGCCTTACTCTTTTCTTTGGCTAGACTTGCGCGCCGAACCGATGGTGATCTCGGTTCCAGCGGTAGAGAAATCGCGCTACTACGCCGTGCAACTTGAAGACGGCAATACCTTCAATTACGGCTACATCGGCTCTCGCACCACCGGCAATGAACCGGGCGACTATCTCCTTGTCGGTCCAGGCTGGAAGGGCCAGATGCCACCCGGCATTAAGAAAGTTTTTCACTCCACGACGCAATTTTCACTCGCGGGATTCCGTACGCAGCTATTCAATTCTGAGGACATGCCGAACGCAGTGAAGGTTCAGGCCGGCTACAAGCCCCAGCCGCTCTCGAGCTATCTGAAGCAGTCCGCTCCACCCGCGGCCCCAAAGATCGATTTCCCCAAGATCGACAAAGAAACGGCAAAAACAAATTTCTTCGGCTTTCTTGATTTCTTACTGCAATTCGCGCCTCCGGGACCCGAAGAGACGGAGATTCGAGCGAAGCTTGCGCGCATTGGTGTTGGGGCAGGCAAGACATTCGAACTCAAGGATCTTTCTGCGGAGCACAAGACTGCATTGCTCCTCGGCATGAAGGCGGGGGACGGAAAAGTGAACGAACTGGTCGCGAACATTGGTAAGCGAGTCAACGGCTGGGATGTCTATTCCGCTTTTGGTGATCGCGCTTTCTTCAATGGCGACTGGCTGCTGCGGTCTGCGGGCGCAAAAATAGGCATCTACGGAAACAGCGCATCGGAAGCCGTGTATCCGAAAACGCGGATCGCCGCTGACGGTCAACTGATCGACACCAGTAAAGGTAATTACACGCTGACCTTTGCCAAGGGCGGCCTTCCTCCGGTAAATGCGTTTTGGTCAGTGACGATGTACGACGCCACGTCGCAGCTACTGATTAAGAATCCGATCAATCGCTTTCTTATCAATTCGCCGATGCTGCCCAGCATGAAGAAGAATGCCGACGACTCGCTGACGTTGTATATCCAAAAGAATTCTCCCGGCCAAGCCAAGGAGTCGAATTGGCTGCCTGCGCCTAACGGTCCGGCGTATCTGATCATGCGATTGTATTCCCCGAAGGACGCACCGCCTTCGATTTTGCCGCCCGGCGAAGGAACGTGGAAGCCACCGGGTGTGGTTGCCGCGAAATGACTGGGATAGCAGTCAATCGCGAAATCGACTTTACCCCGCTCTCTACTCCGTGATTGTCGAAGCGGGAAATATTTCGAGTTTTTGATACCCAGAAGCGGACGGCCGCCAAGGTCGGCAGCGGGTCCGACATGGGTCACCGCCGAAGCAATTTACACAAAAGCATATAAGAGCAAATTCAGGTCCGAACAACGCGAGGTTGGCTGCCGGTACGGGTCAGACATCGTCGTGTGCGACCCCGCAATGAAGGTCGGCATTGCCCTCGCGACAATTGACCGATCCCCACTAAATGCGCTACGCCATCCAGTGCTGTGTGACGCGACCGGTTGGTTCATCTGGGGTGGCGAATTATCTACCGATGACAACTTCTTTCAACCGATGCATGCGTCGCACCTTTTCGGTGTGGTTCCCCGGCTAATTCCATATTTGGCCTTGGCAGCCGGTTGCCGTGTGCTACTGGCGCCCGATCAGACAGACGTCTGGCATGATCCTCAGTTGATAAATGTTTAGTTTCTCTTCGCCGAAGCGGTCATTGGTGAGCGGCAGTTCGGGGGTCGACGCTAGACAATTAGTGATTTACGAGAGTGCATCCGTCCCTGATCGGCCCAACATGGGACGTTGAGTTCAAGTCCCCGCCACAAAGCCGCCATTCGACCCGCACAGAGCCGGCGAATCCGGGCGCGACGCGCAAGTGGAATATACTCACTCGTCTCAACGAAAACCTAATGAAGACCCTCAAATCATGAAGCTCCTCGACGGATTGGCGTTCATCGGGTTGCGACTTCCAGGATCGAAACGGCGGGCGGAATTGCGATCGGCCTGGACCCATCCCGGTGAAGGTGATGGGTGGAGTGCTAGCTGGTACTTTGATCAGATTCGCAAACGCCTGAATCCGGCCGCCGTGGTTGATGAGAAGACCTGGTCGGACCTCGAATTCCCAAGGTTCTTCAAGGAAATTGATACCACGGTTAGTCTGATAGGACGGCAATACCTCTTCGCTCAATTGCGCATCTACGAATATGAAAAGGCCAAATTGGACGAACGCCATCACGGTTGCGAGATTCTTCAGGGCAATCGTGAATTGCGAGAACATATTCAGCTGGCGTTGAGGCCATTGGAACTTGACTCGGCGGCCTACATTGCTGATCTGCTGATAGGTCCGGAGCCCAACAGGGTTCCGCACGGACAACTCGTGCTGCCGTGGATGATGCTTACCCTCGTCGCCGTCGGCTCTGCACTCGCCCACCTAATACCGTTCTGGTTATGCGCCGTCCTCCTTGCGATCAATATCATCATTTCGATTAAGATCAGCGCGCAGCTAACGCACAATGTTGACGCCCTCCTGGGCCTTGCTCGAATGCTGGGTGCGGCGAAACGAATCTGCGCAGTACGCGGGGCAGGAAAATTCTCTCTTCTGGACCGACTAGTGTCGGAAGCGCAAAAGCGAGAAGAACTGAGATCTCAGATCAAATCGCTTGCGGCATGGGAGATCCTTCGATCTTCGTTCGTCGGCGGTCTAGCCGTGGCGGCAGACGTATTATTTCTGTCGAAACTAGCACTCTACGTGCGCTCGATCGACCGATTCGCAAGCAGTCGTGCCGAGTGGTTATCTACGTTTCAATTGATCGGAGCGGTGGATGCGTCCATTGCAGTAGCCAGTTTCCTGTGTCGATACCCGAAACACTGCCGGCCGGGCACCAGCGAGTCCACGATTGCAATTGAAAACGGATATCACGCATTCATTTCTAATCCCGTCAAGAATTCGATAAACCTGACGAATCGGTCCGCCCTGGTCACCGGGTCCAATATGACTGGCAAAACAACATTCATCAAGATGGTCGCGACGAATGCCATTCTCGGGCATACCCTCGGAATCTGCTTGGCCGATCGGGCAACGCTGCCCCGGTCTCCGGTGAGAGCGCTGGTTCGGGGAGATCAGTCGGTGGCCGAAGGAAAGAGCCGCTATTTCGCTGAGGCGCAGGCGATTCGTGATTTCATTGCTGAAGCGGCAACGGGGACATGCCGAATTTTCATTTTAGACGAACCATTCAGCGGCACCAATACTATCGAGCGGATCGCCATAGCTAAGGCCGTACTAAGAGCGATCGGAACAAGCGCGCAGGTCTTGGTGACCACGCATGATGTGGAGTTGCAACATCTATTGGGCGTCCAGTTTGAACTTTTCCACTTTCAGGAGAATCCTGCTGTGGAAGGGTTTTTTGACCATGAGCTGCATTCGGGCGCAAGCACCCAGCGAAACGCCATTCGAGTGCTCGAGAGGCTGGGATACCCGGCATCCATAATCGCGGAAGCCTTGGCGACGGTAGTCGCCATTGATGCTCCGAAGATGCCTTCAGGCGACATGGCTCCGCCCTCTCACAATCATTCGAACGGTCCTGGAGTAGCGTGATTCGGACCTGGAGCAAGCGGGTATCTATGAGGGTCAGCTTGGAATCGAGAAGCGCCTCCGCTCGCGCAAGTGTCCTCGACAAGCCTCGGTCGGCCAGCAGCGGCCAACTGCGGTCAATCGGGGCGGCCCTTCGCGTTTGTCGGTCCGCGTTCGACTCTAATCGATGACCTTAACTTTCTGCATCATGTCGCGAAACCTATCGGCAAGAAGCGGGTAGTTATCGTGCCATCCACCTGTGGAGTCTTTGAATGTGCTCGCGACCGCGTATACGACAAAAACCATGTCGCGCTTCGAGTCATACCAGAACGCGTACAGGCCCTTGACGGTTAGCGGGTGAAAAGGTTTGACCTGCACCGGTCCTGAAGCCAATTTTTGCGGCATCCCGATCGATTTCGCGAGCTCCGTCGTGTGATCGGAAGATTCGCTTACATCGCTGTCGCTTACCATTGTGGCGATGTAAAGGGTTCGAGCCTCGCCATCGATGTGGATAGTTTGCGGTTTTGAGTGGTGTAGCCACTTGGCGTTCGGACGGGGATCGCCCATGGCCCCAAGCCAAGAAGCTTGGTCAAGCTCTGCGAACTTTGCAAACCAGTCGAATTCTTTCGCTTTGACGCCTTTGGCAAAGACATGCTTCCCACCATTAATTGCGTACCCGCCGAACCACGCTTGATAAAGTGGCGAGGCGGGGTCCGAACGCGCAGCAAATGTGTTTGGTTTCACAGGCGCGCCGAACGCGAAGTAGTTAGTTCCGGTCAGCTTGAGCGGTACCCAGATGTCGTCCATAGCGTGGGTCTGCACGATCCAGTCCGGACCTAAATCGCCCAAATCGATGCGTGCTGCTGCGCTCGCCGAATGCGCGCTAAGACTCAAGAGAATCGCCGCGACCGACAGTTGTTTCATTGTTGTTCCGTCCGCTAATTACCGTGAATACGTCGTATTTCTTATAACCGCAATTCTGTCCGATTCCCGCCATCCAAGCCCATTGCCGCACGCGCCCCACACGGTGTTTCTAACGCACTGGTTGCGTGCCGTTATGGCGGCCTTCGGTAGGGGACCGGTCAGACTCCGCATCGCATAGATGCATTAGCTGTGTTAATGATGACCCTGCTGCATCCCGTGCCCTGGATGTTGTTGATAGGTGGCTGGCTCGGAATTCACAGAGTGATCTTTGGGCCAACGATTCCAGAAGGATGGCGGTGGTTCTGGATTGGAGCGGGTGGTTGGGCGGTTTTTGTTGCAGCGTTTACAGTTTTGTTCATGCGAAGTGTGCGAAAAATTAGAGCGAAGATCGGCACGCAATAGCCGATAGGCACATTAAAAAGCCAAGGCGCCTTTGCTGCGTCTACCTCGCCGCGCTGGGCGAACACACGGACGTGTGATCGGCGTGCCGATAGTCAGACGAAAAACATCTCAAGCCTGCGCGGTGGAGCGCACGATAATTTCCGCCACATCCACGTCCGCCGGTTGCTCAATTGCGTAGGCTACGGCGCGCGCAATTGAATCCGGGGACATGGCAAGCTTGTCTCGCGAAGCGGCGAGCTGAGCTTTCACTTCACTGTTGGTCACACGGTCCGCGAAGTTTGTCCGCGTGAACCCGGGGGATATGATCGTCACACGCAACTTTTCTTCTGCGACCTCCTGCCGTAGCCCTTCGGATATGGCGCGAACCGCGTACTTCGTCCCGGAATACACTGATTGATTCGGAACAGTCTTGTGGGCCGCGGTCGATGCGGTGTTGACGAAATGTCCAAATCCCTGGGCGCGAAACACGGGCAGTGCAGCTGCGACGCCGTACAAGACACCCTTAATATTGACGTCGATCATTTCGTCCCAATCGTCTACCCGCAAATCCTTGAGAGGCGACACCGGCATCACGCCCGCGTTATTAAAGATGACGTCAAGTTTGCCGAACTTCTCGGATGCAAGGCCAACGAGTGCGGACAGATCGGCGCGTTTTCTGACATCGGTAACAGCGTAGGCAACTTCACCGCCGGACTGTCTAATGCGATGCGCCAGTGTCTTCAGTCGGTCTACCCCCCGAGCGCCCAATACGAGCTTTGCGCCTTTCTCCGCTAGGAGCACGGCCGTCGCCTCACCAATGCCGCTGCTCGCGCCGGTGACGACCACCACTTTGTCTTTGATCCCCGCCATTGAATTCTCCTCTCGATTGCGAAAACCGCGGGTTTGCGGTTTTGCGTTCCTAAACCTTAAGTTTAAGAATTCGCCGGGGCAGTGGGTAGCACAATACTCGCTGTTTTTTGCCTAATCGTATCGGTGGAGATGCGGCTCGAACTCGGCGTTGGCGGCACCCACAGGCCCCGACCGAGGATGAATGCTCAGCCGCCAACGTAGAGGCTGAGCATGTGTTGCTCGGATGCGCAGTGACACAGCCGAGCAGCTCGACCGGACTAAAGAAGCCCCGGCCAATGGAGAAGGCTTGTGGCTGACGAAGCCTGATTCGCGCACAATTGCGACAGGGAAGTCGCAACCCCATAACTTGAGCTGTAAGGAGATCTTCGGTGATCCTTTCTTCCTGCTACGGTCTTCGTATCCCCCTCGCCCTGGTGCTGTGCAGTCACTTCGCTTGGGCTGACTCTTTGACGACGGCACCGGCCGACTCATCGGCTCTCGCGGCCATGAAAAAACAGGCTGTGAGCGATGTGGAGTCACACGCAAAATTGGCGCAGGTGATGGTCGATACCGTATTCAGCTACGCCGAACTCGGCTATCACGAGGTGCATAGCTCGGCGTACCTCTCGGGCGTTCTCGAGCAGAACGGCTTCAAGGTGGAGCGTGGTATCGCCGGAATCCCCACGGCGTTCATGGCCACCTGGGGATCGGGAAAACCGGTCATTGCGCTGGGCTCCGACGTGGACTGCATTCCGCAGGCATCGCAGAAACCGGGCGTGGCCTATCACGATCCCATCGTCGCCGGCGCGCCGGGACATGGCGAAGGGCACAACTCTGGTGTGCCACTGCAGATTCTCGCCGCCATCGCGGTAAAGGACATCATGCAAAAGAACCACTTGCCCGGCACGATCAAGCTCTGGCCCGGCATTGCCGAGGAGTTGCTCGGCGGCAAGGCATATTATGTGCGTGCGGGCTACTTCAAGAATGTCGACGCCGTTCTCTTTGCGCACGTCGCCAACAACCTGGGTGTCAGCTATGGTGGCTTCACGACGCTGGGCGCGGTTTCGGTGCGCTATGATTTTTTGGGTGAAAGCTCGCACGCCTCGGTCGCACCCTGGAAGGGACGCAGTGCACTCTCTGCAGTTGAACTCATGGACGTGGGTTGGAGCTTCAAGCGTCAGTTTCTCCGCCCGGTGCAACGCTCGCACAACGTCATCGTCAATGGAGGCGATCAGCCGAATGTGGTGCCCTCCACGGCCAGCAATTGGTACTACTTTCGCGAGATCGACTACGCACGGGTGCGCGAATTGGTCGACCTTGGAGAGAAGATGGCGCAAGGCGCCGCTCTCATGAGCAGCACCAGTTACTCCAGCACAGTTCTTGGCTCGGCCTGGCCGGGATGGATGAATAAGCCGATTGCCGAGGCCGAGTACCGCAACGTCCAGGCGGTCGGACTGCCCACCTGGTCAGCAGCCGACATCGCGCTCGCCAAGGGCATCCAACATGAATTGAAGGTGCCGGAGATCGGACTCGAAACCGCGGTTAACCCTCTGAACGGTGGAGGCACTGAACAAACCTTTGCAGGTGGCCCGTCGGACGATATCGGCGATGTCTCCTGGAATGTACCGACCATCGTTTTGTGGTACCCGTCGAACATTCCCAATTTGCCCGGTCACAACTGGGCCAACGCGATCTCGATGGCCACGCCCATCGCCCACAAGGGCGTGATCGCCGGGGCAAAGGTTCAGGCCATGACGCTTCTAGACCTCTTCACCACTCCTGAACTCATTACCGCGGCGTGGGACTACTTCAACAATGTGCAGACAAAGGATCAGAAGTACGTCCCCTTTATTCGGCCGGAGGATCATCCACACCTCGAACTGAACGCCGGGATCATGGATAAATACAATCCGCAGCTGGCGAAGTTCTACTATGACGCGTCGAAGTACCCGACGTACCTCGATCAGCTCGGCATTAAATACCCGACGCTGCGCACGAGCCCTCCCGCCTCCGCGGCAGTCGAGCCAGCGGATTCGGCCGACATGAACGATGTGGTTGCTGCGGCGAGTGGCAATGAGTGAGTTTGGCTGAGACAGTGCGGCCGTCCCCCGGCCGGCGGAGTCGGCATAAAGCGACAAGCGCGAGCCTTGGAGAACGGGTTTAGAATCGGCGGAGATATATCCGATCGAAGACTTCAGGGAGTGGTTTCTTGCTCATACTCACACGGAAGGTTGGCGAGTCGTTGATGATTGGGGCGGAGGTCACCGTCACCGTGGTGGCCGTGAAGGGCAATCAAGTGAGAGTTGGGATCAATGCGCCGAAGGATGTGGTGGTGCATAGAGAAGAGATCTACGAGAAGGTGCAGGCGGAGAAGGAATCTCGGTAGGTCAGCGGAGTACACGCCGTAAGATAGATGAAGGCCGCGAGATCCCAGTGGGCTAGCACGGGAATCAAGCCGCGCTCCAGCAGTGTGTGGGGTGGGACGGCCGCCGTAATCACCAGGCGCAGCAACATGACCGCGAAGTAAATTCCCGCAACTATCTTAAGCCGGCGGCGAGTCGAACGGAGTGTCACCCAGAAATACCCTGAGCCCCGCCATTGGTCGGCGGCGACGACGGCCATCCACGCGGTCAGCATAATTTGCACTGGCAGCAGCAGGCCGTAGGGAATGAGGCCGGATTCCCACGCGCGAAACGGCGGAAGCCATGAGGGTGATAACAAGACTACTTCGATTTGACCGACAACACGGGCAACGAACAGGCTCAAACACAGCCAGAGAGCCGCTGGGCGCCAGCGATCGAACGGGCCGACGACGATCGGGGCGCTCACGACAGCAGCGCCTCGTAGTGCCGATACCAATTACTGGATAGGCGTGTGTCGGGATCCCAAGCTCGCTTGCGGCGCAAGAACTCGGGGAACTCCGGATAGCAGCGCAGCAGCTGCTCGCGGTCGGCATAACGGTGATAGGTGAGAAAATAGCTGCCGCCGAAATCGATGGCGCGATCGATCAGGCGTCGGAACGCGGTTCGGGCTTTGGCGAGTCCGGATTCATCGTGATCGACGTGCAGATTGAAAATCACGCAAGCGTAGTCATCCTTGGCCCATTTCAAGAAGGCATCTTCATCTTTCTTTATCAGACGAATGGTGCCGTAAATGAGATCAACTCCGTGATGGAGAAAGTCTGCACGGATGGCTTGCATGAGGCCGACCAACCGGTGGCGCGGTACGTATAATTCGGTGATCATTTCCGTGCCCGGC
>Ga0209330_1000579_pt1 | contig 14223 bp, 9 predicted proteins | sample JacPinW_OM2H0_O3_FD_187969 | JGI IMG/M metagenome (GOLD analysis project Ga0209330, IMG submission 187969) | Forest soil microbial communities from Algoma, Ontario, Canada - Jack Pine, Ontario site 1_JW_OM2H0_O3 (SPAdes) (version 2) | ecosystem: Environmental > Terrestrial > Soil > Boreal...
AGCGGGTGACGTCATCGCCCGTCTGACGAAAGGCCTCGACACGCAGCTTGGTCCGACCTGGCCGGGTGGAGTCGAGTTATCGTTCGGACAGTGGCAGAAACTTGCGCTGGCGCGTGGCTTCATGCGCGACCAGCCTCTCGTGCTGATTCTCGACGAACCCACCGCCGCGCTGGACGCGGAGACTGAACACGCGCTCTTCGAACACTACGCCCGGGCGGCGCGCGGCGCTGGCGCGACCGAGAGTGGACGCCTCACGATCCTCGTCTCTCACCGTTTCTCGACGGTCCGAATGGCGGATCTCATCGTCGTGCTCGATGGGTCCCGGCTCGTGGAGGTCGGCACCCACGATGAGCTGATCGCCGCTAGTGGTCAGTACTCAGAGCTCTACAGCATCCAGGCTGCCGCGTACCGCTAACCACCTGTTTGTCGGTCGTGGGTTATCTGGCCGGAACCGCTCCTTGTCTGGCGAGAGCTACAAAAGCGCTCGGCGGAAGGACATCGGCGGTTTCATAGTCTAAGTCAGAGCAGGCCGATGCGGCCGAGAAGCTCTTGAAAACGATGGTCGGAACGATAGCGATCAAAGACCGGATCGACGGCGAGGTATCCCATCCAGACGGCGCGATCGCCATACGCAGCTTGCAGCCATTTGAATGTGTCTTCGTTGCTGTTCAGCGCAGCGTAGATCTGAGCCAACCCGTAGGGCGAAACGTAACGCTTCCTCGAGATTGTTTCCAGTTCGTGCGCGATGCGGAGTGCTTCAGGCTTCCGCCCTGCCGCTGCAAGGGCAACCGCCACCTGCGCCGTGTAGAGTGGGCTGTCCCCTGACAAACTTGCCGCCCTCTTCAGCTCACTAACGCTCTCGCTGTGCAAGCCTGCCTGAACGTAGCCCTCGCCGAGCAGAAGATGGGCAGCCGCGAAGCTCGAGTCCAGCTCAACAGAGTTTCGAGCCTGTTCGTTTGCGCGCGAGTAGTCACGTGCCTGGTAGTAGCGGAGTGCTACCCATGTGCCGATCATGAGATTAAGTGGATCGAGTTCCAGTGCTCGGTTGGCTTCGGCAAGTGCCTCGTCAGGGCGCCTCTTAAGGGAAAGATAGTCTCCGTACCAGTGGTGCGCATTTGCGTATTGAGGATCCAACTCCAGAGCACGCCTGAACTCGATCTCCGCTCCGGCCCAATCCCAACCATGGCTAAGCGCAAGGCCCAGGGAGGCGTGGGCTTCAGCCGATTGTGGATCGATCTCGACCGCTTTGCGGGCGGCCGCCAAAGCCTTCGGGAGTGCGTCGGCCGGGGATTTGAATCCGTGCCACGTAAGTCCGCTGTTGCAGTCAGCCAGCCCGGAATATGCCGCGGCGTAGGTTGGATCGCTGTCAATGGCCTGCTGAAAATAATGCTCCGCCTTTTGCAGGCCGCCGGCGGTTCGCTTGTTCCAGTAATAGCGACCCTTCAAATACGCCTCGTATGCCTCAGGCCTGGTTAGCTGCGGATTCGCTAAACGTGTTTTCTGTTCTTCGGTGAGAGCGATGTGTATTTGGCTTGCGATGCTTTGCACCACGGAGTCCTGCACAGCGAACAGATCTTTGACTTCGCGGTCGTAACTCTCGGTCCAGAGGTCCGTTTGATTTTGTGCCTGGATGAGTTGAACGGTGATGCGTACACGGTCCGACGAGCGACGCACGCTGCCTTGCACAAGATAGTCCGCGTTCAGTTCTTTACCGATCTCCTTCGCGGCCAGATCGGTACCTTTGTACTTTGCAACCGAACTGCGGGCTACCACAGCGAGTCGATTCCGATTTAGCTTTCCTACCTGGGCGATCATTTCTTCAGTCAGGCCTTCACTGAAGAACTCCTGCTCGGGATCGCGACTCAAGTTCTCGAACGGCAGGACAGCGAGGACTATCTTGCCCTGGGAATGTGTGGGCGGGTTCGATGCTCTTCGCCAGCCCCAAACGACCAGGAATGACAGAAGGCACGCGACTGAGAGTAAAGCCACTGCTCCAACAAAAAGCCACCTGTAAGCCTTCCGATTCCCTTGTCGATGAGCGGTTCCGGCATCCGTCGTCTTTTCCGCTGTACGGTCCTCGTCTGGCTCCACTAAACGCAGTCTTCGGGCTTGTAACCAGCCATCGAGTTCCGACACGAAATTCCGGTCGCTGGCGGGGACGACCGATGCCACTGGCTCGGGCGCTGCGCTTGACCCTTTGGGAGTAATGACCAGCGCGATGAAGCGATACCCCTGCCCGGTCACTGTCTGTATGAATCGCGGGGTCTCGGCGTCATCCTTCAGGACCAGACGAAGCTTGCGGATCGCGCCCCGGATACTGTTGTCGGTATCCAGAAAAACCCCCTGGCCCCAAACCCGGGAAACGATCTGATCCCGGGTGACAATCTCGTCCCGGTGTTCAAGCAGAAGGAGAAGGATCTCGAACGGGATGCGCTCCAGCTTCAGCACATGACTGCCGCGGCGCAGCCTTCGGGGACGCAGATCAAGCTCGTAGCCTTCGTCGAACCGGATCGGTTGTTCGTCCACTCCAACTGGCTCGGAAGCCATGGCACACACTCCACGGAAGCGGAATGATTTTACACCACACCTGCAACACCGTCATAAGTGCAAATCCCGCCTGTATTTAGAGCGACACAAAGCATAACGCCGCGACACACTCTGCGATATGGACAACAACGTCCGCTGTTGCAAGGATGCCGACCACACTGACCGAAAGCCAGTGAAGAATCAGGAGGAAGCACAATGAAAAGGATACATGGCGGTACAAAGAACAGGATTCTCGGGCTATGCACATTGATGGCCGCTCTATTATTGTCGGCTGTCGCAAGAGCCGATGTCGTATTGGACTGGAACGTGATCGCGGTGGACACAGCGGTCACGAACGGCCAGAACCCATTCGCCCAGGCACGATCCGCGGCGATCGTACAACTCGCGGTATTCGAAGCCGTGAACGCCATCACGGGCGAGTATCATCCCTATCTCGGAACGATCGTAGCACCGCCAGGTGCAAGCCCCGAAGCTGCAGCCATCCAGGCTGCCTATCGCGTGCTCAGCACCTATTTTGCACCCAGCGCCTCGACACTCGATGCAGAGCGCGCCAACTCCCTGGCGTCTATACCGGACGGCCAAGCCAAGACCGACGGCATTGCCACGGGTGAAGCCGCAGCTTTGGCCATGATCGCTCTGCGTGCTAACGACGGATCGTCACCCCCGCAATTCAAGATACCCGGGCCGCCGGTTCCGGGAGAATGGCAGGCCACAGCGAGTTGTCCAATTGTGAATGGAATCGCGGTCGGAATCGCGTTTCAGTGGAAAAACGTAACTCCGTTCGGCATCCCCCGTGCCAGGGAGTTTCTGCTCGATCCGCCGCCGGCGCGCGCCAGCCGCGAATACGCGAAAGCCTATGACGAGGTGATGACGGTGGGAAGCATCGACAGCACAGAGCGACCGCAAGATCGCGCGAATGTCGCGCTCTTCTATGCGGCGTCCTCGCCAACTCAGGTCTTCAATCAGGCGGTTCAGCAGGTTGCACAGGAACGGTGGCATTCGCTGTCGGAGAATGCTCGTGCTCTGGCTCTGGTGAACATGGCGATGAATGATAGCTTGGTCGCGTCATTCCTCAATAAGTATCACTACAATTTCTGGCGACCCGAAACGGCCATCCATGCTGGTAACAAAGACGGTAATCCGAGAACGGCTGGTGATCCCAGCTTCGTTCCCTTTATCACGACGCCATGCTTCCCCAGTTATCCCTCCAACCATGGCAGCGCTGCCAATGGCGCAGCCAAGATTCTGAAACGTATATACGGTGAAGGCGGGCATTCCATTACGTTGTCAAATCCCGCCGTGCCCACCATCGTGTTACGGTACACAACGTTCAGGCAGATTACCGACGACATCTCCGACGCGCGCGTTTACGGTGGGATACATTATCGAACCGATCAGGACGCAGGCGAGCGCCTGGGAAAGGCCATCGGCAGGGCCGTGTACAAGAACAACTTACGTCGCATGCACGATGACGACTGAGCGATCAGCTGGAGAGCGACTCGCCATTCGTGTCCTGTGATCCGCTTGTGCGGCGTGGTACACGGATGGCGAGCTCGTGCGGGGTCTCTCGACCGAGCTGCGCCCGACCACCGATCTACTCCTTCTGGACTCTCAGCGGATGACGGGCAACACGAAAGTTGGCCTGAAATCTCCCGTCAATCTGCAAGCAAGCCGATCGGAGGGGAGTTTAAGAGATGAAACTCCGTGATGCGATCGTCAATGTTCTGTCGATTTTGACCTGGATATCAGTTCCCAGTGCGCCCCTTGGTCGTTGACGAATTGGCTGCGGGCCGGAAGCGATTGAGGCCAGTTACCCTTTTCAGCTATTGCAGCTTCGCATACTCCGCCTTGGCTTGATTCAGGATGGGAATGTCGGCGTCGGCGTCTTTCCAAAGGGTGAGGAAATCCTTGTAGGCGGCCTGCGCCCGGACGCGGGCGGCATCGGCATCGGCGCCGCGTAACGTTTTCGCTTCAAGCCCATTCGCTCGCGCCACGCCCAGATGCGCCAAGGCTGCCGTCCAGCAGTTCCAGACGAGACCGCTGTGGTCGAGAATCTTCTGGAACTCTGCGGCGGCAGCGGAGCTCTGTCCGGCTGCCAAGTAGGCCTCTCCGCGCACATATGCCGGATACAGACAGGAAATATTGTTGCCGAAATCAATGATCCCGAACTCGACGGGGGAAGCAGCAGCCTGCAGAAGATTCAGGGCGAGAGCCGGATTCTTTTTGTCCAGCGCCAATTGCGCCTGAATCGCAGGCAACCAAATCGACTGCATCTGCGTGTCCAGCCGAAAGCGTTTCCCCAGGTCTTCTGCCAAGGACTCGGCTCGTGCCGTATCATTTGCCAAAGCGAACGCAAGCGCGGCTTCGCTTTGCGTTGCTTGACTCGTGGGAGCAGCTTTGAGAGCTTGTGCCGCTCTCTGCCGGCCTTCTGCGCTGTAGCCGTACGCGGCTTCCCGCTGAGCAGCAATCGCCTGCAATATCGCCCCTCTTTCTTTATCGTCGGTCCGTACCGCGACATCCACGGCCCCTTTGATCAGTTCCCGTGCTCGGCCAAGATGCCCGCCATAGGCCTCCGTGTCGGATACATACACGTAGCGCTCATAGGGGTGCTGAACGGCGAGTTGCTTCTGCTGCTCATCCATCGCGGCCGAGTCCGAGGTGAGAAAGGCGAGAGCGAATTTAATGTCCCAGAATCCACTCTTGTTCTGTGATCGCGCCTCCCAATCTCGGATGACCCGACGGGCGTCGTCCAGTCGCTGCATGGCTAGAGACCAGAAGGCGAGATTGACGTAAATACGCACACGATCCGGCCCAAGATGCTGAGCCTGGCTGGTCACCTCCAGCGCTTTCTCATAGCGCCCCTGTTGCGCATACACTATGCCTAGATTGGCATACACTCCCGGGTTCTGCGGGTAGTTCTCGATCCATTCCCGAAATGTCGTGGCCGATTTATCCAACTCTCCAGTCACGCTTTGATAGTAGTCGGCGGTGATCTCCAGCCTTTCCTTTTCGCTGGCGTGTTCCCGCAATTGGAACGCCCTGCTGAAGTACTCTCTGGATCGCACGTAGTCACCGGAATTGAAGTACTCGTTGCCCAGTGCGTGGTAGGCATAGGCAAAATTCGGATCAAGCTGGATGGCGCTTTGATAGTAGGGAAAACCTGCGTCGTTGCCTTTCTCTTTCGACGCCTTCTCGCCGAGGGTAAGAGCTTGCAGAGCTTCGAGCGACGAGGTTGTCGCCTGTTCGAGAGGAACATCAAACTTCTGCACCGTGGCCAGCGATTCGCCCAGCTCGCCGCGCAGCTTGGATGCCGCTTCGCCGAGCACGTCCAGCACTTTTTCCTTCGACCCGGCTGTGACCTGCTCCTCGGCGAGGGTATCTCCGCTCTGGCAGTTCACCGCCCGCAGCTCCAGCACATACTTGCTGCCCAAGCTGCCAATCGCTCCGGCAATGTAGGCTTTGCTGCTGGTCCGCTGGCAAACCTCGCGGGCCACCTCGGGCGAGAACTTTGTTTCCGCGGGCCGCGCCATCAATTTCAAGGTCTTGGCGGCGTTGCTGTCGGAAAGAATATTCAGGAAAGGCGATTGCCGCAGTGAGATGTTGAGCGCCGTTTTCAGCGTGCCGTCGAAGATGGCATCGCCGGTGCTGTTGGCGAAGTCGGCGAGAACAATGGTGTCATTGTCGGCGAGATGGCGAGCCTGCCGACGCGAACGATAGTAAAGGCCTGCGGTTATGAGCAAGACGACTAACCCTGCGGCAGCGATGTAGCCTGCGATCTTCGCTCGGCTGGACATCCGGGGACGGCTGTCACCACTTAAAGCCCGGGCGGCCGAGTCGCCCGTCCCCACGCGAGCGGATCCCAAACGGCCTGACGAGCCGACACGCAAACGGCCCGAATCTGAATCCCGCTTCAGCTGTTGCAAATCGGTTCGCATGTCGGCTGCCCGCTGGTAGCGCAGGTTGCGATCTTTTTGCAACGCATTTTCGATAATCTCTTCGAGGGGCGCCGGAAGCTGCGGATTGAGCTGCGATGCCTGGATGGGTTTCTGGTGCAGGATGGCTCCGCAAATTTCTCCCGAGCTGGAGCCATCGAATGGCATCTTTCCGGTCGCCATTTCGTAGAGCACTGCTCCGAACGAGAACAGGTCGGTGCGCGCATCCAGCTCTTTCGCGCGCACCTGCTCGGGCGACATGTAGGCTACTGTGCCCAGCATGGTTCCCGGGCTAGTCAATAGCTGGGCGTCGATTTCGCTGACCGTTTTCGTCATTGCCATCTGGGTCGAGGCGTTGCTTGGCGGATTGACCTGCGCCAGACCGAAATCCAGAATCTTGGCGTGCCCGCGTTCGGTCACAAAAATATTGCCGGGCTTGATGTCGCGGTGCACGATGCCTTTGGCATGAGCGGCGTCGAGCGCGTCGGCAAGCTCAATGGCTAGTTCGAGCAAAACCTCGGTGTCGACAGACTCTCCGGCAATGCGATGCTTCAGCGTCATTCCATCAAGATGCTCCATGGCGATGAAGGCTTTTCCATCCTGCTCGCCAACATCGAAGATCATGCAGATATTGGGGTGATTCAGCGCGGATGCAGCTTGCGCTTCGCGCTGAAAACGAGCGAGTGCCTGCGGATCGCGAGAAACATCTTCGGGCAGCAATTTGATCGCGACAAAACGGCGGAGACGGACATCTTCCGCCTTGTAGACCACACCCATGCCGCCGCCGCCGAGCTTCGCGACGATGCGGTAGTGCGAGATGGTTTGACCGATCATTCGAGGCCGCGTGCCTCTCGCGTGGCCTCATCTTACGAAAGCGGTTTTGGCCAGTCAACGAATCACTGACGAGCTTGACGAGGTTGCGCCGCATCCCTCCCGGTTGGTAGACAAACCTTGCTTTGCAGGATTAGGTAACAGTGGCCCCTTTCTCGAGTGCAATCGCCGAAAATGTCCGCAACTCCCCTACGTTTTCGAGCGGTTGTGCTAAGGAATGCCTGTCGCTCACTTGCGCGACGGACTACTCATATCTCAGAGCGATCATGGGATCGATATGGACCCGCTACAGATGGGCGGAAACTTCGAGAAAATCGAGAAGTCCATTGACAGCGCCCGCGACACTCAATGAATCAGAGGATCAGACCTTGTCAACTCGGCGTAGCGTTTTGTGACCACCCAAAAAGCTCGAAACTGTTAGAGGGGATATTTCTGCTTGTCCGAGGAAAGGCCTTCCTGGAAATCGGCCCAGCATTGCATAGCCTCAGTAGCCGCTTATGCCAGGTCATGCAGGCCAGGAAAGGGCAACGGACTTGAGACAGCACGAAAAGCGTGTAGCAACCGTAACTGGGGGTGGAACGGGGGATTGGACGATCCATGGTGCGCGGACTAGTGCGAGTCGGAGTTCATGTGACTGCGACTGCCGGGCGCGAGCAGAGCGAAGTCGAAGTAGTCGCCGGGAAGCAGAGGCAGAACAGAGCAACGCTCCAGCGACCGTGGTTCCCCTGGTTGCCGATGTGACAAAGGCGAGTGACTGTGAAATCGTCCTGGATGCGGCGGCGAAGCGATTTGGCCGCCTGGATATTTTGGTGAGCAACACCGGCCGTGGGATGAAGTTGGGAGCGATGCGTTTATGAACCAAGCCAGCACGGTTCTGGAGATCTCGTCGGAGACGTGGCGGTTAATTGTGACACGAACGTAAACGACCCGTTCCTGATGGCACGAACTGCAGCGCGCGGGATGATAAGAGCTGGCTGGGGACGGGGGGATCATCAACATCTCTGTGAGCCGGGAGACCGTGCGCCGGCGCGGATTCTCGCCCTATGGTCCGTCCAAGGCTGCTCTTGAATCGGAGACAACCATCTGGTCGTAAGAACTGGAAGGCACAGGAGTGACCTACGACGCGCTTCTACCTGGCGGGGCTACCCGCACCGGAATGGTCCCGGATTCTGTGTCCGATCAGGTACGGTCGAAATTCCTGGACACGGAGATCGTGGTTCCGCCACTCCAGTGGCCGATTTCGGAAGAAGCCGATGAAGTCGCGTGCGCCAGCGCTTGGAGGGCCCGCTCGGTGAACTGGGCCGTCTGTCCCCGGCGTTTAGCCGGGTTGCGTGGAGTGAATTAATTGCCACATTTACATTATGGAATATATTTGTGATAATTGGAGTGAATTTGTGATATCCAAGGCCAAATCGGAGCTTTGGAACGATTTTTGCTTTGCTCTGCGGATTTGGGACGTTTTGAATCCACTTGGAGCGTTCTAATGACTAAAACTACCCGCAACCCGGAAACTCCGGTTGGATTACACGCCCTCATCAATGAACTCGATCTGAAAACTCCCCGTCCCATCGTTCGCTCCATTATTACTGGCGGCACCCGCAAGACGCGGATCACCGATACGGAGGTCCTTGAACAATACCCCAGACCATACCAACCGGCAGAAGGCCTTGTTGGTCATCTTCGCTTTGCTCTGCGATACGAGCCGGTTGAGCTCGGCGTCTACAACGCCGCCTTCGCCAGCATCGGCAAAATCGACATCGAGCGCTGGGTTCAAAGCGAGCCGAACGGAATTTTTGCCCGCCGTGCCTGGTATTTATATGAGCTGCTCTCGGGGGGCACTCTCGACGTGCCGGACCTCACCTCCGGGCCGTATGTTGATCTTCTCGACTCGCATCTTCACATCACTGGTCCGGTCACCCGAATTCGCCGGCAACGCGTCTTTGACAATCTCCTGGGCAATCATCATTATTGTCCGCTTCTCCGGCGAACCGAAAAACTCGAAGCCGGCATGGCACAGAACCTCAGCGAACGCGCCCGCTCTCTCGTCGCGACCGTTGAACCCGCTGTGCTCAAGCGAGCGGTCACTTATCTGTTCGCCAAAGAAACCAAGTCTTCGTTCGCCATTGAGGGCGAGGCGCCCAGCAAGGACCGCAGCGAGCGATTCGTCGCCGCACTCATGCGTGCGGAAAAGTTCGACCCCGGTTCCAAGCAAGCGCTCATCGATCTGCAAAACGCAATCGTCGACCCTCGTTACGCGCAGAGGGACTGGCGCGACACCCAGGCCTATGTTGGCGAAACACTGCCGGATTTTTCTCAGGACGTACACTTTATCTGCCCGAAACCGCAGGATGTTCCCTCACTAATGGACGGCTGGATGCAAATGATTGGGCGCCTGCTCGGTGCCGACAGCCCTGTGCATCCTGTCTGCGCGGCGGGAGCCTCTGCATTCGGATTCGTCTTTGTCCACCCATTCGTCGACGGGAACGGGCGCATTCACCGCTTCCTGGTTCACAATATCCTCTCGAAGACCAGATTCACTCCCCAGGGAGTTGTTTTTCCCGTCTCGGCAGCCATGCTCAGGGATATAGGCGCGTATGAACGGGTTCTCGAGACCTTCTCGCGCCCCATCCTTCCCTTCATTGAATACAACGTGAATGCCGAACAAGAGATTACTGTTTCAAATGAAACCAGTCCTCTGTACCGTTTCTTCGATGCCACTCCGCAAACCGAGTACCTCTTCGACTGCATTGAGAAAACCATCAGCCGCGACCTGAAACAGGAATTGGATTTCCTGAAGTTTTTCGATGCGGCCGTGAAGTCAGTAATGGGCATCGTCGATATGCCAAATCAACGCGCGGCGCTCCTGATCAAGCTCATTCACCAGAACCAGGGGAAGCTCTCGAGAGGCAAACGGGACTCATTTTCGGAATTAAGCGACGAAGAAATACATAAGATCGAGGCAGCAATCAAAGCGGCCATTGAGCAATTCCAGCCCAGCGGTGTCCCGTGAGCCGAGTCTTTCACCTCTTTCACCTGCGGCCAGTGAGCCTCCGTCTTAACCGAAGGGATAGACCCCTCAGACGCATCGATCCATCGATCAAGCCGACACTTGACATCGGTTCATCTTCGCATTCTTGATCACTATCTGTGAGAGGGAGTCCATCGATCGCATCAAGAACCTGCTTTCTGAACCGCTGGCCTTCGAGCCCAGCAAGACCTGATGCCTTGGCGGCACGGTTTTCAGTCCAGGGGTGCTTGCCTGTCACGACGCGGCCTTTTGTTCTGCCGCTTGCCAATGCGCGCGCAGCTCCTTATTAAATTCCTCCCAACGTTCTTCTGGGAAGAAAATCCTGGCACCTTTGAACTCGACCCGACACCGAGTGCCCGGAATGTTGTCGGCTAGCCAGCGCGACCATTTCACGTCGAAATACACATCATCCGTTCCCCAAACGATCAGTGTCGGGGCCGTCAACGTCTTCAACTGCATTTCAACAGCGAGCGTATGTTTACTGTCGAAAGCTGCGAGGAAACGTTGCAGATCGCGCGTGCGCTGCTCGCTCCTGACAAACGGTCGCAGATATTTTTCGATACTCTCGTCACTCACGTGTTCCGGACTCTCATAGGCCAACCCCAGGGCTTGCGGAGATCGATAGACATTCTTATCCGACAACATCGCCTCTAGCATTCCACGCAAGTCTCCGGCGGCCGCCTTCGCCAGGAAGGGTTTGAAGGCCTCGGGGGGCCAGTTGTCGTGGGTATCACAGTCGGTGAGCGTGAGGCTGCGGACGCGCTCCGGGTACAACGCGGCGAAAATCTGTACAATACCGCCGCCGCTGTCGTTGCCGACGAGATCTACCTGATCGATTTTCAAAACATCAAGAAATTCCCTGAGCATCTTCGCGTTCGCCGTCACCGATACGTCCTGATCGGACGCGATTTCGGTGTCCCCATGCGCAAGCAAGTCCACGGCTATGCAGTGTCGGATGTCGGACAAATCCGTCAGCTGATGTCGCCACAGATGCCCGTTCAGCAGCACGCCATGCACGAACAACACGACCGGTCCTGCACCCTGTTCCGTGTAGCTGATACAACCCGAAGCGGTCGGCACACTGTGACGGGCCGGCAATAGTTTGTTTGCGCCCATGGCTCAACCCTTCCTCGCCGCGGTCGCGGAAATGTGCGCCTCGTTCAGCTTCTGTGCGCACTCGTCGCAACACACCTCAACCGTCTTGCCGCCGATCTTGACCTTGAGGGGATTCGCATCCAACTTGCAGTCGCAGGCAGCACAAGTTTTCTCAACCATGACATTTCTCCATACCCGCGGTCCGGGCAGGATCATCAGGCCATGCAGGAAGAGAGTGCCGCTGTCAGAATCTTTAGCAATTTCGATCGGACAGGGGCTGACGTCGCAGCACCGACTGTCGAAACTCAGAGGGTGAGCGGCCGTAAGTCTGGCGGAAGGCGGCGCTGAAATGGCTGTGGCTAGAGAAGCCGAGGTCCAGGCTTAGAGCGGTTAGGTCGTCATAGTGCGCCAGAAGATCGAGCGCACGCGCTAGTCGCAATCGCAGTTGATAGCGATACAAGGGGAGACCTTCGACTTGGTGGAAGACCTGGGTGAGATAAACGGGAGAACCACGCACTTCAGCGGCGATCTCTGCCAACGTCCAGCGGCGCGCCAAGTCGCTTGCCAACACAAGCTTAACCCTGTCCACCACCCGCTGCCGTCCGGTACTGGCACCTGCGGCGTGCGTGGTGCGGGGTCCCAGCACTCGCCGCACCAAGGTTAAAGCCAGACTTTCCGCTTCCAGAGGTTCCGCTACGTTGCTGTGCAGGCTATGCCGCAGCAACGCCACAAGCACTTGTGCTCGGGCATCAATCCGCAGACGCTGCTGGCGAAATGCCAGCGTCGCGCCGTCGCGCAGAAAAGTGACCGGTGCCAGTTCACGCAGTGCTGGTTCGGTGATGACAAGCGTCAGGCTGCCATCGCCACCGGGCAGAGGATGGCTGACACTGTAGTTCTCGATGGCGTTGAAAAACAGGACTTGGTTGGCCTCCGCTACGGTCTGATTATTCCCCACATGCCGGACGTAGACTCCACGATAGGGAAACACCAGTTGCGTGGTGGTTGTGCACTCTTCGCCACTCTTCTCCCGGCAGCTGCCCTGGCAGTGCGTGTCCCGGATTGTGACGGTCGGAGATTTCAGCAAAGAATGAACGACAAATTCAGGAATGCGTTTATTTTCGGTTGTTAGGGCCACGATCCCGATCCACAACGTATCTAAAGAGAGCGTATCATTTTATCCGTCCCCCCAGATCACTGTAGACTCCAAGCATCTAGAGATTCCCTTTCAGAGCCTGATTTTTTCCTTCGGGATGTGCACCCCTGCCTTGATGCCTACCCGATAATAGCCGTTAGAGAGTTTCCACAACGACGTGCTCTGGACTCAGCGAATTCAGAAAGTCGCGCGCCTCGAAGGCCTCGCCCGCAGAAACGACACCGCGTATCTTGCCTGGATTGTTAACCGTTCGTTGTGTCGCTTCCACCACAATTGGCGCACTGACGGCATAGATGTCTCGCCCGCTCGCCACGATGCGGCGCTCCGCCCTGCCCCGCCGAACGACCACATCCATAACAAAGATCTGAGACGAGCGTCCGCTCTCGTCTTCCGGCGTCGGCGCCGGCGTGTCGGGATTGCGGAGGTCCGCAATGGGCGCAAGATTCATGAACACACGAATCTCAGGTGTTCGAATGTGATGTGAGATGGTGATGGTTTCCGCCAGGGAGAGAGCGGCGACATCTTGCCGTTCGAACGGCGCCGGAAAGGTCCAACTGCGTCCCGGCGGCGGGTCAACGCGCTCCAACTTGTTATTAGAAAAAACAAGGCGTCGGCCGGTATTGCGCTGGCCCGTCAACCGAGTTCCGCGGGTCGGCTTCCAACTATTGAGCGCGACGGCGATGCAGATTTCGTCGGCGCAGTCCCACTCCCCCATGGCCGTCGTCGCCAGGAGGTCTCCAAGTCCGCCGTAGAATGCCATTGCAGGAGCGATCACAACGCCGGCCACCCGCGCTACGTCTGCAAATCGCGTGAAGACATTAAGCACGGCAGCCTGTTCGGCGGCCACATCGAAATAGTGAATGCCCGAGCGAATCGCGGCTTCGACGACTGGGACTGCAGTGTCGAGAAACGGTCCCGCGCAATTTATTACTGCGGCGGCGCCGGAAATTGCGCGGTCAAGCGACTGAGGACTGTCCACCGATGCAACGCGCACCTCAGATCCGGGATGCTGGGTGGCCGCCAGGTTCAGCTTGTCGGCGTCGCGGCCTGCGAGAATGGGGGTCCATCCGCGTTTGCGTAGCTCGGAGACAACAAAGCGACCTGTGTGTCCATAGGCGCCAAATACGGTCACTGTTCGATTTGCGAACATTTAGGAATTCCTTGTGTGACAAAGTTGTACGGTCGCTTGAGACGGAGGCGATTCCAGCCGTCATAAGTCGAGTTTGTACCAGTAGGTCACGCGGGAAGAGAGCCCCGCTGTCAGAATCTTTAGCAACTTGCGCGAACCGGGCCCAGCGATTCAGCCTTGACCCAAGCCACGGGTGCCACCTGTTCGCGGCGCCGGCGTTCGGGACGGCCCTCGCGGCGTTGGGGTTACCGACCCCGGCCGCCACTTCGGCTTAGGGCTGAACTTCACCGTACGGAATGGACTGGAAACTCGAATCGGGAAGGCCGTGGCTCGAATGTCGAGGGACAAATCATCAATCCCAACGGGAGTTTCGAGAGTGGCATACGTGATCGTCACATTCAGCCCGCCTTGCCGATACTGATTTGGTGTCATGCCCAGGCGCGCCTCGGCTCGTTCGTAAATGGGCTGAATGATACGGATCGCTCATGGCCACGAGTCGCGCCTCGGG
>Ga0209330_1000581_pt1 | contig 14219 bp, 14 predicted proteins | sample JacPinW_OM2H0_O3_FD_187969 | JGI IMG/M metagenome (GOLD analysis project Ga0209330, IMG submission 187969) | Forest soil microbial communities from Algoma, Ontario, Canada - Jack Pine, Ontario site 1_JW_OM2H0_O3 (SPAdes) (version 2) | ecosystem: Environmental > Terrestrial > Soil > Boreal...
GGTGGCATCGAGCTTAGGAAGTTGCGGGTTAGTGCGGTCGGCCGGCCAAATGCTGACGTTCGGATACTTGTTGGCTATCGCCGCGTACGGTGGATATTTTTGCAATTCGGCTGTGGGGTACTGACTCTCGTCGTCTACATCAATCGGCGAGGGGTCGCCGTTAACCAGCAGAACGCCCTCGAGTTCATTGGCGCGGAAGGCGTATTGGATGTAGGCGACGTCCACGCGAGCCACTTGGCGAAAAGCGCGTAAATAGATGACTCCGGTAGACGCCAGACTCTTCGAAAATGCGATTGCTTCGGCGGAGGCTCCGGCGGATTTCATTTCGTCCAGAAAGCAGCTTTCGATGGTTGCTGGATCGCCTTCGCCGCATTTCATCCGAATGGCAGCGAGAACATCCGCGGCGGGATTCCATACGGCCGATAGGGTTAGCGCAGCTTTGCCGACCGAAGCGTGTTTTGCAGCAGCCTGAGAGCGGGCAGTAGTAACAAATAAGAGCAGGAAAACGGGGATGAAAGAGAAAGTGCGCTGAGCAGTTTTCATAATCTCAAAGGCCGGGCGCGGTGCAAATAAAAGCATCGCGCGGGGTTCTCGTGATTCCCTCCGCGCGATGCCTCGTAGAGCACGTTTGACTGCAAAACTTACTTCGGCGTCCCCGGCACGAAAACTTGAGATGCCGAACCAATTTCCACATTTTTTACTTCTGTTTTGATCCCGAAGGGACGCAAATCGCCCTTTGCATTCTTCGGCCGGTTCATATCGAATCCCAGAAAATACTGATTCTTCAAAATCATATCGAGCTGCCCTAGAAATGGCGCGAAAGAAATCGGTGTTTGCAGGCCCTGAAAGAACGCTTCTCCTCCGGTTTTGTCGGTGATCTCAGCCAAATTGCTCTGGCCGTAGGTCACGCGGAAGGTATTGTGAGAAGCGCGGCCTACGCCGGTGGCATAGAGCGAGTGGATGATGATGCCCGCTTTTTGAGCCTTCTGATAGGTATTGTCAACGTCCGGGCTGAACGGGTCGCCGCGGAAACGGTCGATACCATCCGCAATGAGCAGAATTTCGCGCCGCGTGTAGGGTCCAGGAGCGGGCCAGCCATCCATCAACGACATTACCGAAAGATAGATGCTCGAATAGGCTCCAAAATTTCCAAGCGGCAACCGCAATCCTTTAGTAGCCGCCTCATGGTCGTTGTTGAATTGCGAGGTGGCCTGCACACCGCCGTTGCTGGCATAGAAAATTCCGATGGCGGTGGATTTCGGCTGAGCGTTGATGAAATTCTTGAGGTCGCCGAACTGAAGGGCAAGTTCCGTGGTGCAGGCTTCGTCAATGACAATTGCGAGTTGCAGGCCGGCCTTATCGCCTTGAGCGGGAGTAAATCCGGTCACATTTCTTTTATCTTTTCGCTCGTAAACACTGATGTCGTCCTTGCTCAGTGCCGGGGGCGGAGTGTATTTCGGGCCGAGCGCGGTGATGACCGTCGTCACCGGAACAGTTCCCTGCGCCTGAACCGACAGGGCCGCGCCCAGCGACACACCGACTGCTAGAAGAACCGCAACTGTTTTGAGTGATTTCCTCATGAAAACGCTCCTCCGAAGATAACGTCCGTGAACTTAAAAGTAGAAAGCAACCAGCGATGGGGCCAGTTGGCGCAACTCTAGTGGCCACACCGCCTTCTGTCAAGGCTTAGGCTGGCTATTCGATAATTGTCCCGACCTTCGGTTCGATGAGGCGTACGGCAGTATAGATGTACCTGGGCGGCTGGGAGCGGAGAGCAAGGCTTTTTGGCGCGAAAGGTTACGAAAGCCTTGATGGCCTGTCGTATGATATTTCCGCTCGGCTTCAGCCAATCGTACGCGGGTCCTAATTCGTTTATAGAGGGGGAAGTTTTATGAGATGGAAACAAATTTTGGCGACGGTCGTGGGATTTCTCGCGATGGCCTGCGGCGCGTCTGCGGACACGGTGGTATTGAAAAACGGTGACCATCTTACCGGCACGGTAGAGACCTCGGATGGGAAGAACGTCACATTGAAGACAGATTTCGCCGGGGAGATTCAGATTCAGTGGTCAGCGATCGCAGAGATCAAAACAGACAAGCCGATTTTTGTGGTGATGCCGGACAAGAGCACGGTGAGCGGGATTGTGACCACGGAAGGGAGCAACATCATCGTGCATCCGGCGAGTGGGCCGCCCGTACAATTGGCCGTCTCGCAGGTGACCGTGGTGAGGGGAGCAGATCAGGAGACGGCCTACGAGAAGTCGCTGCATCCTGGAATATTGGAAGCCTGGAAAGGTGGAATAAACCTGGGTTTTGCTCTGGCGCGTGGGAACAGCGAGACGACGAACTTGACGACCGGATTCACCGCCGACCGGAAAACAACGAACGATGAGATCACCGCCTATTTTTCTTCTTTGTACAGCACAAATGATAAGACCGGCGGCGGCACGATTGCGAACTCGATTGTCGGCGGAATCAAATACGATCGAAACATCACGAAACGCGTATTTGCTTTCGGCAGCGGCGATTTTACGCACGACGAACTGCAGGGATTGAACATTCGCGCTATCTACAGCGTCGGTCTAGGCTATCACTTGATCAGCAATCCGAATACAACGCTCGACGTATTGGGCGGCGTCAACTACACACACGAAAACTACAGTGCCACTGTAGATGTCGGAGGAATTCCAGTTACCCAGTCGGTGAACCGCAATTTGGCGGGCATTACGGTCGGCGAATCCGGAATGCACAAATTTGGGAAATCAACGACAGCGACCGAAGTGTTTTATTTTTACCCCGACCTTTCCAACACCGGACAGTACCGGTTCTCCTTTGACGCAGCTTCGGTGACCCAGATCAGCAAATGGTTCGGCTGGCAGATCGGATTGAGTGATCGTTATGTTTCAGATCCACCCATCCTGGGAACGAAGGCGAATGACATTATTTTCACCACGGGCGTGAACTTCAGCTTCGCGCACTAAGGCCTATTCAAGACTTGCGCCGATCGGAACCTGGCGGGATTTCGCGCCGAGGCTCCGTAGAAGTTCGCCTGCGATGCGCGACGTCGCCTCGCCTCCACCCAAATAGGTAGCGAGATAAGGTGTTCGCGGGATGGTTTCTCACCAATCCGCGTGTTCGAATGAACAGCGTTGCCCGACGCCACCTGATCCAGGCGATAGAACCAGAGGGTGCTGCATCGCGCGACCAAAGCGGTTTCCCGCGGCTTGGGGTTGGCTCATTCCTCCTCCCTCCGGACGACGAATCTTTGATTCCCATGGAGCAATTGCATGCGGTGGACAACTACGTATGGAGCTTCAACGTTGCTTTTGCTTTTGACCTGCACAGCGCCTGGCGCCCTCGCGCAAAATGGAAAACCATCTGCTCCGGCCTCAGGGTCAGGAACTCCGACCGCGTCCACGGGGCCGGCGCCTGCTGCGGCGAGCGGAAATGGCGGGACTGTTGTGCGTGCGGCGATGCGCAACGTCGAATATCACCTGACCGATCGAATCATCGTGCATATCGTCTCACTCGATGGAAAATTGACACCGAAGCCGGGACAGATCCCTGTTTTCGACGACAAAACTTCGTTTGGACTGGACCTGGACTCGGCCACGATTATTTTGAGCATGACGGCATTGACGAACGATCTGAATGATTACGTGTTCGCAAAGCCGGACGCTCCGCTGAAACATTTGAACGCCAGTACCCAGGAAGATCAATTGGTAATGACCGGACTGCTGGTAAGCAAAGGCGGAGTTCCGTTCGAAACTTCCGGCACGATGTCGGTGACGCCGGAAGGGATGATTCGGGTGCATACCACGAAAGTGAAAGCTCTGAAGTTACCGGTGAAAGGTTTGATGGACCTGCTGGGATTAGATACGGAGAAATTGCTGAGCACCAAAAAGGTGGAAGGCGTCAGCCTGGACAAAGATGACTTGATCCTGGATCCGGAAAAGATTTTGCCGCCGCCGGAATTGCATGGGCATCTGACCGCCCTGAAAATCGAAGATGGAGAAATCCATCTGACTTTTAGTCCGCCGAACGGGCAGGTAGCCCTGGCGCCAGTGACCGAAAGCTGTGGCGCGAAAAACCATCTGCATTTCCGAGGTGGGTCGGTGCGTTTTGGAAGATTGACCATGGCCGATACAGATTTGGAGCTGCTGGATTCCACTGCAGCCGATTCCTTTGATTTCTCGATCGACCACTACAACGAACAGTTGGTCGCGGGGTATTCAAAAATGACGCAGTCGGGCGGACTGTGCGTCCACATGCCGGACTACAACAAACTGCCTCGGCATGCGGGAAAGACCACGACGCCAGCTCCTGCAAAGTGAAGTCCTTCAGCAGTCTTGAAGCCCAAAGATTGATTGGCCAGCCGCACAATACGACCTGCTAAAATCTGTTGGACGTTCATCGGTTGAAGTGCGCGTGAATCTCGATGTTGATTCACAAGTGCGCTGACCTTCGTTCAGACGAAAATCGAAAAATGGAAAATCGAGTCTCCGCCGGCCCGCAACCTGAACCAGGTATAGCCAGCCGTTTCAATGTGTATCTCGTCATCGCGCTGATTGCGGCAGCGATTTATGTGGGATGCATGGTCTCACCGCCATCGCTCATGGACGACGTGGATTCCGTGCAGGCCCAAGTTTCACGGACGATGCTGGCGTCGGGTGATTGGGTGACGGCGCGAATTGACGGAGTGGCTTACCTCGAAAAATCTCCTCTGAATTACTGGACGATCGCCACATCATTCCGGCTTTTCGGCGTGCACGATTGGGCGGCTCGGGTGCCCAACGTACTGTCGGCGATCGGATTAAGTTTGCTGACTGGCGCGTTTGGTATCTGGGCCTTCGGCAGACGCGCGGGGTTTTATGCCGGATTATGCATATCCACCTGCGTCGGACTTTTTCTCTTCACGCGAATTTCCATTCCGGACGTGTCGCTGGCGCTGACGATCACACTGGCCATGTGGGGCTTTCTTCGCGTCCTCGAGCCAGACGAAAAGCATCCACGTGCGTGGGCGGCGGTGATGGCGGCGAGCATTGGGACAGGATTGTTGCTGAAAAGTACGGTCGCGGTGATTTTTCCAGTCGCCGCGGCGCTGATCTATCTCGCGGTAACACGGCAACTATTTTCGTGGGAAGTTTGGAAACGGCTGCGACCCTTTAGCGCACTCTTGATCGGAGTGCTGATTGCCACTCCGTGGATCGTTCTGGCTACGCTGCGCAACCCGCCCACCTTCGCGTGGACCATGCACAGCGGGCCCGGCGAGTATCACGGTTTTCTATGGTTTTATTTTGTTAACGAGCAGGTACTGCGATTTTTGAACATGCGCTACCCGCGGGACTACGCCACGGTACCGCGATTTTATTTTTGGGCCCTGCACTTGGTATGGTTATTTCCGTGGAGCGTTTATTTTCCAGCCATTGCGAAACTTTCGTTTCGGCCCGTGGATCGTGCCGGCCGCACGCGTTTACTGGCCCTGAGCTGGACCGGATTCATGCTCGTGTTTTTTACTTTCTCGACGACCCAGGAATATTATTCGATGCCATGCTATCCGGCCATCGCGCTGCTGCTGGGTTCGGCGATGACTGCGGGTGGGAATTGGATTCGCTGGGGGACCCGCGTGCTGGCAGCAGTCAGCGGATGCGCGGCGCTGGCCTGTGCTGCCTTACTTCTGATGGTGCGCCACCTACCGACGCCGGGGGACATTTCGACCGCGCTGGCGACGCATCCCAAGGCGTACTCGCTTTCGATGGGACACATCGGGGATTTGACCATCGCATCGTTTGCCTATTTGCGATTGCCTCTGACCGTTGCCCTGCTGGCTTTCTTAGTCGGCGCGCTAGGGAATTTTCGTGCGGTTGGGCAACGCGCGTTTCTTGCCGCGGCACTGATGATGGTGATTTTCTTTCACGCGGCGCGACTCGCGCTGGTGGATTTCGATCCGTTTATGTCGTCTCGCCAGTTGGCAGAAGCGTTGCTGCACTCTCCGGATGGGCCACTTATCGTCAACGGGCAGTATTACTTTTTTTCGTCCGTGGTGTTTTACACCAATAAGAAGGTGTTGCTACTGAATGGCCGAATCAACAATCTGGTTTACGGTTCATACGCGCCGGGCGCACCCGATGTGTTCATCGATGACGCTCAGTTCAAAACGCTTTGGGGCGGTACCGCGCGAGAATACATGGTCTCCGCCAATTCGAAAGTGCCGGAGTTGACAGAATTGGTGGGAGCCGCGCAGATGATTTTGGTGGCCGACACTGGCGGCAAATCACTATTCACAAATCTTCCGTTACCTCCGCCAGCCTCCAAATAACGGCTCGCAAAACCACCGACGAACGTCAGCGCGATAAGAGGGCCTGCAACTGGGTCAGATCCGGGGCCGCGGCATCGGTAACTGCGTAAAATTCCATTCCATTTTTTCGCCAATTGATCCAGTTGTAGCCCTGTTGCGATCCGGTACGCGGCGCGTCGTCCTTTTCAGTAGTAGGCCAGATGAAAACACTGACGAAGTGCTTCCGGCGGCCGTAAACCAGCGCAGCCACGGTGCGGCCTCCTACAACATCGAGGCGTCCACCTTGCAAGGGGAAACCGTCGTTCGCAAAATCCTGGACTGGCGGAGCGAAGTCGACCCTGCCATCGAACCAGGGCTTTACCGTGTGCTGATCAGTGGAAATAACGTCGGTCAGGTGGCCAGGCTGCAGCGAACGTACGTGAGCATCCACGATCTGTGCGACCAGAGCCGCCTGATTATTTTTTCCGCTTAGGCCGGGAATGAGGCGCCAACCCGAATACAACAGCAGCAGGAGCACGGCGGCAACAGCAAGCCATTCCGCGATCACCGGACGGCGGCGCGACGAGATAGAAATTGGTTCCACAGGTCGCATGCGAGCAAGAATTTTCTGACGCAGCTGTGGAGGCGCCTTTTCGTAAAGTTGCGCGCGGTGCAAAGAAGAACGCAGCGATTCCTGCGATTCAAGCGCCGTGACGCATTCGGGACACTCTTCGAGGTGCCGTTCGAATTCGGCGGCGCGAAAGGCGTCGAGTTCACCGTCCAGGTAGCCGTGAATCATGGCGCGCGGAAGCTCACAGCTCATGGGCGGCCTCCTCGCGGGTAGGATTTACCAGCGCAAGTTGAAGCTGATGGCGCGCGCGCGACAGCGCGGACATAACCGTACCGATGGGAATCGAAGTGATGGCCGCGATTTCCTTGTAGGAACAGCCTTCCAACTCGCGCAGCACGATTACTTCGCGAAAGCGTGGCGGCAGGGCTTCAAGCGCGCGGGCCAGGCGGTCGCGATTGTTGCCGGCGATCGCGAGAGCCTCCGGAGTAACGCTGTTGGTCACGTGCACCTCTTCGTCGAATTCGGCCGTTGGTTGCGGAGGCCGGTTCCGTTCCAGCCAGGTAAAGCAAGTGTTGCGCACGATCTGAAGAAGCCAGGCGCGCGCATCGCCACCGTGAAAGCCGCCGAAAAAACGATAGGCGCGTAGCATGGCCTCCTGAGCAACGTCCTCGGCATCGGTGCGGTTGCGCACCAGCCAACGCGCCAGGTTGAAAGCTGAATCGAGATGTGGAAGCACGAGCAGATTGAAGCGCTCGGCTTCCTGGGCGTCCAGCACGCCTCCGTCCTTCTGGTCGACAGACTGATGCACTCTAGGTAACCGCCTGAGCAGGCATTTTATTCCCATTTGCCGAAGAAAATCTGCCGAATAAAACATCGTTTTCAGCGGAATAAAAAGCCCGGATCGACGGTCTGGACGGGTGAAAGGCAGCGGGAAATTTCAGGAGGCAAAAATGGACTCAAAAACGGGTAAGAAAATCGTGCACGACCACAACGCGGATGGAATCGACAGACGGGGTTTTCTCGAATGCATGGCCTGGGCCGGGACGGGAGCCCTGTGCGTAATGCAAGGCGGCGTGCTTAAGTCCTTCAGTATGGGCCGCATCGGAGAACTCGACGCGAAGAGAATCGCCGGTGAATTGAGTTTCGTGCAGATCAGCGACAGCCATATGGGATTTAACAAGCCCGCGAATCCCGACGTCGCCCGAACCCTGAAAGCGGCGGTGGACAAAATCAACGGCCTGGCCACTCCACCCGAATTCCTGTTGCACACCGGGGATATCAGCCACCTCTCAAAACCGGAGGAATTTGACACGGTCGATCAAATTTTGAAGGGCGCAAGCGCTAAGGACGTGTTTTTTGTGCCGGGTGAGCACGACGTACTGAACGATGAGGGCAAGCAATACCTGGATCGCTACGGAAAAGGAACCAAGGGCGCGGGCTGGTACAGCTTTGACCAGAAGGGCGTGCACTTCATCGGCCTGGTCAACGTGCTGAATCTGAAGGCCGGAGGACTCGGCACGCTGGGCCATGAACAACTTGAGTGGATGGAAGACGACGTCAAGCGTTTGAAATCTAGCACTCCAATTGTGGTGTTCGCGCACATTCCATTGTGGTCAGTGTATCCGGAATGGGGCTGGGGCACCGAAGACAGCGCACAGGCCCTGGCCTACCTGAAAAAATTTGGTTCAGTGACCGTGTTGAACGGACACATTCACCAAACGATGCAGAAGGTCGAGGGCAGCGTGACCTTTCATACCGCCATGTCCACGGCGTTCCCCCAGCCGCAGCCGGGCTCCGCGCCCTCACCTGGCCCGATGAAAGTGCCCGACGATCAATTGAGGAAAGTTCTCGGAATCACGGATGTGAACTACACGCGAGGCCAGCACGCGCTGGCGGTGATTGATTCGACCCTGGGATAAACAAACGACATTCCGGGCGCAGGCCGGGAAGACCAAATCTGAAAAACTTGGAGAAGAAAAATGATGAAGAGGAGAAGTGTGTGCATTTCGTGGTTTCGAACAGCGCCGCTGGTCGCACTAATCCTGCTATCGGCGGGATCGAGGAACGTTACAGCCAACGCTCAGCAGGGGGCACCAGCCAGCGCAGAAGTGAAGATTGATAATTTCAGTTTTTCGCCGGCGACGCTCACGGTGCCAGTAGGGACCACGGTTACCTGGACGAATCGCGACGACATTCCGCACACGGTGGTTAGCACGGACGACCCCAAGGCGTTCAAGTCTAAGGTGCTGGACACCGACGAGGGGTTCTCGTTCACGTTTTCTAAGGCTGGAACATATCCCTATTTCTGCTCGGTGCACCCCAAGATGACCGGCACGGTCGTGGTGAAGTGAGCCGGTTATGAACGTAAATCCCTTCGACATCAAAACGATTCTGTTGGCGAAACACGCGCAGCACGTGGTGCTGATTCACTTTCCGATCGCGTTGTTTATCGCCGGCGTGGGGTTCGACTTAATCGCGACCAAGACCAACCGGCGCGGGTTGCAGGATGCGGCGTATTACAACCTGCTCTTCGCGGCAATTTCCACGCTGCCGGTACTGGCGACGGGAATTCTGGCTTGGCAGTTCGCGCTCGAGGGGCAGCGGCTCAAGGGCATTCTGCTCGAGCACATGATCCTGGCGGGTATATCCACCGTGCTGATCTGGCTGGTTTGGTGGATCCACATCCGCGCGCGATGGAATGAAGTAGAACCTCCGGCGTTTCGCATTCCAGTCGAATTGCTAGGGGTGGCCATCATTGCGCTAACCGGGCATCTCGGCGGGTTTCTCAGCGGCGTAAATGGACCGGGATAGAAGCATCGCGTCACCCGACCGAAACCTTTCGATTTGTGTAGCTCCATTTTTTTGGACTGGCAACCGCTGGGCATAGGTCAGGCATGGGAATAAAAGCCAGGCGACGTTGGTTTTTATTAGTGAAAGCGCCGCGAAGCAAGTCGCGGCGAGGCCAAAGGAACTCGGAGTCAAATCAAAAATGGTCACACCCGACGAACGCGACAGTTGGACGAAGAGTCCTTCAGGCGAGTTTGGGGTGCCGGCCAAAAGAGGAAAACAAAATGAAAGTGAAACTTGGTTTGCTTATTCTCGCTTGCGCGCCACTGGCTGTTGCAGCCACGCACTACTCTTATCCCACGGAGAACGTCGGGCAATTTGTAGTCGAAAAACTGGACGTCACCTCCTTTCCATCAGCCATTCGGCCAAAGCCTGCCAAAGGGAAAAAGACTTTCGGCGATTACGGATATTTAACCCAAAAGGTTGATGACAAAGAGGCGATCCTCTCGGCACCCCAGGGCAGTTCGCAGATTGCGCTTAGCATCTTGGAAGAAAGTCAGTCCGGCATTTACGTTTGCGTCCGAGGCAAGGCCCAGGGTCAAAGCGGCGGGCCCGTTCAGCGCGTCTACCTGTTGAAGGCGACAAATGGAGGCGGACTACTGAAAGGCCGAGAGGCATCAAAGGAATTCGAGGGATGCCCGGTTGTCGGCGGAACCGGAGATTCCTCCTCGGCCAGCTAAAAATGGCGACGCGGACTTCCTTGATCCGTCGAGACCTGTACGCTCCGGCCCTCGTCCAAGCTCGCTTCCCGCAACTGCTTCGCCATAGTGCAGAAAGGCGGGGGAAGCAAGCTTGGACGAGGGCCTCAGTGTTTTTTTTTGCGGTTGACTTTCGATCCTTCGTATATGAATATGAATTCATGTTCATGTTATTGAACAAACACTTTCTCGCTTACGGTGTCGTTGGATGGATGGTGGCCACCGCCGCGCTGCGGGGCGGGGGCCAACACGTTTTAGGTTGGAGCGAATGGAAAGCAATACTCGCTCTCTACCTTGTGAGTTTCATTCTAATGTCCGCGCTGGCCCGCCGGCTTCTTCTTGCGCTTCGCATCAACCAGGAGCAAGTGCTCGGCGCGGTGGTTTCGTTGTTGCTCCCTACCCTGTTGCTCGATCCCTTCTCGAGTGCATTCTTTTCGGCAGTATTTCCGAATATGGCCCCAGAGGCGGCTGGCGCATTCGGAGGCTGGATGCTCATCAGTTGTGCGGGTGCGTTGGTGGGCGGAATGACTTACCGAACGAAACCTACAACGTGAGAAAGCGTCCCGATCTACTCGCCGGCGAGAGTCTCCCCGCAGCGCCTCAGCAAAGGCGAAGCCTCGAGAAGCGCAAAAAATTGAAAGCGACTGGGCTCGCACTGTTTGGCGAGAAGGGGTACGAACGAACCTCTATTGAGGAGATCGCGCGGCGCGCCAAACTTGCAGTAGGCGGCTTTTACTTGCATTTCGATTCGAAGCGACAGCTCCTGCTAACGTTAATGGATGAGTTGCTCGATAAATTGAGCCGGCTCGACCTGCAACCCGGAAACGAAACAAATTCGAGTGTTCAGGAAGGCTTGCGTTTGCTGCTCGCGCGCGCGTTTTCGCACGATCTGCGGTACCTCGGCGCGTACCGTGCGTGGCAGGAGGCAGTTCTTTCGGATCCAGGGTTGGCGCAAAAACAGGAAGCGATTCAGGCCTGGACCACGGCGCGAGTCGTGAATTTGTTTGAAGCACTCGAGCAACTGCCCGGCGCTCGAAACGATGTGGATATTTTGGGATTGGCGCGGGTGATGGATACTTTTTTCTGGAGCCTGCTGGGGCAAGCAGCGCTGCTGCCGAAGACCAAGCTCGATCAATCGATCGATTCGGCGACGCACCTCATTTACCACGCCTTACTCGCCGATTCCGAAGCCGAACCTCGGCGTCCTTAGCGAATCGGCTTCCCGGCGAAGGCGGGGCACGGTTAGTTGACTCCTGCCGGAACAAATTTCTGCGGGAGCGCCGGGAGCTTCAACCTCTTTCGCCGTTTTTCGCCTCGAACTTACGATTTGCCTCCCAGCTTGCCGATTTCGCGCATGGTGCTTTCGTCGAATTGCAGAGCGGCAGCGGCGATATTTTCTTCCAGATGCGCGATGCGGGAAGTGCCGGGAATCGGAAGTATGACTGGCGAGCGGCGGAGCAACCAGGCGAGAGCGAGCTGCGACGGCGAGACTTTTAAGTGTCCGGCGATACGCGCAAGTTCGCTGCCGGCCGTTGAAACTTCGCCGGCGGCGAGCGGAAACCATGGAATGAAACCTATATTTGCCCGCTCGCAATATTTCAAAACGTCTTCCGCCGCCTGATCGAGAACGCTGTAGCGGTTCTGGACCGTGACAATCGGCACGACCGTGCGAGCGTGTTCGATTTGCTTGACGCTAACTTCGGACAAGCCGATATGTTTTATTTTGCCTTCCGCCTGTAAATCTTTCAGCGTGCCAAGCTGAACGTCCGCGGGAACTTTGTCGTCGATGCGATGGAGTTGGAAAAGGTCAATACGGTCGAGGCGCAAGCGGCGAAGGCTGCCTTCGCAGGCCGCTCGCAAATGTTCGGGTCGGCCATTCGTCACCCATTGGTCCGGGCCGGTGCGATCGAATCCAGCTTTCGTGGCAATGACCAAATTTTCTGGATACGGATACAAAGCTTCGGCAATGATCTCTTCACTAACCTTCGGACCATAGGAATCGGCGGTGTCTATGAAATTAATTCCGAGGGCGACAGCGCGCCGCAATACCTGGATCGCCTCTTTACGGTTTTCAGGTTCGCCCCAAATCCCCTTGCCGGTAATGCGCATCGCGCCGTAACCGAGGCGATAAATGCGGAGGTCTCCTCCAATTCGAAATTCGCCGGATTTCGCAGCTGGGGGTTCGTTCGTGGTCGTTTTTGCAGTTGCTGTAATCATTTTTTTCTCCTTATGATTTCAACTTTAAATTCACGCCGATGCCGAGAGGGCGTGTTCTAACTCCACCACAAGATTTCGAATCAGTGTGGCAGCGGAAACGAAACGGGTGCGTGATGCGCCCTGGCCGGCGAAGAGCGATTGAAAATCCGTATTGCCGAGTTTGGCTGCGGCGTTGCGCATCGGCCGGGTCAAAGTGTTCTGCAGCGGAAACGGCAAAATAATTTCTTCGTTTGCGGCCAGACGCGCAGTGAACTTATTTGCGAGCCCTCGCGCCGGCCTTCCCGAAAAGGCGCGAGTAATAGTCGTTGTGTCCGTTCGCAAATCAAGCAGGGCCCGCTTGTACGATTCAGAAATCCCAGATTCGGCGGTGGTCAGGAATGCGGTGCCAAGCTGCGCCGCGACTGCACCGCTGGCAAATGCCTTGGCGATCTCGCGGCCATCCATGAGACCGCCCGAGGCAATCACTGGAGTAGCCGTCTCGTTACAAATGGATTGCACCAGCGCGAGAGTCGGAATCATCGAGCTTTCAAAGGAGTCAACGAAAGTTCCACGATGACCGCCCGCTTCCGCTCCCTGGGCCACGATGGCCGTCACCCCGCTTTCGTCCAGTCGCCTTCCCTCTTTTGCGGTTGTCGCGGTTCCAACGATTCGAATTCCGCGCCGTCTGAGCCTGGCAAGCGCGTCGGGATCGGGAATGCCAAAAGTGAAACTGAATACCGCTGGACGCGCGTTCAGCACAACTTCCAGCTGCTCGTTAAACGAATTCGGAGGCCAGGAGGGCAGAGCGGGCGCCGGCAATCCGAGCGCCTCGTGAATTTCCGCGAGAATCGCCAGCATGGGTTTTGGGTCAACTTGCGACTGGGCAGTGTAACCGCCCGCAAATAAATTTATGTTGAAGGGCCTATCGGTGAGCGCTCGGATTGCTTTGATGTCCGAGGCGATCTGATCGGGCGTGAGATAGGCCGCCCCGAGCGAGCCCAGCACGCCGGCATTGCAAACTGCCGCGACCAGTTGGGGCGTGGTTGCGCCGCCGGACATCGGAGCCTGAATGATCGGGTGGACGATTCCGAGGTCTTGCAAGAAATCAGCCCTAATCACGCGTTTCTCCCAACTTCAAACCTCACTGCGCTCCTTCCTGCAGAGGAACCCTCAATTTTCCAGGCGAGCTAACAGTCGATGGATTGCGGCGGCGATTTCTTCCACATGAGTCTCGAGTGCGAAGTGACCCGTATCCAGAAATTCAACACTCGCATTGGGATTGTCGCGACGGAAAGCTTCGGCACCGGGAGGAATGAAAAAGATATCATTTTTGCCCCAAATCGCGAGCATCGGCGGCTTGAATTCGCGAAAGTAAGCTTGGAATTTTGGGTAGAGCTCGACATTGTTGGCGTAATCCAGATACAGATCGAGCTGGATTTCTTTATTGCCTGGGCGTTCGAGCAGAGCCTGATCCAGCGTGTAGGATTCAGGCGCCACCGATTCAGGATTCGGAACGCCAGTCACGTATTGCGATCGTGTGCCTTCGAGAGTAAGGATGGTCCGCCTTAGAACATCGCGATTTTCCGTGTTTGGCTTAGCCCAGTACGCACGAATCGGGGCCCAGGCATCGC
>Ga0209330_1000582_pt1 | contig 14209 bp, 14 predicted proteins | sample JacPinW_OM2H0_O3_FD_187969 | JGI IMG/M metagenome (GOLD analysis project Ga0209330, IMG submission 187969) | Forest soil microbial communities from Algoma, Ontario, Canada - Jack Pine, Ontario site 1_JW_OM2H0_O3 (SPAdes) (version 2) | ecosystem: Environmental > Terrestrial > Soil > Boreal...
CGCGATCTCTTGTTCAACGGCTTATTGGCCGGCACCTATAAGAAAGCCTTCTTGATCGAGGAATTCGAATACCGGTCGATGTGCTTCGCCCTCGACGGGTGTACTCAAAGCGAGATGCGGATCGATGATCCTTACGCATTGGTGAGCGAATACACCCGAAAGATGATGGGCTTTCTGGCATTTCAGCCAAACCCAAAGCAGATCTTGATCATCGGGCTTGGCGGTGGGTCCTTGGTAAAATATTGCCACCGTCATCTGCCAACGACTCGGATCACCGCCGTCGAGATCGATCCTGACGTGCTCGCCCTGCGATCTCAATTTCTGGTGCCCCCGGATGACGACCGCCTGACCGTCATCCAGGCCGACGGCGCTGATCACGTCGCCCGAATGGCCGATCGCGGTGAACGAATCAACGCGCTCTTGGTCGATGCCTACGATCACACGGGAATCGCGCACTCGGTGGTCGAACGTTCATTCGTTCAAAATGCGAAGCAGATCTTGGGCACAAACGGCGTCTTTGTGATGAACCTCGTCGCCGAGAGCGCAGACGTGAAACGTCATATCGAAACCGTTCGACAGGTCTTTGGGGATACCGTCGTCGTTGCGATGCAACGCGGTGGTAATTTGGTGATCTTCGCAGGAGAAACGCTGCACGATCCGCGCCGCGCCAAGATGGCGATGCGCAACGCCGAACGTGTCGAAGACAGGCTCGGCCTTTTTTTCCCCACCCTGATCCAGCACCTCAACGAGCGCGCGGGCAAATGGCCTGGCGTGAAGTAAACAGAGTCGCGTCCACGAATGAAGTTGCCCGTCCTAGTATTCGATCCGGAGCCCGTGGCGGCGGGCGTGTTGTCGATGCAGTTGCGACACGCGGGGTTTGCGAGTTCCCTGGTTTCTAATGGCACCGCGGCGATAGCCAGCGCCAGCCGCAAGCACTTTGCCGCGATTGTAGTGATCGCCGATCTGGCCGACTCTCAAATGCGCCACTGCTTGCACGGGATTCGCGCCGCCGATCCGGACGCATGGCTCATCGTCATTTCGGATCCGACGTTGGATGGCGCACGCGAAGTGGCTCGCGAACTCGGCGTCGATGCGCGGATGGATATCCCCTTTCGCGTGTCAGATCTGGCGCAGCGTTTGAGTGTGTTGCGCAGCCGTGCACCCCCCGTTGCTTGAGTTGAGAATGCGGGACTAAGGGTGAATGACACAAACGGCCAGTTGCGGTGAAAAAGGCCGTAGTAGAACGACTACAGAATCCGCCGACGTTTTCTTACCGGCCCAGTTCACATCCATGAAATGATTGGATGAATATGGAAACCTCAGGAACAGCTGCCTCGCTCGTTACCCCCGACGGATCTGGGGTAGCGAATATCCTCGATCTGCGTCCCCTAATTTTGCTGGTTGATGACCAACCTGCGCGACTCGTGACGTACGAGGCAATTCTCGCAGGTCTCCCGGTGCGAACCGTTCGCTCATCATCCGGGAACGAGGCGCTCCAGCAACTGCTAAAGCAGGACTTCGCCGCCATATTGCTCGACGTCAACATGCCGGACATGGACGGATTCGAAGTAGCACGGCTCATTCGTGGCCACCCGCGCCTCGAGCGGACGCCGATCATTTTTGTTACCGGCTTCGAGGTGTCGGCCCTTGATCAGCTCAAGGGTTATGAGGTCGGAGCGATTGACTACATTTCGGTGCCTATCGTTCCGGAGATCCTGCGCAGCAAAGTGGCAGTCCTTGTCGAACTCCACCAGCGCCACCGCGAGCTGCAAGAGCTCAATCGCGCACTCAAGGACGCGCGAGCCGAACTTGATTCGCGGTACGCGGGTGATATCGCTCATCAACGGAGTCAATACGAGGCCATTCTGTCGAACACCCCAGACTTCGCGTACGTATTCGACCTGCATCATCGATTTACTTACGCCAACGAAGGTCTCCTCAAGATGTGGGGCAAGACTCGCGAAGAAGCAATTGGCAAGAACTGTCTCGAGCTCGGCTACGAGCCCTGGCACGCCGCCATGCATGATCGTGAAATTGACGAAATCGTCGTCAGCAAGAAGCCCATCAGGGGCGAGGTTCCCTTTACCGGCACTTATGGTCATCGCAACTACGATTACTTGATGGTTCCCGTCCTCGGTGCCGATGGTGAGGTGGCCGCCGTGGCCGGGATCACCCGCGACATCACTGAACGGAAGCAAATGGAGGAGTCTCTGCGTGAGGCGGACCGTCGTAAGGACGAATTCATTGCGATGCTCGCGCACGAACTTCGTAATCCTGTGGCTCCAATCCGAAATGCCGGCGAGCTCCTGTCCCGCCTAGCGACCGATGAGCGTCAGCTCGCCCTTGCGGGAGTCCTCAAGCGCCAGACCGAGCAGCTCTCGAGGTTGCTCGACGATCTTCTCGAAGTAGCACGCGTAACGCAGGGACGGATCGAACTCAGACGCGAGACAGTTGCGATACAAACCTGCGTGCAGATGGCGGTCGAAGCGGTCGAGCCCATGATCAAGGAGCGGTCTCAGCGGCTGAACGTGACCCGCCAGGGCTTGTCCATTTTCGTGTATGCCGATAAGGCCCGACTGACGCAATGTATCGCCAACCTATTGACGAATGCCACTAAATTTACGCCCGCCAATGGTGATATCCGCGTGAATTCACGTGTCGAGGGTGGTCAGGCAATCATTGAGGTGAGTGACACCGGCGCTGGCATTGCTGCCGAGCTGCTACCGCAACTATTCGATCTGTTCGTGCAGGGACAAAGATCTCTGGATCGATCGGACGGGGGACTTGGTATCGGTCTCTCGGTTTGCAAGCGCCTGATTGACATGCATGGAGGGCATGTCACCGGGTCGAGCGAGGGAGTCGGTCACGGCTCGACATTTGCAATACATCTTCCGCTGGCCAAGGAAGAGGCCGCCGCAGTTCACGAATCCAGGCCGCAAGCGAGTAATGCCAAGCGGCGCATTCTAGTGGTTGACGATAACAGGGACGCGGCCGACTCGCTCGCGGCTCTGCTGGAGATGGATGGCCACCAAGTGAAGGCCGTGTACACGGCGGAGGCGGGACTCGAAGAAGTCGACCTGCGAGAGCCGGATCTGGTCTTGCTCGATATCGGCCTTCCGAGAATCAGCGGGTATGAAGTCGTTCAGCGCATCAAAGCCACGCACCCATTGATGTCCGTCGTGGCACTCAGCGGTTACGGGAGTCCTGAAGATAAGCAGCGGGCGGAAGCCGCCGGGTTCGACGCACACTTGGTAAAACCCGTCGAATTCGACGTTCTGAAAGCGCTGATGAATCGCTGCTAGCAGATCTCAAGCGTCCAGCGGACGCGGAGCGCAATGCTATCGATCGCGCTCGAGAATTGGCCCTCACTCTGTGCAGCCGCGGACACCGAAAAGCCCAATCGCGTCTTCGCAAGTTGGCTCGGATTTTCCCTCGAATGTACGGCAGCGCACATACCTCGCACATCAATTCCTATAAAGTCTTCTTTGCGTGACAAAGTTGAAATGGTCGAGGCATTTAATGCGCGCCACTTAGATACCGAAAGTTCTTCAGGTTGCCACCAATGTTTGAACGGAAAATGCGCCGACGACAGAAAAGCACTGCGCATTCAAACGAGAGGACCGCTCCATGATTGGCATGCGCCCGACTGCACATCAGGGACTGAGGCTTCTTGCAATCGGGTTGTTATGCCTGCAGAGCGCCAAGACCTGGGGAGTGCCGAGTTTTGCCCGGCAAACTGGAATGACCTGCGCCGCCTGCCACACGGTGTTTCCTGAACTCACCCCCTTTGGACGGGAATTCAAGCTAAACGGTTACGTGCTCGACAATATCAAACAGATCACCGGAATCGACACTGACTCGCATCAAACTCTCGCGCTGAATTCCATTCCTCCCATCAGCATGATGGTGCAGATTTCGTACACGCACACCAGCACCGCACTTCCGGACAGCGCGTCGCCCGGAGCTCTTGCAAAAGATGGCGAAGTGCTTTTTCCGGATCAAGCGAGTTTTTTCTATGCAGGCAAAATCGCGAATGAACTCGGGGCATTCATACAATTGACTTACGATGGTGTCGCCGACCATTTTGGGATAGACAATACCGATATTCGCTATGCCCATCACCTGTCTTTCGGCGGCACGGACGGTAACAGCCACAATATGATCTTGGGCGTTACCCTGAACAACAATCCGACGGTTCAAGACGTTTGGAACTCGACCCCTGCTTGGGGCTTTCCCTACGCGGGCAGTTCGGTCGCACCGGGACCGATCGCAGCAACTCAGATCGACGGGACGCTGGCCCAATCAGTCGCGGGACTCGGGGTGTACATGTGGCTGGATGATCACTGGTATGCCGAAATATCGGGATATAGCGCTGCCGTTGTGGGAGGCGCTCATCCGCTTGATAGCACCCAGAGCAATGTGGCTCACGGGCTGGCTCCGTACTGGAGGCTAACCTACGAGCAACGCTGGGATCGCAACTCATTGTCCTTAGGCACCTATGGAATCGATATAAAGACTCACCCTGGAAACGGCACGGCACTTCAGGGCCCCACCAATCAATACAAGGACGTGGCTGGGGATATTCAGTACCAGTTCATCGGTGAGGATCACCTTGTGACGGTTCTGGCGACCTATATTCATGAGAACCAAACGCTCAATGCCAGTTTCTTGGATCAATTCGCCGCGAATGCCACCAATACCCTCAAGACCTCAAAGCTCACCGGCGAATATAGTTACCAGCGCCGGATAGGCGGCTCTCTCGGGTATTTCAGCACCACCGGCAGCAATGACGCGATCCTCTATGCGGCCGCGCCGGTTGTGGGCAGTGCAAACAATAGCCCCGATTCAAGCGGTTATATCGCAGAACTGAATTACCTGCCGTGGCTCAATACGAAACTGCAACTCCAATACGTCGATTACACCAAATTCAACGGGCTTAGAACGAACTATGACGGCTCCGGTCGCAATGCATCCAACAACAATACCTTGTACGGCCTGGTCTGGGTCAATTTCTGATGAAGACATTCGTCAAGACGGCCGTGATCCGCAGCGCCGCTGCCGCCTTAAGCCTGGCATTGTTGATGACTGGCATGGCTCATGCCGCCGACATAAGCGCGCCTGTCATGACCGATGCGCAAAAGGCTGCACTGCAAAAAACCATCGAGACGTGCAGCGCTTGTCATGGACTCAGTGGCCGAAGCGTCTCGCCCACTTTCCCGATTTTAGCGGCCCAAACGGCCCCTTATGTAGAGTTGCAGTTGCATGCTTTTAAGGATCAAACGCGCGCCGACCCGGATGCCCAAGCCTACATGTGGGGCATGGCATCGCAACTGGACGACGCCTCGATCAGCGCACTCGCAGCTTATTTTTCCAAACAGTCAGCCGCTGAAGGAAAAAGCGGCAATGCGACGCTCATTGCCCAGGGCAAACAAATCTTTGTGGAAGGCGTGCCCGGACGACAGATTCCGGCCTGCGCGTCCTGTCATGGCGCCCAGGCCCAAGGCAATGGGCCGTTTCCGCGCCTCGCGGGACAGCATGCCCCCTATCTGCTCAAACAGCTTCTCGTGATTCAAAGCGTACTGCGCACTGCGCCGGTGATGCATGGTGTGATCAAAGACCTGACCCGAGACCAGATGCAAGCCGTCGTCGCGTATTTAGAATCTGTCTAGGTCATATTTTGACACGGGAGGGCCAATAAACATGCTCAACAATATTTCACGGCGCGCACTCGTTATTCGCGGTCTCGTCGCGGGATCGATCATTCCGATCCAGACACTCATCATGTCCGTGGTTCGCGCCGAATCGCCGTCGTTGGACCCGAACGATCCCACGGCCAAAGCGCTCGGTTACATCACCCAATCGATGAAATCCGGCGAAAAATGCAACAATTGCAATCAATTTCAAGGCAACAGCAGAAGTGCACAAGGTACCTGCACGATTTTTCCGGGAAAAAATGTCGCCGCCGCCGGATGGTGTATGAGTTGGGTTAAAAAGAACGCTTAAATGACAACACATCACTAATGACCCCCGTCTGTGCGATGGGACACGCCGCCCTCGCGAAGGCCTATCTTCCTAAAGGCACCCGCCTTATCGTGCGAACAAGGGCGGGACTCGCTCTCGGCAAATTGGCCCGGCGCCGCTAAATCGCAAACGAGTTTGCTGTTAACGTCTTTGCGTTGCTTTCGATGCCAGCAACCGGATCGACGGCCGTCGACGCGCAACCGTGGCGGCAACGGAAACCGGCTGCGGTCGAGACAGTTCACGTTTGAGGGGCGGGGCCTGTGCTTGCTTGAGGCGGTCAATGAACCAACGGCCAGCCGGCCCCGGCGGGCTGTCGGTTCTGAAGACAGCCACCATGTCGATAACGTGGCCCCCGGGCGGCGCATGATCGGATGTGATTTCAATGAGCGCGCCGCTTGCGAGTTCCGCCTCGATGGTATGCAGGGGCATGCTTCCGAAACCCAAGCCCGCGCGCAGGAAAGCCAGCTTGGCGCCGAGGTGAGAGAGGCGCCAAATTTTTGGATACTTCGGGCGGGACGCTACTAACAAGCCCGTCATATCGTTAGGATCAATATGCGAGATCTGGATGTGTTCGGCGAGGACAGGGGTTGGTATCCGCCCGCGTCGACTCGCAAGCGGGTGCTTTGGCGAAACAACCATGGACACCCTAACTGACAGCAGCACTTCATGGGTAAGTTGCGGGGGTATGAGCGCCCATGACCCCACGACACCGATGGCGCAGCGCCCGTCGAGCACGGGCTCAATCACGGCGCTCGACTCAACGTCGAATCTGAGCAGCGTCTCCGGAAATTCCTTCTGAAAAGCCGCGACCGCGTCGGTAAACGTCGCGTCCGGAAACATGACGTCGACGGCCACGCTCAATTCAGGTTCAAGACCGCCAGCCAAATTCTTCGCCCGCGCTTTGAGCAAGTCGACATCGCCCGCCACCGCACGTGCATTGGCGAGAAGCGCTCGGCCTTGATCCGTCAGCACCGGAAGATGTCCGCTTCGATCGAACAGTTTCACGCCGAGTTGACCTTCAAGATTGGCCAGCGACTGGCTCACGACGGACTGCGCTCGCCGTAAGCGGCGGCCGGCGGCCGAGAAACTACCCTCATCTGCGACCGCAAGAAAAGTGCGGAGCTGATCCAGCGATACGCCGTCAAGCATATATCTACCCCCGTTTCGGAATATTACGTTGCAAGTGGGCGCGACCTACTTCGACTCCAAGGTCTTGGGCAATGTGTGAGCAGCGGTGAGATTTCATCGCTGCTCGAGGTATTGGGCGGCCAGGGACTGTAGTTCCCGAAGCGCGGTTGAACGGCCGCTTAAGCCCTCCTCGTCGTTGAGCGCGCTTGCAGCTTTCATGAGCTGCAACAACACGATTGCGCGATCCCGCGCGCGCTCCGCGGAGAGTGTCGGCGAGCGTGCGCGCAGGATCAAGGCGATACGCTTTCGAAGCAGATAGCGAAAGGTCTCGCGACGCGTACGCTCATCCATTCGGGCTTCGGCCAAGGGCAATGTCGCCGCACGCTCCCGCGGGTGAGCCCGGAGCACGTCAAAGAGACCCTCGATGAGGGCCGTGGTGGAGAGATTCCGTGCCTGAGCCTCGAGCGATTCTAAGTCTGCGGTGAGCAACGCGACGTAGCTTTGCACCAACGTGTCGGCGAGTGCTTCCTTGGAGGGAAAGAACTGATACAGCGAGCCGATAGGCGCCTCGGCACGCGCGGCAATTTCCGTCATGGTCGCGGCCACATAACCTTTCTCGGCGAAAACGGCCGCGCCGGCGGCGAGCAGTTCGGCGACACGCTGCTTGCCGCGCTGACGTTTCGGTAAGACCGCCGCCGCGGTTTCTGCTTGACTTGACATTTATGAGTCTCCCCTCATAATACGAGTTATATGAGTATACCCTCATATAGGCGCGCAGTACATCCCTTGCGCGATGTCCCCTTTCTTAACTTGCGAGATACACCATGCAATTGAATGCGAAGACCACGGCTCTGGTACTGATCGACTTGCAAAAAGGCGTCCTGGCCATGCCGGTTCTCCCCCACCCTGCGAGCACCGTTTATGCGCGCTCGAAGGCGCTCGCATCCCGCCTCCGCGCGGCCGGCGGCCCCATCGTCTGGGTACGCGTGTCATTTGCCAGCAATTTCGCGGATGCGCCGCACGCAAGGGTCGATCAGCCGAGCGACATGGGTTCCCTGCCTGCCGGTTGGGATGAGTTTCCTGAAGTCCTGCCCCCATCCGATGTGATGGTGACCAAGCGTCAGTGGGGCGCTTTCTACGGTACGGATCTTGATTTGCAGCTGCGGCGCCGGGGTGTGACGACCATCGTGCTCGGTGGCATTGCCTCAAGCATCGGGGTTGAGTCCACGGCGCGAAGCGCCTGGGAGCACGGCTACGAACTCGTCCTCTGCGAGGATCTTTGCTCTGATTTGAGCGAGGAGACGCACGCCCACAGTTTCAAGTACACCTTTCCCCGGTTGGCACGTGTGGTGAATTCGGAGTCGATTGCCTTCGAATGAGTACACCCAAGGTCTCTACCAAGCTGCCGGCCAAATCGCGACTCGGCAGCTGGCCCGTCCCGCTGCTCTGGCTCGCACTAGTGGCGCTGTCGGTGTCGATTTTTGCGGGCTGGAGCGCCTTGAGACTGCCGGCAGCGCTCCTGCTGGGACCCATGATCGGTGCAATCGTGCTCGGCGTGAACGGGGCAAAAATCCAGGTGCCTCGCATCCCGTTCCTGGGCGCGCAAGCGCTCATCGCCGCCATGGTGGCGCAAAGCATCACCCGCTCGATCCTGGTGACATTCAGTCATCAGTATTGGCTCTTCTGCACGGTGATATTAGGTACCCTGCTAGGCGCTGCCGGCATCGGCTGGTTGATCAGTCGAACGGGATTGATCCGCGGTGCAACCGCCGTGTACGGCACCTCGCCGGGCGCGGCCAATGCAATGGTCATTCTCGGCGAGGCGGAAGGCGCCGATGCGCGCTTGGTGGCCTTCATGCAGTACTCACGTGTGTTGCTGGTGGCCCTGGCGGCCGCGTTGGTGGCGCACTTCTGGGCGCATCTCGGGAATGCGCATGCTCCCACGGCACCCTGGTTCGGCCCGGTCGCTTGGGGCAACCTTGCCCTGGTGTTCATCCTTGCACTGATCGCTCAGCAATTCGCGCGAGTACTGCGGCTGCACGCGTGGGCGCTTTTGGGCCCGATGGTTCTACTCTCGGGGCTACATGCCGCCGGATGGCTTCAGATTGATCTGCCACGTTGGCTGCTGGCCGCGGCGTACGCCTGCTTAGGCTGGCACATCGGCTTGGGTTTCAGGCGCGAAGCGCTCATCCATGCGGGCCGCGCCATGCCGGTCGTCATCGTCGCGGCGCTTACTTTGATGGGATTTTGTGCGGCATTGGCACAGTGCCTCGTCAAATTTACTGGAACCGACGCACTCACCGCGTATCTTGCAACCAGCCCGGGAGGCCTTGACTCGATAGCCATCATTGCGGGTTCGACCCCGCAAGTCGATCTGCCCTTCGTGCTGGCCCTGCAATCGGTGCGACTGCTGTTCGTGATCGGCCTGGCGCCGCTCATGACGCGGTTTGTCGTCAAACACTCACCACATCTGCGAAAGCCACGGAGTTGAATGTCGAAACGCCGGTGACGATGTGGCATGCGCTCTTCGTTCGTGCTCCGCTGGAGCGCGACGACACGGTGCTCGTCCAGGGAACAGGTGTTTACCGGCGACTTGATATTGACCCAGGTCTTATGCGGGTATCCTGATCGGCGTTGCTTCCTTCGCTTATCTGCTTGAGCAATTCGAACAAAGTTAGCAGCCGAGATTCCGTTCCAACGAAACTCCGCTCTGTCAGTGTTCCAAGCCAACCTATCGCTTTTTCAGTTGCCGGTGTCAGATCGTAGTAAGGCTCGTCGGAGCCGGTTTGATAAAACTTGCGCAGCCATCGTTTGTCGTTGTCGGCCCAGTCGTTTAAGTATTCGAGCGCCTCACGAGGAAACGGCTGGGTTCCAACTCGTTCGCGTAGAGAAAACAGCTCATCCTCAAGCCGCTCAGTCAAATCCGCTTGCGACATCACTCGAACATTGGGTGCAATAAATGCCCGGTGCAAAAAACTTGCGACCAGCGGCGCATGCGGGGAACTCAGCAGTCGCCACGCCGGGTGACCCTGCCGAAGTTGCTCCAGCGTGATGTAGTCCAGACTCACGGTCTAGGTTTTACGCCTCGTCTCCTGCTCGAGGAAGTTGCCCGCCCCTTCGCTTCATAATTGCGTCAAATTTCTTCAGGTCCGCGCGGCCTTGTCGTGATTTAAAAAAATGTTCGGCATCCATTACCGCCAGCTTCTCTGCGACCGCCGTCGCAATGAACTGATTGATGCTAGTGCCGTCCTTCTTACTGACTTTTACGACTGCTTCCTTGATTGAACGGGGAAGTCGCAGTGGGAAAGTCGAAGTAGTTTTCATCTCAATCTCCTTAACACTTACGAAGGAAGCAACAACTCAATTCCAAATGCTGCTGGTGCCTTGCCAAAATCCCGCTGGTTGAAGGTTACTAGAGCTTTCGCCTGACCGTTGATGGCGGTCTCTAAAACCATTTCATCCGCGGGATCAGTCAACTGCGGACGCCAAGTGAAATGAATCGAGACAGGCTCCGCGATTACAGTTAGCGCATCCAGGAACACTTGAACATCCTGTGTTGTCAGCCCAGCCGCATCCAAGTGTTCTTTCTCCAAGCACTTCGCATCGTACTCAATGAACAGGGGAACACTTATCAAGAGGGTAAGTTCGCCGCGCCGAGCCATCCGCAATAATTCAGCAGAGGCGCCCGTCGGGCTCCGCAATCCAGCTATGACCACATCAGTATCAAGCACCATTCTCACGAGACTATAATATCACCGGCGATGTCATAGAAAAAAAGCCTACCACGTCACGTGGCCCTGTAAAGCGACTAAAGCGCGATCCTCGGATGAGTAGCTAGCCTCGCACTCCTATACGCCGGCAATTTTTGTCTTGCGGTGGCGCCTTTCGGGATCGCACCTACGACCAAATCTGGCAAGGACAATACAAAATTCACGGAAAAATGGGTACACGCCAAAGGGTGCCAGTAACAAAATGGCGATAGTCAATGTAATCGGGGGCCTCGACGCCAAGAACTGCCACGAGGCCCCCAAAAAGGCCCCAATCAGACGGTGGCTGCCTTGGAACGGCACTGGACGTCAGTGGATACGGAGACGCGATTTATCGGCGGGATTTCTCGGCATTTCCAGCGATTTCGCTGAGACAGTGGACGTCCTTGGACGTCTTAGAACGCTATTGGATGGTGGGCCGTGTAGCTACCGAACCTCAGTTATAACCGATTGTTTCTATTTACTTTATTTGGCGCCAATTCTTGCGAAGCCCCCAACAATGCCCCCACCAAAGGGTGTGGCTGTCGCCGGACAATACTGGAACCATTAGCGTCGCACCCAAGAACTGCGATGTGCCCATCGTTTCCCGGTTAGCGATCTCGAACACGCGACAGCCAATAGCCGGGACGGCGAGAGTGATGTGCGAGAGCGAATACGATAATCTCGTCCGTCGCGGCCCCGATAGACGACTGCAAATGGAAAATCTCTGACAAAGACACGGCGGGTGCTCTTTGAAGCGCGTGATCCCGTTAGAGGAAACCCGGCAGCCCGAGCCGTCGCCTCCTCCACCGCGGCCGTGAAACGCGCACCGAGACCAGCGCGCTCTTCGTTGTAGTAAATAACCTCAGCAAGAAACTCGCGACGCGCGGCGGCGACGAATCGAACTCGTCTCACCGGGACAAGCGTCGCGCTTCCGCAAAGACATCTTCTGCTGCGTATGCCGGTATGTCACCACGATCGAATGCGGCAACTCGGTTTTCGATCTCTCGCGCCCATTCCGCCTCGATGTCAGAAATTGGCGAGTGCAACGATTCAAGCAAAGTCTCAGCAAGCTGGGCGCGTTCCTCCGCTACCAAAGACCTAGCTTGCTGTTCGATTTCCTTAAGGGAAGCAGCCATTATGTCAACCTCCGAGAGATGCGTGGATTATACATCGGACCCTGTCAAATTCCTCCAATGGAACGATGCCATCCAATCAAGCCGCTTTCGATTTCTCCTCGCGGTTTCCTGCGCCACGCAGCTAATCAGCCGGCATCGCGGCTGCCACCGACCCTGACCCGATTAAGCGCCGATGACCGAGTTCGACCCTCAGCAGCTTGTGGTGACCGGCAGCTTCATGGAGATCAATTAGGCCTACCGGAGCTGCGACTCGCGATCGCTCGATTGTTAAGGGCTCCAACTATGGTAACGCTATGACGCCGATTTTTTGCATTGAGTGTCCCCTCAACCAGAGCATATCCGCTGATAAGGCCAGTGGCTATAATGCAGTCGGCTTACCGAACTGCGTCGACGCACGGAGCACCAAGAATGAACGCCGATGACTCTGCGATTAATCAGGCCGAGCCAGCCCCCGTCATGCCCGCACCGATGCCGCCTCAAGGCAAGGTATCAATGGTCGAGTACATCCGCCTACTGCGCGACAGCTCCATCGCCGCATTCGGACAGGAAGCTTACGAACTGGATATCATCGAAAGAAGAATACTTGGACGGCCTCGCTTCATCGTCAATGACCCCGCCGCAGTCAAGCACGTGCTGCTAGATAACGTTGCCAACTACGAGAAGACCGAGATCATGCGGCGCATTCTGGAGCCCGCACTCGGCAAGGGCTTACTCACCTCGGAAGGCGAAACCTGGAAGGTGCACAGACGAACTATGACGCCGGCTTTCGATCAGCGCAGCGTTGGGGCTTACACGGCGGTGATGACGGGCGCGGCAGAGGAACTGATGGCGAAATGGGACAGCGTGGGACGCGCTACAACGGTCGATGTGTCTATTGCAATGACCGAAGTGACCTTGCAAATCATCTCACGCACCATGTTCTCATCCGATTCCGATGGCATGGCTGCCATTATGGACCGTAGTTTTGGAGAGTATCAGGCGCAGATGCGGCCCAACCTCCTGGATATCATTGGCATGCCGGCATGGCTTGCGGGTCTCGGCAGGATGAAGGTGGCAAAGCGCACGATGCGAGAATTCAATGCCGTAATCGACCGGCTGATTGCGACACGAACCCGCAACCCGGAGAGTTCGCCCAAGGATTTGCTAGGCCGCCTGATCGCGGCCCGCGATGAACAGACCGGCACCAGAATGACTGCGCAAGAAGTGCGCGATAATATCATCACGATCTTTATGGCGGGGCATGAAACCACGGCGATGACGATGACTTGGACCTGGTATCTGCTGTCCCAGCACCCGGCTGTCGAAGCGAAACTGCATGCTGAATTGGACGCGGTGCTAAAAGGTCGGGCGCCTACTTACGAGGACCTTCCGAGGCTGCCCTATTCACGCATGATTATCGATGAGTCGATGCGGATGTATCCGCCGGCACATACAATGGTAAGGGTCGCGCTCGCGGAAGATAGCCTGTGCGGACGCCAGATTCCCAAGGGGGCAATCATAATCATCTCGCCATGGCTGCTGCATCGGCACACCAAGCAATGGCAGGACCCCGGACGATTCATACCTGAGCGATTTGATACGGAAAACGCGGCGCATCGAGCGCGGTTCTCGTACTTGCCATTTGGCGGCGGCAGGCGAATCTGCATTGGCGCAGCATTTGCGTTGGCCGAAGCTACTATTTTGCTTGCAACAATTGCCAGTCGATATCGACTCACGTTGGCACCCGGACAACGCGTCGAGCCCCACGCGCTGATTACGTTAAGAGCCCGCCACGGAATGAAAATGCAAGCGGCTCGTCGCAGCAGCATAGAAAGACATTAGCTGGCCTGTGCGCTGCGCGTCGAAGCGCATCTAGATAGTCGGCCCAGCCCCCCTATGTCTGGCTGATCTCCAACACTATCGGGAATTCCCGGTGTTTTCGTCGAATCGGCGGACGATCTTGGACGTTCTTGAACGCTATTGGATGGTGGGCCGTGGGCGATTTGGACTGTCCCGCCAGTGCCTGTCAGGATAAAGCTCAAGTAATCGTTATTCGATAAGTCCGGGAAGAAGCCTCTCCTGGTGAACAATACGCCGTTCCTCACCAAATTCCTCTTGCAGCGCCGGATCCCACGGCGTTGCCCCGGGCGCAAGCGTTTCCCGGGGCAACACCGCGCCTTCGACATCGGCGGCGGC
>Ga0209330_1000583_pt1 | contig 14205 bp, 15 predicted proteins | sample JacPinW_OM2H0_O3_FD_187969 | JGI IMG/M metagenome (GOLD analysis project Ga0209330, IMG submission 187969) | Forest soil microbial communities from Algoma, Ontario, Canada - Jack Pine, Ontario site 1_JW_OM2H0_O3 (SPAdes) (version 2) | ecosystem: Environmental > Terrestrial > Soil > Boreal...
CGAGGGGGTTCGCGGGAGTGAAGATCGCCGTGTCACTGGATACATCGTAGGTCACTATCCCTGGTACGGCCGTGCCCGATCCCGTAACCGTGAAGCTAGAGCCATCTATCGAAGCCGAATTCATCGCTTTACTGAAGACGGCGGTAACGATAGAGTTGGGACAGGCTGTGGCAGCCCCGCTTATCGGGGCGACCGAAGTTACTGTGGGCGGAGTGACGGTTGGATTATTGCCGCTACTGCCAGGATCGCTGCAGGCGGCGCTGACCATCAGCAATAGAAATGTCATGAAGAAGATCGTACGATTGTTAACTCTAGATATAACCGTCATCTTTTGTCCTCTCGGATTAGCTACTGCCTCACGTTGATAGGCCGCTGTGTGCAGCAAGCAATGTAACGAGCTCTCTTTGACGACTCTGTTCAATGCTGCTCAAATCACTGTCCGGGAATCGAACAACGAACCGACTCGGTTACGGCTGCGATTGTTCTGAACAATACTCGCCAATTTTGAGATCTGGCCGCACTTCAGTTCGCAGTACTGTAAGTCGATAGCTGGATAGTAAGCTGGTTATTCGATTATCATACGAGCCCTTCAACAAACAGTTGGCGCAGTATCAAACTGCGCCATAAGAGGAAAACAGCGGACGACAGGGCGAGGGCCGCGTGAAGTTCATGCGGCATTCGACTCCTGGGAGTAAAGTTACAACCGTGGCATCTCGGGGAGTTGATCACAATTACACAGTGCTTGAAATTAATTGGAGCAGTTTTCCGATTTGGGAATGAGTTATAGGAGCCGCGACTGCATCAGGCATTGAGTGAGTGAGCAATTGTGGCACGGAGGGAAGGCCATCTTCAGGTCCAATGCAATCTCCTGATACAAATGAGTCACGTGTCTAGCCGCTGATAGGTAATGCAAAACACAATCCTTCGCCGCGCGGCGCACAAACGGTCGGCGTGCGATTCAACAATGCAACGGCTGATCGATAATCTATGCCGCTGCCTAGAGGTTTGATGGTGACGGATTGAGCATCTCCGATGAACCCGTACCCCAGACTCGCTCATTTTCAGCTTCAGGCAGGGGTCGGTGCGTTTTGCTCGATCAATTTCTGAGTCTTCAGCTCAGCCCAGAATTCAGCCGGAATCTTGGTTTGCATTGAGGTGTAGTCGGCGAGAATCTGTTGTTCTCTGCTCGCGCCGACCAAAGCTGCAGCCACGTATGGTGACGCGGAGAACTGCAGCGCTGCTTTGCGAAGGTCTACTCCATGATTCGCTGCCACTTCACGCAGTTGTTTCCGTTTTTCCAAGAATTGGGTAGGGATCTTATAGGAATCTTTTCCACAGTTTGTAGCAAAAACTACCCGAGATGAATCCGGCGTGCAGTGAAGAACCCACAACCAGAGAGGCATTCTTATTTCGGACAGCCTTCAGGCTCAGTTCTTCACGCAGATCCGAAACCTGGACCTTGTCTAAAAGATGGCGTCGTAGAATGGCTCCTTTCTCTTTAGCAGTGTAGTGCTTGCGCTCTTTCCTCATACGTCCGCTCCATTATCTTAAGGGACGAACGCTTTCTCCGTTTCCAGTCTGGAACAAGGGCACGTGCATTTCCTTTATGGTCTCCTTCGGCCGCAGCTCCGCACCAGCGCCTTGGTGTAGTCCTTCATTTCCAAGTAACTGCTTATGAGCGTGGCTCGTCATTTTGTCAGTTGGCTGCTTCAGGGCTTTTATCTATCGACCAGCGCCACTGTCATTAATACCCCCAGTTATGCACTCACAGACTAGATTGTGGTTCGCAGTAGAGGACGATTCATGTTTGAACGCTACGAAAGCGAGCCAGTTCCTGTCTCCTTACATCAAATCAGGATATATCCTAGGTCGCTATCGCTTGCTGGTCATCTCTCTCAGCAGCTCCTTCGTTGTCTGACGCAACCGTTGGGCAAGTATGACTGCGAGTGAGCGGTAGAACCTCGCGCCAAAGCCGGGAAAGGCTGCAATGAGTTGACGTAGGTCGTCTGCCCAGATCGCGTCAACTTCAACTTCGTCCTTAGCAACCACTGACGCGGTCGCCGTCCTGTCTTCGAGAAATGCCATTTCGCCACAGACGTCGCCCGTGCGAAGCGTCGCAATCACTGCACGAGATGTCGTTCCTTCTAGCTCCACTGAGGCCGACCCGCGACGGAGAACGTAAAGGTACTCTATCCGAGCACCTTCCTTTATGATTTCCTGACCGAGCGTGATGCTTAACCGCTTGGCCTTAGACTCAATCAAGGTCCAGTCATTACGAGTCAAATCTTGCAGAGTACCGGGAGGCATTTGTTTGTCGAAAGCAGCAAAGAGCGGGTCAAGAATAAACGACAAGTCCTTTGCGCTTATCCAGCCTCGAAGATATCGTAGCTGCTACTTTCTTCTCTCTTTCCTTTGCCGCTTCTTAGCGCACACCCTCTCGAGAACTTGCCACAGTTTATCCCTATCAGGAGTAGCGTTTCAATAATCCAAAGGTGAATGAGGATTATCCTAAAGTTTAATAACGCTAATCCTAAGTTGAACGTCAAGCTCAATAAGGTACTGACACTGGACCTGCTATCGGCGTTCGGAACGCCTTGGTGACCTACATGAGCTCGGCCCAGGAGGAAGAGTACAGCCTGATCGGCTTCACGTCTTTGCTAAGGCTCACCAATATTCTAGACGAGGAGCACATGGACCGTGCAAAATTGTGCTCGATGTATCAACAATGAGGGCTTCTCGACTGGCTCGACTGGCTTCACGAATAGGAGTCGTCAATCCTCGATGTGGGTTAGGTGGCTTTTAGGTAAGTGTTCGGGCGACCCACCTGTTTGATGGTCGAGTTCTGTGTTGAAGTTGATGGATGGCCAGCGAACATGAGGTAGGAGCACGGAAGCGGCGGACACGAGCTGAGGTTCGGCCCAATCAGTGACAGAGTTTGTGAGCCGCGGTATGCGGCGGAGCGAGTTTTACCAGAGTCGAGATGTGAGTTTCAGCACGCTGGATCGCCACCTAAAGAAGCGGCAGTGGAAGAGTAAAAACGAGAAATGCTCCCGCAAAGGGCCAGTTGAATATCCCGAACTGGAGTTGAGTGCGTGTTGATAGGCTGCGGACTCAACCCGTCAACCGTGAATTTCCTCTGACGTTTACAATTCGATCCGGTGATTCTTCCGCGCGGGGTCTGACGTATCGGCTATGATCCTGTTCAGCATCAAGCGGTGCCGATGAAAACCTTTAGAATTGCCGTGTTCGTTGCCGTAATTGCTGCATCGGTGCTCAGTTCAGCACAGCATGGAGCAGCGAAACCGCTCGACTTGGCAATTGATCGGATCATGCAGGCTCGCTCCGCTGCGGGTGACTTCAATGGGGCGGTGCTGGTTGCCAGACAAGGCCACACACTCTACGAGCGAGCCTTTGTGCTCGCAAATCTGGAGTGGCAAATCCCAAACGATCTGCAAACAAAATTTGAAATTGGATCCATGACGAAGCAGTTCACCGCCCTTCTCATTTTGCAGTCGTAAACGAAGCCAGGGTTCACCTCGATGGACACATTTCAGATTACTTGCCGTACTATCGCAGCGAGATTGGGAATCGCGTAACCGTGACGGAGCTGCTTTCTCACACGTCCGGTATCCCAAACTTTCTGAGCAAGCCCGGGTTTCTGGAGGGTCCGGCGAGCCGGACGGGCTACACCGTGCGGGACTTTGTTGAGAAGTACTCAGCGGCGACCTGCATTTCGAGCCAGGAACAAAATTCGAGTACAGCAATTCAGGATATTTTCTCCTGGGCGCGATTCTCGAACAGGTATCGGGAGAGTCGTATGAGCAACTCCTGAAGGAGCGGATCTTCGGGCCCCTGAGCATGAAGAATTCTGGATACACCCATTTCGAAACAGTACTTCCTCATCGCGCCGCCGGGTACGAGCGCTCCGAGGCTGGCTTGCGGAATGCCCGCTACTACGACATGTCTATCCCTTTCGCGGCCGGGGCGCTGTACTCGACGGTCGGAGACCTCTTATTGTGGGATCAGGCGCTCTATGGTGAGCGCTTACTTCCGACACGACTTCGCGACCTTCTGTTCAAACCTAATCTGGACAATTATGGTTACGGTTGGGGAATCCTGATACCCAAGCCGGGCTCGCCGTATGCGGGGGAATCCATTCCCATGCATGGTGGAAAGATTTTCGGATTCCAATCCCTGATCCAGCGAATTCCCGCGCACAAAGAATTGATCGTTCTTCTGGACAACACAGACGGTCCGAAGCTTTTGGACATTGCGTTACAGATCCGGGGTGTTTTTGGCGAACAATCCCGAGCGCTGAATGGTCGCTCGTCCTTTCCTCCGCCAGTTGTTCCCAGATGCCGGGCTACCGAAAATAACCCACACCGGAGAAGCCAGGATGGCAGAGGAGTCTGGATAGTTTACGAAACCAGGCGAGGTCGCTGACCGAGAGCTCGTGAAGTCGCGACGTCTCAAGATTGACCGGGCATCGGCCTCTCTCAGACCACCACGGAGTTGATGCGCTGCGGACTCAACCCGTCAACCGTGTGATTCCTCTGACGCTGAGGCTTTTAGGGGAAGAGCAGGGAAATAGTCACGATACCGATGCTCTACTGGTGCGCACTTGCGATAGGGGACTAAGATTTAACGTCAACCGCAAGACAGGGTTGTCAGTTGCCGAGTTGCCGATCAAAAAACCACTGCTTCGACTGGGAGAGAAGTTGAGGAGCCTTCGCTGTCGTCAACCCCTTTTGAATCCAGCAGTGTGAGCGTTATTGAACAGCACTCATTCATCCCCTTGCCGCACAATTAAGCGCAGCGGCATCTTCAGTTTAGGATATCTGGGCGCAAGAGCACATCACCAATAGCTCAAGCCGATTTCACTAATTTCCACTGAGAATTCTACTGATGCCTTGGCAACGCCAGATCTTTCGTCACGCGCTGGTCTCCATTTCGTTCGTGCTGCTGTACCTGGTGCTGAACCGGCCCGAAGTCATTTTCATATCTCGCATTGGATTCGTTGCCTGGTTTCCCGCCACCGGTCTGGTAATGGCGCTCCTGTTAGGCGTCAGCCCGTGGTACGCACTGCTGGTCTGTTTCGCCGATACTCTTGCCGGGAGGGTTATTTACGCCCAGCCAGTCATATCCTTCAGCGGCACCGTTGGTAGTGCGGGAACTGCTCTTTGTTATGCCGCGGCGGCCTACGTGTTGCGCGGGTCCCTCCGGATCGATCTTGGACTGCGCGGCCGCCGGGACGTAGTCCGCTACGTTTTCCTGAGTGCGACTGCAGCCGCCGGAGCGACCATCATTGGCGTCGCATGTTTGATCGCCGATCACAGTATCTCCTGGAGTGACTACAAGTCGTCCGGTCTGGGGTGGTTTTTGGGTGACGCGATAGGCTTGGTGGGCGTCGCACCTTTTCTTTTGGTTCATGTATTTCCGCATGTACGGAATTGGCTCTCGCCAACACGCTCAAAGCTACGCCCCTCAAGAGCGCGGTCCACCCCAGCGGAATTCACTCTGGGTGGCATCGCAGAGGCGTTCGGCCAAGCGTTGACGATATTGTTGGTCCTCGTCGCGATGTTCGGATCCAAGGACCGGAATTACGATCATTTTTATCTGAGTTTTGTTCCCATCATCTGGATTGCGATGCGTCAGGGAATTCGGCGAGTTGTCACCGGCCTGGTCGTCACGAATTTTGGAATCGTAGTCGCGATGCATTTGTTTCCACCCGCTCCAGTCGTGTTCAGCAAAGCCGCTCTGCTCATGTTGGTGCTGTCTGCGGTAGGACTCATCGTGGGATCCGAAGTCAGCGAGCGACAACGCCTGGCCATTGACCTGAATAGACAAACTACATACTTGGATTCGCTGATACAGAATAGCCCGGTGGGAATCCTAGTTCTTGACCGGCAAGGCGCAATCGAACTGGCGAATCCCGCTTTCGAAAGACTCTTTCAGTACGACAAGCACGAGCTTGCCTCGATCGACATGAGGGCTACAGACATACTTGGCGACGGGGGTTCCGATTCCACGCAACTGATTCGTCAGATTCTTGCCGGCAACGCCTTGCGCAGAACCGTCCGGCAGCAGCGAGGGGACGGAAAGATTCTTGACCTTGCACTGCACGGCGTCCCACTGTTGGTAAGGGGTGAAATACGAGGCGCGTACCTGATCTATGTGGACGTTTCCGAGCAGACCAAGGCGAGCGAAGAGCAGCGGCAACATGCTGAGTCGTTGGATCGACTGGTGAAGGAGTTGGAGCTCCGTACAAAGCAGGCGATCTCGTTGAATGAAATGGGTTCTCTCTTGGCGAGCAGCGGGACTGTTAAGGAAGCCTGCGACGTCGTCGCCAATTCTGTGCACAAGCTTTTCCCTGACGCTTCTTCCGGAGCGCTCTATTTGTTCAAGTCGTCGCGAGACCTTATCGAGGCCGCAGTTCGGTGGGGGAAAAACTATGCATTAGCGCCGACATTTCCTCCCGACGCATGTTGGTCTCTCCGTCGTGGCCTGCCTCACTGGAGCGGGTATCCGGGTAATCAGGTCGCCTGCCAGCATTTGACCGAGGGTTCAACCACCGAGTCCCTATGTGTTCCGCTGGTCGCGCAGGGGAATACAGTTGGCGTCTTGCATCTGGAATTCGAAAGTGGAGCGCAACTCCAAGGCGAGTTTGGCAGAGACAATTCACGAGACCCGTATCAGCAATTGGCCATCAACGCAGCCTCGCAGATAGCCCTTTCGCTGGCGAGCCTGCAGCTGCGCGAAACCCTCCGTGAACAGTCTATTCGTGATCCACTGACTCGCCTGTTCAACCGGCGGTTCCTGGAGGAATCGCTGAGCCGAGAACTGCAATTGGCAGCTCGCAAGAGACAATCAATCGCCATTCTTTTCCTCGACCTCGACCACTTCAAAAGATTCAATGACACTTTTGGCCATGATGCGGGGGACATGGTCCTTCAGTCCTTGGCGGACCTATTGCGCAATTTCTTTCGTGCCACCGACATTTGCTGCCGCTATGGCGGCGAGGAATTCGCGATTATCCTGACTGAGTCAACGTCACGGGAAGCGGCTATCCGTGCGGACGCGCTGCGCTTGGAAGTAAAGGCTCTGCGCCTGCAGTATAAGAAGCAGCCTCTGGGGCCGCTGACGCTCTCGATAGGCGTAGCCGCGTTTCCGGAGCATGGTTCAACATCCGAAGACCTGCTCAAAATCGCGGATCAATGCCTCTATGAATCCAAAAATCGCGGCCGGGATATTGTGACTGTGGCTCTTCCACAAAACGCTTAGCCTTGTCGCCTTTTACGGCCGCCGGTGGTACGCAAACCGCAGATGCCGCGATTCTCGCCTTTCTTCGATTTCTTCGGGCAAATCCTCGATGATCTCGAGAATATCCTCGTGAGCGACTTTTTCAGAGAGTGACCACCACTTTCCATGCTCCGCAATAGTCTAGATAAGTCATCTAAGACACTTCGCGGCGAGCAATTCCGGCAACGGCTGCTTTCGAGGAAAACGATGGCATGCAGGCGCACAATTATGATCAGCTTTTGAGTTTTGCGGGCCACGAGGGAGGCGGAAATTCAGCCCATTTCCAGCGGTCCGAATTCCACGCCTTTCGGAGGAGGATAATGGGTGGGACAAGGAGTTTCTACAATGAGCAGCTTAGCTCTTTTGCAATCTCTGAAGGAAAGCATTCTCGGCCAAGCGAATGTGAAAGCTATCTACGGCGAACCAATCGTTGCTCAAGGAAAAACGGTCATCCCGGTTGCCAAAATAATGTATGGCTACGGAGCGGGGGCGGGTACTGGGGGTGTTGGCACTAGCAGTGCGCGGGGCGAAGGCGGGGGTGGTGGTGGAGGAGCGCGGGCCATTCCCGTGGGAGTTATAGAAGTAAGTGGTCAGCCGACCCGTTTCGTTCCGATTACCAACCGCAGGAAGCTAGCGGCTGCGGTCCTTGTGGGAGTCGGTTTTGGCATGTGGCTCGGTTGGCGCAGACGCCGCTGAATCCTGTCGCCCACACAACCGTCATTTGGCAATCGGCGCTTTCACAGTGAGAGTGTGAGGCAGCGATGTTCGTAGCAGGTGTCGATGGATATTACGCTGAATGGCTCAATTGACCGCCGTTAACGCTGAACTCATTGTCTGTTATCACTTCGCTCGAGATGAGCGAGAGAGGCTAAAATGATCAGGGCTGTAACCGATAAGAGAAGTCCCGCAGATGCATGGCAGTTGCGATAAAGAGATATAAAGAAGGGTCACAGCCGGAAGAAAGCAATAGGTCTCGGAGAAATGGGCGCCCTTCGTTGCGACGGTTGCGACGGTTGCGGCCAAGAGTCGTTGTCGATCACCAGCCGGCCTTAGTCGATAATCTCGGCTCGCCGAGAAACAGGCTGGTTGGGCCGAAAGGGTTCTTGCGGACGATCACGAATGCGATTAAGAACACCCTGACAGAATCGAATTGCCAAACTGATAACGGCGGAAGACGTTTTGTCCGTAGATACCAGAGTCCTGCCAGTCACGAATGAACTAGCTTGGGCTGGATGAAATCCATGTCCAAATGACGCGATGAATCCGTTTTCGACCTCATATCCCCGGTAGTCGATTTCCCCATGTCTGACTGAGCGACTCAATCGATGTGTTCTGGCTTAGTTCACGGATCTCCCTGCCCGCCATGACATTTGAAGTCCCAAATGCCCGCAAATCGCACGGACCATCTGTATTATAGGACCTCCGTAATCTCCTTCTAAGCTAACAAGTCAACTTGCAGAGTGAGGTGGTCCCTACGCTCCCCTCGGGGCATCATCTGATTCTGGCGCATTTAGGGATGAAGCTAGAGAGAATGACCGCCTCTATTATCTATCTATAAGCAAAGATTACTCCTGGTGACGAAAACAGGTAAGGATCGGGCGGCCAAGCCTTGGGAATCTTGCCGCCATTGACGTCGGGCACGATGACCAATTCAAGAACGGTGACGCCAAAGAGCTCAACCCGATATTTCTCGACTTCGCGTATTGAGTTAGGTGGACTGAAATTCCATTGCTGGCGCACAATTTCTCGAAACGTGTGCCCCTCATCGCCAGACCAACTTGCGCAGGCTGCCCCCACGAACCCGGCAATTCGAGGGGCAACGGTGAGCGTTATTGCTCAGACCGTTTTAGCGCTGATTTGTTAACGTCCACTTATGCTTGGGTGTTCGCAAATTTCTACCTGGATTGGTGCACAACATTCAGACGAACCCGAAAAGCGCAGAAGTAGCGGAAATGAGGGATTTCATGAGAAAAGTAATGTTCGTACTCGCGATGTTGAGTCTAGGTACGTTGTGCTGGGCAGGATCGGCGCGGGAAGATGCTACTGATCGGCTGGACAACGCCACCAGCGTGATGCACGAAATTATGGGGATGCCTGACAAGGGAATCCCGGAAGAAGTCTTAGAGCATGCAAAGTGCGTGGCCGTCATACCGCACATGGTCAAAGGTGGCTTTGTCTTCGGAGCTAAAGGAGGCAAAGGTGTGGCCACTTGCCGCACGGCGAATGGCTGGAGTGCGCCAGCGTTCATCACGATTTCGGGCGGAAGCTGGGGACTGCAGATCGGTGTGGAAGCTGTGGACGTCGTACTGATCATTCAGAATCGCAAAGGGATGCAAAGGCTGCTCTCCAGCAATTTCCAAATTGGAGGGGACGCTTCAGCGGCAGCGGGTCCAGTTGGACGACATGCCGAGGCCGGTACAGATTGGAAAATGGATACAGAGATCTTGACCTACTCGCGTGCCAAGGGTGCTTTCGCGGGGCTCACGTTGGAAGGTGCATCGCTCCGTCAAGACAATGATTCACGGCACGCGATCTATGGAAGCAACGTCAGTACTCGGGCTTTGCTGTTGGGCAGAGTGCCGGCTCCAGCCGCAGCCAAGCCGTTCCTTGCAGAAGTTCGCGGGGCAAAAGCTGAGGCCATAGCCGACAAAAGGTAGGGCTTCAGAACTCGACCTCGTACGTTTGCTGTTTGTCATCAGCTCTGCGTGTTCGAATTGGGGCACAATCCATCCATTTACTGTCTTGTTCCGTTCGCGCTATATAGGTTTTCTCGCGGACGTTGGATGAGATTCACGTTTAGGTGCTCGAAGTGAGCACAGGAGGTTGACATGCTTTGGACGATTGTCGCGGTTCTTCTGATTTTGTGGCTTCTTGGCTTCAGTCTGCATATTGGCGGGGCACTGATCCACTTGCTTCTGGTTGTGGGTTTGGTAGTTCTGGTCATTAACCTAGTGAGCGGCCGGCGAGGTGCGTTTTGAAGAAGGGCTAGTGATTGCCAGCACCGGCGGTTGAAGGCCAACGGACTGGCCTCCGGCAGTCAACCCGCAAAACGTTCAACCTAAAAATGAACTCCGGTCAGAAAATCTGTTTACCGTATGAAGGATTTGTCCGTCGGAATAGTGGTTGCTGTGCTTGTGTCTAGCAAACGGAGCCTGAGCACTTTTGCTTCCGCCTCGGATGGATTGCTATCTGGATTGCATCTGTCTCAACGTGCCCATACGCCGCGGTAAGTGAGATCGAAGGCCACTTCCGACCGAGAACCGCCAGGCGACTGGATACGCCGGATTGCGTAGTAGTCAGGTGTCATGCCGCATTGCCTTCATTCCTCTCGCTACCTGCCTATTAATGGGTGTGCCACATCTGCGCATTATGCGACGCGATGGGTATGGGGCGTCCATGTTCTGCCGTGGCGTGCTCGTTCATTGCCCTAGCCGCCTGGGTGCGACAGTTACCGTTCTCGCTGCTGAACTCCTGTGTGGTGACGGAATGTTTACAAAGCGGACACTTGAACGTGCTAAAACCTTTCATCATTTTGATGGTGTAATGTCTCATAGCTTCAAGTGTAGTCGCTTATCCTGGTCTGACTCCGAACCAAAGTTACCGTCAGCAATGGGTGAGAGAGGGCAAACCGGAAGGCATTTTGTGTGCCCTGGTGGGGAGTTGCAGGCTCGCGGAAAATTGAACATGGAGGAGTGCGATTGATCGGCGACAAAGCCTATGACAGCGACCGCCGGATCAAGATCTGGCCGAGCGCCATGGCATTGAGGTGATCGCCCCGCATCGTGGAGAGCGCCAGACACCAACGCAAGATGGTCGTCCTCGGCGGCGCTGCCGCAGACGCTGGCGAGTCGAATGACTTTTCGCGTGCCTCCATCATTTTCGTCGGCTCGTGATCCGCTGGGAGTACTACGTCGAGAACTTCTTTGGCATGATCCGCCTCGGTTGCTTGCAAATCCTGTTCAGACGCCTATAAGAGTGAATGATCGAATACGGCAAGGCTAATAGCTGGCCTGCCTAATTCGCTTCAAAGGGAAGTCGGCTGATGGTTTTATCGCCGGGATCCGTCTGGCCGCCGATTGGGGCGAAGCGACCATCTGGTTCGCGAACAAGAAAAAGCAGGTAGGAACTGGGCTTCGACATGTCGGATGGATCAAAAGAAACTAAATATGGGCCGTTAAATGCGGTGCTAACTTGCGCCTCGCGATAATGGTGCAGCGTGAATTGTTTAACAGTCGCGTCTCCCTTGAGGACGGCAGACACGGCGAAAACAGTTTCTACGCCGATCGACTTGATCTTGGTTTGCTTTCCGTCTTTATCTTGTAGCCAGATACCTGGAAGGAACGCCCGTTCTTTTGTATCGGTTGTTTTGCTTTTTGGCGCTGCAATCACCACGAGATCGGATTTCTCAAGCATTTCTTGATAGCTGAGCACCACCATCTGTCGCGCTTGTGACTGGTTGGGCATGGCGCAAAACAAGATCGCGGCGGCCATAGTGACAATTCGGAGGACGTTCATAAGTTGCCTGCTCCGATGCGGCTCGGTTTGTTGAAATATGTTATCAGCGAACACTGCCGCGCAGGCATTTGTGAGACCGGTTCTAGTATCAGACTGTGAAAGGAGTTCATGAACTCCAATATCGTAGTCGATTGCGACCCACTGAGGCTTGTCGGTTTCCGCGCACTTCTGGAGTCAGACCCAGATTTCAAATTCATCAATGCTTCGGTTTCCGATCTTGATCGCCATGGCCACATCGACATCATTTTGCCGGGTACAGCGAGGTCAGAACTCGTTGGGTGATGTGGTCAAGTTGAAGGCGTCTTATCCGGACGCGCAAAGCCTTAACGATGATTTCATCCGCCTCCCGCAGGATCGCAGCCATGGCGCTCTGCACGTCGGGGTGGCCGCTCAGCAGCGGGTAAGCGGATACGGTTGGGAATGGCGCATGGCGCTCACCACGGTAAAACCATCACCTGGGTTTGAGCAATTCTGAACAGCCCCCTGAAACTCCTGATGGCAGACTAAATGGACCTTGGGAAGGCCGAAGGTTCGCGGATTGCGAACCGTAGAGCCGCACTCTCAAGGATAGATCCTCAAGGAGAACTCAGTGGCGACCTGTACGATTTCCGCAACGGCGGCAAACGCGATTCTCATTGAAAAGAGCGATCGAGATGCAAATAAACTAAGTTTAGCTCAGCGTGCACGGCGAGGAGACGGAGACGCGTTTGCTGAGCTCTTTGAGTTACACCAAAAGCGAGTTTACTGCCTCTGCTTGTCGATGACGAAAGACGCTTCTGAAGCGGAAGATTTGACTCAGGAAACTTTCCTTCAGGTGTTTCGCAACGTGGCCACCTTTCGTGGAGACTCAGCTTTTTCGACGTGGGTATATCGCGTCGCGGTAAACACAGTGTTGATGAAACGCCGGAGAAAGTGCCCGCCCATGTTTTCGCTGGACGAGCCAGCGTCGCCAGATTCGCCATCGCTCCGGCGCGAACTTGGAGCACGTGATGCGAATCTCTCGAGCGTTATCGACCGTATCACACTAAATCGGGCGATCCGGGAGCTTCCTGCCGGTTGCAGGATGATCTTCGGTCTTCATGCAATTCACGGGTACCAGCATCGCGAGATCGCAGAACTGTTGCAATGCTCAATCGGCAACTCGAAATCGCAGCTTCACACGGCGAAGCTGAAGATGCGACGTTCTTTGTCTCCCAAGTGGAGCGCCGCCCTGCTTCCAAAGGCAGCAGCGTGACGGAGGCGAGGACCGGCAGAGGCGCTGAAGTATTTCTGAAAATGCATAGAATTAAACAACTCTCAAATTGGTTAAGCGACAGTTTCTCGGAATTCTGAAACCGGGATGCGGTCTTGGATGAGTGCCGGGCACCCAATTTGTTCTGATTCCTTGTTGGTGAATAACTTCCGATTCCTCTGCAGTCGTCCCGCGGTGCGGCTGGATGATCCCGCACGGTTTTCACAAAAAGGCGATCAATTCTGATCAGCTTTCCGAACCTCGGTATTTGATACTGACGATTCGCAGAGTTCTAACGGCAGAAGGAACTTCGTGACCATATGGTCATGCCAACATACTTGTATGCAGGGAGGTTTCGATGAATCCACATCTGCTAGATCCGAAGTTTATTATGCTCGCCGGCGTGGTGATTCTGGTTATTGTGGTGCTGGCGGGGCTGTACCTGCAAAAACGCAGGAGTACGACGGCAGGGCTGCGGCAAAAGTTCGGGCCCGAGTACGAGCGAGCCGTGCAGAAGCATGGGTCAGAACGAAAAGCAGAAGTGAAACTGGCGAATCGCCAGGATCGCGTTGAAAAGCTTAACATTCGCGACCTTGACCCGGTGGAACGCGAGCGTTTTTCGACCCAATGGGAGTCCGTGCAGTCTCGTTTTGTGGATTCCCCTAGAGGGGCGGTCGCAGAAGCCGATGACCTGGTGTCTTCTTTGATGAAAACTCGCGGCTATCCGGTATCCGATTTCGATCAACGTGCGGACGATATTTCTGTCGACCACCCACGGGTGGTGGAGAACTACCGGTCTGCCCATCATATTGCTCTCCAGGTTGGGGCAAATGGAGCGAGTACAGAAGATCTGAGAACGGCCATGATTCACTACCGCTCACTATTTGAAGAGCTGGTGCAAGTACCAACGATTGTAGAAACAAAAGACGTGGCGTAATGCTGAACTAAAGAGAATAGAGGAAGATCCGACGACCGAACTTGCGAGCTAGAACATTCTGTCCAAGCCGCCCGACGGACTCAAGCAGTATCCTGGAAAAAGGCGACGTGGGCCCGCCGATTCTCCCCGTCCGGACAGGTGTGTGTTTTGAACCAGGAAAGATGCCGTAGGTCCCTGGGTGATCTTGCGGTCAGAACCTGCAGCTAGCAATCACGAGATGGGT
>Ga0209330_1000585_pt1 | contig 14179 bp, 11 predicted proteins | sample JacPinW_OM2H0_O3_FD_187969 | JGI IMG/M metagenome (GOLD analysis project Ga0209330, IMG submission 187969) | Forest soil microbial communities from Algoma, Ontario, Canada - Jack Pine, Ontario site 1_JW_OM2H0_O3 (SPAdes) (version 2) | ecosystem: Environmental > Terrestrial > Soil > Boreal...
TGCGATCCTGCAGGCACCAGATGTTTCTCCGCCAAGGTTTTCAACATTTTCTGATTGCTGACCCGCCGGCTGATCTTTTGCCTGCGCCGCCGGTTGAATCTCGCTTTGTCGCCGTTGATTCCGGACATTTTGTTCTCTCCTGCCCCAGGGGCTGACTAACGTAAAAACCTTGCGGCACTCAGGCTCATGTCCCGCGTTGGCGCGTTGTCACGCCGCGGCACAATGGATGGAGAGCTAAGAGCGCACCATCAAATGGGCCACCCCGCCAATTCGTTGGGTGGCTGGTGTCTTGGGTTTGAGAGAGTGACTTCCTGGGATTCGATTAACACGTCACTCGCCTTTCAGAGAATGTTCTCAATCGCGAAGGCGCAACGTGCTGTTCTAGGGTGTCTTCGAGGTCAAGAGCTTTAGTATACGCCGCATTCACAGATTCTGCTGAAGTCTCGTCGAAGACGCGAGAGGATCTCACCGTAACCCAGATCGTTCAGGGCTGACGCTACTCGGAGGATTGCTTTTGCGCAGAACAAGACAAAGCATCGGCGCTCCCCCGCTCCCCCGCCAATTTCGAGCCAACTTGCATTTGCAACGTGACCGGCTCCTTCGGCCGATGCGGCTCGGCAGACTGTCGATTCCTCGCGCGCTGCGCGCTGTCCTTCAAGCACGACAGCGGATTGGCATAAGTGTTCTCCGGGGACGTTTTGTGCAGCCTGTCGCCTTGGGGGACGGTTACATCATTTGAGCCGCCACCTGTACCGTACATCAAGGTTGGACGCTCTTCACGTGGACGCTTAATGTCGAAGTTCCAGCTACACACTTCCGTGCTCCAGAAGCAAGTCATTGCCCTGAAACTTGACGAGGGATTCTCCCTGGATCAGAACGCAGGATCCCTCCGTCTCTCGATTGGCCAGGAAGCCGGGTTTAGTACTTGAGCAAATCTCCCGCGAAACTGCGGTGGAGCCCGGCACCTCCGCGCCGTTCACCCGCACCGTTGCTATGCAGGATGGCGGAACCCGTATCCACTGCCAACAGCCAGAGGCAACAGGATAACCATCACCAGGAAACAAATAGGGTGAAGCGAACACACTCATAGCCCGTTAAATTTCAGAACTCTTCTCAGAAGATGCTCGCGGCAGGGAGCCGGATCGCCTATAGCTTCTCTCGATGCCACTGGCGCGAACGCAACTTTGGACCGGGTCCGATGACTTGGCTGCGCAGCCCTGTCGACTCCGGTATGCTTGGCAAGCACGTTTTGATGATGAAGACGATGAAGATCGATTGTCGGGTTTGATCCGAGATGGTTATCCGAGATGGTTTGATTCGAACATGCGACCAATTCCCGCAAACGCACCGGTGATCGAATTTCGCGAGGTGGCCTATGTACTTCCTAACGGCCAGCCGTTACTTCGAGACCTGAATCTTCAAGTGCAACGCGGTGAGACTCTGGTTTTGCTCGGACGCAGCGGCTCCGGCAAAACCACCACTCTAAAACTGGTCAATCGTCTGCTGAACCCAAGTGGCGGGGAGGTGTGGGTGAACGGCGCGCCCAACGCGGAGACTGACGTGATTCGCCTGCGGCGAAGCATCGGCTATGTCATTCAGGATGTGGGCCTGTTCCCTCACTTCACGGTAGAACGCAATATCGGTCTTGTTCCCCGGATCGAAGGTTGGCCGACCGACCGGATTCATCTGCGCGTGCAAGAGTTACTGCAGATAGTTGGGCTCGGTAGAGAGATTGTTTCGCGCTATCCTTACCAACTTTCCGGGGGACAGCGGCAGCGAGTGGGAGTGGCTCGTGCTCTCGCCGCCGACCCGTCGATCCTCCTGATGGATGAACCCTTCGGCGCACTCGACGCGCTGACCCGCGATCAATTGCAGCGTGAGTTTCTATTGCTGCAGGAGCGGCTAAACAAGACAGTAGTCTTCGTTACGCACGACTTGCGCGAAGCCTTACGGCTCGGTTCTCGCATAGCGCTGATGGAGGCGGGGCAGTTAGTTACAGTTCTTCCCCCGCAGGATTTCTTGCGATCGACTGACCCATTGGCAGCCGCCTATGTGCAAGCTTTCGGAGAAGGACTGAACTCGGTGGCAACTCGAGGATCGGAATGAACGTCTTTCACTTCTTCTTACAGCATCACGAAGAAATTCTGGAACTCACGCTGGAGCATCTCTGGCTGGTAGGAATTTCCACGCTGCTGGCCGTGCTGATCGGCATTCCGCTTGGCATATTGAGCGCTCACTGGCCAGTGTGGAACAAACCGGTGTTGGGAACCGCGAACGTTATCCAGACGATTCCGAGTCTCGCGTTGTTCGGCTTTCTGCTGCCCGTGCCCTGGATCGGAGCCCGTGCCGACCGACTCGCCATCCTCGCTCTGACGCTTTACGCGCTTCTGCCCGTGATTCGCAATACCTATACAGGAATTCGCGGCGTCGATCCCTCCGTCGTCGAGGCTGGTCGCGGCATGGGACTTACCGGCCGCCAGCTCTTGTTTCAGGTGGAGCTGCCGCTGGCGGTAAGCGTGATTCTTTCCGGTGTGCGGGTGGCGGTGGTCGTCTCCGTGGGCCTTGCCACCATTGCGGCCGCGATTGGAGCAGGCGGTTTGGGTGAGTTCATTTTTCGCGGGCTGGCCATGGTCAACAATCAGCTCATTCTGGCGGGAGCGATTCCCGCCGCCATACTGGCGCTAACTGCTGATTTTGGTTTGGGATGGCTGGAAAGGCGTCTGCAACCGCGATGAAACGGGATCGCCAGGGAGTGTTTCGCCGCTCTTTGCAAGCGCGGCGACGAATTCGGACGTTTGCCGTTCTTGTCGCTCTGCTCCTTCCGTCTTGTGCGCCACCGCGTGCAAACCGCATCGTAATTGGCTCCAAGAACTTCACCGAGTCGCTGATGCTGGGCGAACTTCTCGCTCAGATGGTCGAGGCGCGCACGCTGCTGAAAGTCGACCGCCGCTTCTACCTGGCCGGAACTTACATCTGCCAGCAGGCCATGCTGGCGGGGCGCATAGATATCTATCCCGAATACACCGGCACCGCGCTCACGGCCATCTTGAAACAGAAAGTCGCCAGTGATCGCGCTGGAGTGTATCAGCGGGTGAAAAGCGAATATGAAACCCACTTTGGCCTTACCGTGAGCCCTCCGTTCGGATTCAACGATACGTTTGCCATGGAAATTCGGGGTGACGACGCGCACCGCCTGAATCTAAGAACTTTATCGCAAGCCTCCGCTTTCGCTCCGCAATGGCGCGCCGGATTTGGCTACGAATTTATGGAGCGTCCTGACGGTTATGCCGGATTGGCTGCCGCTTACGGCCTCCGCTTCGCCGCGCCACCCCGGGTCATGGATCTGGGCCTGCTCGCCCCGGCATTGAAAGATCATCAGATCGATATTGCTGCGGGCAACGCCACGGACGGCCTGATTCCAGCGCTCGATTTGTTCGTTCTCGAAGATGACCGCCACTATTTCCCTCCCTACGAAGCGGTCGCCGTGATCCGCCAGCAGACGCTGCAACAGCATCCAGAAGTCGGCGAAGCAATTGCGGAGTTAGGCGGTAAGATTTCCGATCAGGAGATGCAGAAATTAAATTACGCCCTCGATGGACAACGTCGCGATGCCAAAGATGTTGCGCACGACTTTCTGCGAAGCAAGGGATTAGTTCATTGAGGCCTTTAAATCTAAATCAGCAGTTCGCCGCGTAGGGTCAGCACCGCATGCCCTTTTAGGATCACTCGCTCCCCTTTGACTTCACACCACAGCTCTCCCCCACGCTCCGAGACCTGACGCGCGTGCAGGCTCGCCTTGTCCAGCCGCCGCCCCCAGTAGGGAGCCAGCGAACAGTGCGTCGAGCCGGTTACCGGATCTTCCGGAATGCCGTAGCTGGGCGCGAAATAGCGGGATACAAAATCGACATCCTTCCCGGGAGCGGTGATCGCAACTCCAGCAGGGTGGAGCTGCTCAAGCATCCTGAGATCGGGACCGATGCTCCTTACATCTTCCTCGCGCTCATACACGGCAAAGTAGTTGTCTTCGATTTGCATGAGCTCGGCGGGAGCCTTCCGCAGCCCTCCCACCAATGCCGCCGGCGGGTCCAAGCAAGGCCAGGGGGCCAGGGCGGGGAAGTCCATGGCGAGCAAATCCCCATCGCGAGAAACGGTGAGCGCACCGCTGAAACGGGTTTCGAAGCGCACCCGTTCCAGCCCGTGTGCAAGAACTTGCATCAGTAGAAAGGCAGACGCCAGGGTCGCATGCCCGCAAAGTTTTACTTCGCAGCTGGGTGTAAACCACCGCAGGTCATAGTGTTCGCCCCGTGGAACGAAATAAGCGGTCTCGGAAAGGTGGTTTTCTGCGGCGACCGAACGCAGTAAATCGTCATCTAACCACTCCACGAGCGGGCAAACCGCGGCCGGATTGCCTGCGAAAGGGCTGGTTGTAAAGGCGTCCACATGAAATATCGGGAGGGACATCACCCTATGGTACTCGGAGGGAGACACGAATAGAATCGTCAGACCACTGGTCTCTATTTCCAAAGTCCACGTTGTAGGTCGTTAGATTTCGGAGATCCGCATGCCTACTACTGATACCGAAGCTGCCGTTGGCCACGAACTGATCGAGCAATTATCACGTGCTCGTCAGCAAACGGATGATCTCTTCGCGATCGTGAATCCGGATTCGCTTTACGAACGGCCCATCGCCGAACGCCACCGCATCGTCTTTTACATCGGGCACCTCGAAGCTTTCGATTGGAATCTGTTGCAACCGGTGCTTGGCCTGAAAGCCTTCCATCCTGAGTTCGATCGGTTGTTCGCTTTTGGCATCGACCCCGTCGGGGGCGGATTGCCCACCGATCAAGCTTCACAGTGGCCTTCGATTGTCGCGGTCCATGACTACGTAAGAAAAATTCGAGGGCTCCTCGACCAAAAATTACCGGAGGCGCTCGATTCCATTGGTGCCGGAAGGGATGGGTTTCCCCTTGCCACGCTGCTCAATGTTGCCAGCGAACATCGGCTCATGCACGCCGAGACTTTGGCCTACATGCTGCATCAGTTGCCGCTTGATCGGAAAGTCCGGCAGCCAAAATCGGCGGATCTCGTTACTCCCCCGCTCGATCATCGCAGTATAGAAATTTCCGCTGGCTCCGTTACCCTCGGCCTGTCTCGCTCGCTCAATTCATTTGGTTGGGATAATGAGTTTGCCGCCCACAACGTCGATATCCCCGCGTTTGCCATTGACCGGTACAAGGTTACGAACCGGCAGTATCTGGAATTCATCGAGGCCGGCGGCTACGAATCTCGCTCGCTGTGGAGCGCCGATGGTAGCAAGGCCGAGGACACGGACACCGACAATGACTGGAACTGGAAATCCCGGCAAGGGATTTCTCACCCCGCCTTTTGGAAGCACGACGGAAACCAGTGGCTGTATCGGACCATGTTCCATGATGTAGTGTTGCCGCTGGACTGGCCAGTCTATGTGAGCCAGGCGGAGGCGAAAGCTTACGCTAAATGGGCAGGGAAGTCGTTACCCACTGAAGCCGAATGGCAGCGCGCCGCATACTCCACCCCGAATGACGATGGCAAAGAGCAACACTCTCCGTGGGGGAACGAAGCGCCTTCCTCTGAATTCGGCAACTTTGATTTCGCGCGCTGGAATCCCGTGCCGATAAATGCATTTCCCGCGGGTCAGAGTGGCTTCGGCGTTCAAGGCATGCTGGGCAATGGTTGGGAGTGGACGTCCACTGTATTCGCGCCTTTTCCTGGATTCGAACCGTTCCCGTTCTATCGCGGATACTCTGCCGATTTCTTTGATGGCAAACACTTCGTCATGAAAGGCGGATCGGCGCGCACCGCTGCATGCATGTTGCGGCCCACCTTCCGCAACTGGTTTCAGGCACACTACCAGTTTATCTACACCGGATTTCGTTGCGTAAGCCGCTGACTGGTCACCAAGGAGATGTCAAATGCTCGTTCGCGCTATCACCGCCGACATAACCTATGAATTCGCAGCGGACGTTCGTGCCGGCCTTACCAAGCCCGGCCAGAAGGAACTGTTGTCGAAGTACTTGTACGACGATGTCGGCTCTGCGCTGTTCGAAGTGATCAGCCACCTGCCGGAATACGGTCTGACGCGTGCCGATGAGCGCCTGCTGCGCCGATATGCGAGTGATATTGTGGAGCGCCTTGCCACTCCGATTGCGGTTGCCGAGCTTGGCAGCGGCAGCGGAAAGAAAACTCGCCAGGTTCTCGAGGCTCTTTGTCGCCGCCAGCGTACGCGGTACTATCCGATCGAAATTTCTCCCACTGCTCTTGCCATGTGCGAGCGTGAACTCAGCGACATAGATTGCGTCAGCATACTGGGTTTCGAGCGAGAGTATCTCGACGGACTGCTCGAAGTGGCCGCGCAGCGGCGGCCTGGCCAGCATCTCCTGGTGCTTTTCCTGGGTAGCACGATCGGAAATTTCGATCGCATGGCCGGGCTCAAGTTCCTGAATCAGGTCCGCCGCATTCTGCAGCCCGGCGATTCGCTCCTGCTGGGCACCGATCTGGAAAAGCCGGCTGCCCAACTTCTCGCAGCCTACGACGACGAGTTGGGGGTTACGGCGGCCTTCAATCTAAATCTGCTGGCCCGCATTAATCGTGAATTGGGTGGCGATTTTGATCTGGCACACTTCGAGCACGTGGCGAAAATCAATCACCACACACGCAGCGTCGAAATGCATCTCCGGTCCAGGCGCAGGCAGACGGTAAACATCGCCGCCGCGGAGCTTTCCGCCGAGTTTATGGAAGGCGAAACCATCTGGACCGAAAGCAGTCACAAGTATTCTCCCGACGAAGTTGTTCGAATGGCCTGCACAGCGGGCTTTCGCTGCGATATCCAATGGATTGACGAGCAGTGGCCGTTCGCGGAAAATTTACTGATCGCGGAATAACCTGCATCATGGTAATGCTTTCCCGCTGTTTCCTGTCGCGGTTGCGCCTTTGGTGTGGAACTTCTTATCTTCGAAGTAAAACTTTGTAAATCCCACATTTTGTGCGGCCTAGCAATGTAGATTATAGGAGCGATATGAACGAAGTCAGCAAACGGATCCTGATCTTCGCGCTCGGCCTTGCTTCGTTTTTCGTCCTCTCTGGTGCGATGTTGTCCAGACAGTCGACTCAGGAAGGCTCCGCTACAGGAGCCGCCACTCGACGGATTGGCGCGGTCAAAGCCGTCAATGGCACGGTGATCACTCTCACTCCGGATTCTGGATCCGATCTCAAGGTCACGGTGCAGCCGGCAACAAGAATTGTCCGTATTGCGCCGGGCGAGAAAGATCTGAAGAATGCCACGCCGATTCAGTTGCAGGATGTGCAGGTGGGCGATCGCGTTCTGGTCGGTGGCAAGGTGTCTGACGATAACCTATCGCTGGTCGCGTCATCGGTTGTAGTGATGAAGCGATCCGATCTCGAAGCGCGGCACGAGCAGGATCTGCAGGACTGGCAGAAGCGTGGAACAGATGGACTCGTCAAAACCGTGGATGTGGCTGCAGGGACCCTGACAATTTCCGCGCGGGGCAAAGATGTTGTTCTTCATACTTCAAAAAATACAGTGATCCGCCGCTACGCTCCCGACTCCGTGAAATTCGACGACGCTAAGACCAGCACGCTGGAGGAAATTCATCCCGGCGATCAGGTGCGTGCTCGCGGCGACCGCAGCGCCGATGGGACCGCATTGACGGCGGATGAAATTGTTTCGGGAACATTCCGCAATTTTGCCGGAACGGTCATTTCCGTTGATGCAAGTTCCTCGACGCTAAGCGTTCACGATTTATTGTCGAAGAAAACTTTGGTGATCAAAATCACTTCAGACTCGCAGCTTCGGCATTTGCCCCCGGAGATGGCTGAAATGATGGCCAAGCGCTTAAAGGGAGCGAGTGCCGCGGCCATGTCGGGTGGCTCGTCTACATCAGGCTCGAACGTGAGCGACCAGAATGGCCGTTCAGCAGGCCCTCCGGGAGGAAACGGAGCAGGGGCACGTGCGGGGGGTGCCCCGGATTTGCAGCGGATTATCAATCGAGTGCCGGCGGGGTCACTGGCTGATCTGCACAAAGGCGATGCTGTGGTCATTCTCTCAACAGAGGGCACAGCTTCGGGACCGAGTACTGCGATCGAACTGGTAAGCGGCGTCGAACCTATATTGCAAGCCGCGCCCAATGCTGGCCAAGCCATGATGCTTGCACCGTGGAGCTTAGGAGCTCCGGCCGCGGACAGCGGCGGGCCATAACAATCCCGAGCGCAAACACAATCACTCACAGTCAGGCTAACGCGGTGGCTCTTTCTTGAGAACGGGATCATAAACGGGATCATAGATGAACGTTAGGAAGTGTTCGGTTTTCGGGTTTGCCTTCTCAGTGCTGCAGTTCTGCGCCCTGCTCGTCTACGGCCAGACGCCGGCCGGTAACTTGCATGGGCAAGTCAGCGATCCCTCGGGCGCCGCAATTCCGAACGCCAAGGTTGTACTTACGCCATCCGCCGCCGGATCGACGCCTATCCCAACGCAGGCGAACGGACAAGGGCAATATGAATTCAAAGGGCTGGCTCCCGGGCAATACACGTTGAACGTGGTTGCCCCGGGATTTTCAGTTTACGAAAACGATAACGTGGTTGTACCCGCGAATCAGGCCTTGCTCCTGAATGTTCCGATGGGAATTGAAGTCGAGCAGCAGAAGATTCAGGTGGAAGATACGGCTCCTACCCTCGACGTGAATCCCTCGAACAACGCTGGTTCGCTCACGATCTCGGGCAAGGAACTGGAAGCATTACCGGATGATCCCGACGAACTGCTCACCGACTTGCAGGCACTCGCTGGACCATCCGCCGGGCCCAACGGCGGCCAGCTTTACATTGACGGCTTCACCGCCGGGCAGCTGCCTCCCAAAGAATCGATTCGTGAAATTCGCATCAACCAAAATCCGTTCTCGGCCGAGTTTGACAAAATCGGTTACGGCCGCATCGAAGTGTTCACCAAACCCGGCAGTGATAAGTTTCACGGGCAGTTTCAGGTGAATGGAAACGACTCGGCTTTCAACTCCCCGAATCCGTTCGGAGGCGCCAATCAGCCCGGTTATGATTCCACTCAGTTCAGCGGCAATATCGGTGGACCGATTAACAAGAAGGCTTCATTCTTCTTCGACTTCCAGCGGCGCAATATTAACGATCTCTCTGCCGTCAACGCTATTACGCTTGATCCCACTACTTTCGCTGAGACTCCTCTCATCGAGGCGGTGCCTTTTCCCAGGCATCGAACCAACCTTACCCCTCGTATTGACTATGCGCCCACCAAGAACAACACCTTGACCATACGCTATCAGTACTACCGCGATACCGAGGAGAACGAGGGCGTCGGTCAATTCACTTTGCCCTCTCAGGGATACAATGCCGACTCTACCGAGCACACGTTACAAATCAGCGATACGCAAGTAATTGGTTCAAAGATCATCAATGAAATTCGATTTCAGTACCTGCGCGAGCTTGACAATCAGTTTGCCGTGAATTCCCAGCCTACTCTCAACGTTTTGGGATCGTTCGACGGCGGCGGCAACAATCAGGGCGACATCCTCGACCACCAGGACCACTACGAGCTGCAGAACTACACTTCGATCCTTCACGGAAATCATACGGTCAAGTTTGGAGCGCGGCTGCGCGGCATTCGAGACGCCAACAGTCAAACCTCCGGATTCAACGGCGAATTTACGTTCTCGTCACTGCTGCCAACATCGCAAGAGCAGGCTTGCGTACCCGCCCCGGGGCAAGCGCCCTGTCCAATCTCCTATGCAACCGCGCTTCAAAATGCAGGAAACGCTACCACGCCGATCGCAACCCAGCTCACCTACACGCTGGGCAAGCCGCCTCTGGTGGTGGGAAATTTCGATGCTGGTCTCTATTATCAGGACGATTGGAAAGTGCGTCCTAACATTACTTTGAGTTACGGCCTGCGCTTCGAAAGTCAGACCGGTATTCAGGACCATACGGACTGGGCGCCTCGTCTGGGTTTTGCCTGGGGCGTCGGAGGCAAAAGTGCTCCGCCCAAGGTTATTCTCCGCGGAGGCTTCGGCGTTTTTTACGATCGCTTTCAGGAGGGACAGATTCTGCAGGCCGATCGTTTGAACGGCATTACGCAGGAACAGTTCGTGATTGATAATCCTCAGTGCCCATCGCTCACCGATTTTTCGGCGTGCACTGGCGCGGCCATACCGGTCACTCCGACCATTTACCAGATCAGTCCGCGTCTGCATGCGCCTTACACCATGCAAACCGCAATCAGCGTCGAGCGGCAGCTCACGAAAATCTCAACTCTAAACCTGACCTACCTGAACTCTCGCGGCTTCGACCAGTTGCTCACCATCAATGCCGACGCTCCTTTCCCCGGAACTCCGTGCAGCCCGGCGTGCGCACCGCGCAGCCAAAATCTTTATCAATACGCTTCGGAGGCCGTTTTTCGGCAGAATCAATTGATCGCCAATACCAACTGGCGCATTGGGTCGAAGGTTCAGCTTTTCGGGTACTACATTCTGAACTACGCAAACAGCGACACTTCTGGCGTCTCCAGTTTTCCCTCGAACTCCTACAACATCAGCGCGGATTACGGCCGCGGTTCCTTTGACATTCGTAATCGGTTATTTGTCGTCGGATCCTTCGCTTTACCTTACAACTTCCGTCTGAGCCCTTTCATCGTGGCCAACTCCGGTACTCCCTTCAATATCACCACCAGCAATGATCTGAATAACGATTCGATCTTCAACGATCGTCCGGGTTTGGTCTCGACGGCTACCTGCCCGTCCGTCGTGACGCCCACTGCGCCATCCACGACGTATTGCACACCGCTTGGAACCTTCAACGCGGCGCCTACGGCCGGAGAAAAAATCGCCCCTATCAATTTCGGCACCAGTCCGGCGCACGCTACAGTGAATCTGCGCCTCACCAAGACATTTGGCTTCGGCCCTAAGATCACCCGTCCCAGTGGCAATCCAGGAGGAGGTCCGGGAGGGGGTGGCGGCGGCGGAGGTGGGGGTGGAGGTGGCGGATCTCGCGGTGGCGGCGGCGGTGGTCCTCGCGGTCCTCTGTTTGGTGGCGGCCCGGGAGGACTGTCCGCAGGCGGCTCCGATCGACGCTACAGTGTCAGCTTCGGCGTCTCAGCACGTAACGTCCTTAACAAGGTCAACCTCGGAAATCCGAGCGGCATTTTAGGTTCACGGTTTTTTGACACGCCAAACAGCCTCCCGCAAAACGGCCCCTTCTCGAATGGTTCCGCCAACCGCCGCATCGATTTGATAGCCACTTTCAACTTCTGAAAAACTGGGGCGATACATTCACTATTGCAGTCCGTTTGGAAACATCTATCGGACGTGCCGATACGAGGAATAGCGTCATCGAGTTATGCTAGGGCTTGAAGTTGGCGTCTACTTCAAGCAGCAAGCTATCCAAGTCCGCAAAATCTGTTTACTCATCCCTCACATCACAAGACGGCGTTTTATTTTCAGCACCGCGGCTGCGGGTGCGGTAGCGATTGCCGGCGATTCAGTGTTGCTGGAACCGAACCGTCCGCACATTGTGCGGCGGGATTTTTCCCTGGCACGCTGGCCTGAGCGGTTGAATGGCTTCACGATTGCACTGCTTAGCGATTTTCATTACGATCCCTTTTTTTCGGTTCACCCGTTGCATGCGGCTATTCCTCTGGTGAGTGGCCTCCGCCCCGATCTGATCGTGCTGACCGGAGATTTCGTTTCGGTACCAGAGATCGGAGACAATGCCAAGGCGGCGCGTGCCGCCGAACCATGTGCTCAGGTCCTTCGCCAGATGAGTGCTCCCCACGGATTGTGGGCGATCCTGGGAAATCACGATTGCGGGACCGATCCGGAACAGGTGACCCGCGCACTCCGGGCCGAGGGCATCCATGTGCTGAACAACAAGTCAGCGGCCATCGAGCACGATGGCGCTCGGTTCTGGCTCGGCGGTGTGGATGACGTGATCAGCGGAACCCCTGACCTTGCCGAAACTTTGCGCAGCGTTCCCGCCAGCGAAGTCGTAATCCTGCTTGCCCACGAGCCCGATTTCGCCGATGAAGCCTCGAAGTTCGCCATAGACCTGCAGCTTTCCGGGCATTCGCCCGGAGGCCAGATCAGAATCCCGTTGATTCCGCCACTCTACTTGCCTGAACTGGCAAGAAAATATGTGATGGGAACTTATCAGGTCGGTCCGCTCCCGCTTTACACTAATGCCGGTCTTGGCACCATAGGGCTGCCGGTTCGATTGAATTGCCCGCCCGAGATTACCCTGATAACACTCCGGTCTTCGATCTCTTCCACGAAGGCATAAGATCGCAGGGACCAGCGCGAGCTTATGCAGCTTCGCTCTTTACCTGCACTCCCGCCCACTTCTCCAGCAAAGTGATGGTGGCGGCATAGTCCAGGTCGCGGTGACCGTCTTCCGTGGCCATTTCGTAAATCTCTTCCACGGTTTCAAGAGCGGGCAGCTTCACACGGGCTTCTTTGGCGGCTTCGAGGGTGAGGAGAATGTCCTTGTGCATCAGGCGGAGAGGGAAATTTGGAGTAAAGTCGCGCTGCAGGATGAAAGGAGCCTTGTAATCGACTACTCCGGAGCGAACCATCGTGGCTTCGATCAGCGACAGCAGTTGCTTGGGGTCCACGCCGAGTTTCGTGGCCAGGGTAAGCGCCTCGGCAAAGCCCTCGAAGATCAGGGCAATCTGCAGGTTCATGGCGAGCTTGGTGGCCTGGCCTTTGCCGGTTTCACCCATGCGGAAAATTTTCTTACCCATGGCCGCGAACAGGGGATTAAGCCGATCGATGTTTGCCGCATCGCCTCCGACCATAAAAATCAGGGTGCCATTGGCAGCGCCGATTTTCGATCCCGTCATGGGAGCGTCAACATAGGCGACGCCCCTACTGCGAACCCGCTCGGCAAATCGTACAGTCGCGGAAGGAGAGATGGTGCTTGAATCGGCAATAATCATGCCATCGGCGAGTGATTGATCGATGCCGTCTGCGCCAAACAATATTTGTTCGACGGCAGCGGTATCAGAAACGCAGAGCCAAATGACTTCGGCACCTTGGGACGCCGCCGCCGGTGTGGGTGCGATGCCCGCGCCTTCCACCAGTTTGCCGGGCGTGCGATTCCAGACCGTAACTTCATGGCCGGCCTTGACCAGATTCGTGGCCATGGCATGCCCCATAATTCCCAGACCCAAGAAACCGACGCGCATCGGAACTTCTCCTGATCGAACGAGAACGCTTTTGGATTAGATATGAGCGGCAGGATCGAGGTCAAGCAAACTAAGCGTGTTCTCGTGGGAGCTAGTCATCTGAAGCCGGCTCTTGTAAACTGCGGCTGCGAGAATCGAAAGCGTTAAGTGCGAAATTGCCGGAATTACAGGCCGTTCTCTTCCACATGAATTAAAATAGAACTGGCGACTTACAGCTTTCGTCCAATACGCAGGCCAGTTCAGGATGATCAAGGCAACGCTTCGCAATCCGGCCCTCCGCAAGCGTGCATCCCAGTTCGGTCGACTGGTGCGCAATTCCGCCGTGACTCCGCTGTGCGGCGAGATGCACAAACCGCGTCTTGTCTCCAACGGGGAACTGGGAGTCACTTTCATTGGCCATTCCAGCTTTCTGGTGCAGATCGGCGGGCAAAGCGTGATGATCGATCCCAACTTCGCGCGCTGGTTGTTTGTGCTGAAGCGGTTGCGGCGTCCTGGGGTTCGGGTGCGCGATCTGCCGGCTATCGACCTTGTGCTGGTAACGCATGCCCACTTCGACCATCTGCACCGGCCCTCGTTGCGCGCGATTGTGCAAAACAATTTGCGTATGCGCGGAACCGCCCCAGCCGTCGTGATCCCGAGCCATGTGACCGACCTGGTCTCCGACTTGGGCTTCGCTGAGATCATAGAGTTGGACTGGTGGAACACGTCGCGGCGCGGAAATTTGTCGGTGACGCATGTCCCCTCCCGGCACTGGGGAGCGCGGATTCTAAGGGATTCGCATCGTGGCTACGGGGGCTATGTGCTGCGGGCAGGCAAGCATTCGGTCTATCACGCGGGGGACACCGCTTATTTTGCGGGCTTTGGCGAGATCGGGCGGCGCTTGTCGCCTGAATTGGCCCTGCTTCCAATCGGCGCCTACAACCCACCAAC
>Ga0209330_1000586_pt1 | contig 14176 bp, 8 predicted proteins | sample JacPinW_OM2H0_O3_FD_187969 | JGI IMG/M metagenome (GOLD analysis project Ga0209330, IMG submission 187969) | Forest soil microbial communities from Algoma, Ontario, Canada - Jack Pine, Ontario site 1_JW_OM2H0_O3 (SPAdes) (version 2) | ecosystem: Environmental > Terrestrial > Soil > Boreal...
ACCGTGGCGCTGGCCAGAGCGCCGGTTGCAGCCGCCAACGTGGAATAGGTGTTGACCGAAATCCCATGATCCAACCGGGCTGCAACCACAATTGGGATCTGCGCTTCCTGCGCAAGTGGTCCCTGCTCTGAATTGGTCACGCCGATCACCAGGGCCCCGCACTCTCGGGCCTTCTTCAGCAGATGAACGATTTCGATACTGCGGCCAGTCCGCGAGATCACGATAATGACGGCGCTAGAAGGAATCGTGGCGAACTGTAATAGCTCGGCGGCATCCTGCAGATACACCGGGCAACTGCCCACCGAGAATAGGGGTCCGGCGGTTAACGCGGCGTGCCAGCTGCTGCCGATCCCGGTGAGGTAGACATGGCGGGCACTGCGCACAGCCGCTGTGGCCGCGGCCAGTGGTTCGAACCCTGGTCCGCGTAGATAGTCGATTGTCCGCTGGAGTTCAGCGGGCTGGCGGAGGATATCTTGTAACAACAGTGTCACTGTATGTCCCGGTCAATCGAAAGCGGAATTACGCCCTGAGAAACCGCTTTCTGAAAGCGCTTTCTTTGCACTCCCTTTTAGTGATCCCCAACCCGCCTTGTCAAGCATTTTCTCGCCGTTTTAGCCTCTTCCTTGACCCGATTCGCTGCCATGGCCTTCCCTTCTAATCCGTGATAGGTTCATCCAGAACAGGGCGATGGGTTGCAGAAAGCGCATTTTTTGACCCTCATTTCCGGGGAACCTGTCTGGTTCAATGCGAACTGGAGCATCTCCTGGCTGACCGTGTGCACGGAGGGATTCCGCAGGGATGAAAAGGAGAGCTGATGAGCCTCACCATGCGGGAGGTGGCTAAGAAAGCCGGAGTCTCGCCGGCGACCGTATCCCGTGTGCTCAACAAGACCCAGTACATCTCTCCCGAGACTGAGAAGCGCGTGCTCGAAGTTGTGCGCCAGCTCAACTATTACAAGAACGTTCATGCCAGGCGGCTGGCGACGGGCCGCAGTGATTTATTCGGACTCGTGATTTCGGATATCGCCAACCCGTACTTCCCGGAGATTATTCGCGGATTCCAGGCGGCTGCCTGGGACCGCGGCTTCGATGTCCTGCTGCTGAACACAGAGTATCTGCAGGCGCGCACCGAATCAGTAATCCGGAAGCTGATAGAAAGTGATGTTCGGGGGGTCGCGATCATGACTTCGTCGCTAGACAAGAGCGCGACTGCCGAACTGTCGCTGGCGGGCATTGGCGTGGTTTTCTGCAACCTCGGGCCCCCAGAGCGGCTCCTCAGCAACATCTCGATTGACTACCAGCGGGGAATCTCACAGGCTATTGAACATGTGTTCGAGCTGGGTCATCGCCGCGCTGCCGTCATTGCCGGGCCCGGTGACAATCGGACTGCGATTACCATCAAGCGTGCCTTGGTGGCAGGACTGAACGATCGAAAGCTGAATCCCTTTCCCGTGATTGACTGCAACTATCGAGTCGACTCCGGGGCCTCGGCAGTGCGTGCCGTGCTTTCCCAACCCAAGATACCAACGGTGATCTTCTGCGGCAGCGACCTCATTGCGATGGGGGCGATGAATGCGCTCGAGGAAGCGGGAGTCCAGGTTCCCGGGGACGTGTCCGTGGTGGGCATCGATGATATCTCTTTTGCGTTCCTGGCCCGCCCGCCGCTGACCACCATCAGCGTTCCCCGGGAACGCCTGGGAGTAATTGCGTTTGAAGCTTTGGAGAAAGTATTGAAGCTCAAGCGGCGAAAAGGAGCCGACTACTATCTGGAAACCGAGTTGGTAGTTCGCAGCTCTACCGCTCCCGCGCCGAAACACCGTCCGCGCATCGTGCCGCGCGATGCCAAGCAAGAATGATCTCACTCAGTTTCATCCCGGTCGCCCGGCCGAAAGCCATTGCGATACCAGGGTCTAGGTGAGCTGCAGGTAGGTCGTATACTGCTCATCCGCAATGTCAATGAAGGGCAGCATCTTGATTGGCGCGCTGGCGGTTTTTACTTGCCAGCTTCGCTGGTCCACTCGGTTGGCAGCCAGCAGGTCCGCGCGGGTTAAAACTGGTTGCGTGTCGGTGACGGCAAACAATACCAGCGGTCCAAGAACCAGCGCGACGGTCTGCGGATGCCGGGGATCGACAGCTTCCAATCGCTTCGTCATCGGCAGTTCCAGTTCCACGCGGTCGCCAGTGCTCCAGGGGCGGTGAAGCGTAAAAAAACTTCCCGGAGCTGGTGCCGCCTGGATACGGCGCCCGTTCACTGAAATCGAGGCCGCTGTTGCCCATGCCGGAATCCGGAAATTGATGGCGAACTCCCTTATCTGTGACGTCCGAACCTCGAAGGTCACCACTTCGTCAAACGGGTACAGACTCTTTTGCGTTAGCGCCACCTGGGCGCCATCTTGCTTCCATCGCAGCGTCGATGGGATGTACAAATTGACCCATACACCACTCGAACCGCGGAAGTAAGTGTTGATGCGATAGTCGGCTGCGACCTGCGGCAGCGTGCCCGAACAGCACGCCCAGTGTTGAGTATCCGAATAGACCTTGCGTCCCTTGAAGTTATAGTCAGAGTAGTAGAAGGTGCGCCCGTCGGCCTGCAACGGCTTCGCACCCAGAACGGTGTTGTACATCACGCGCTCCATACTATCGCCATAGCGCGAGTCGTGGGTCACGCGCAGCAAGTAGCGCGTCAGCTTGAAGTGCGCGTATGAGCCACACGGCGTCTCAAAGCTGCTGTGGCTCTCATTCAGGCTGACGGCAACATCCGGACTGTCAGGGGCACGCAGCATTTCATCTGGCCCCCAGCCTCCTGTCGCAAAACTTTGCTGCGAGAGCATCTCAAAAGCGTTCCTGGCCGCGCGCAGGTGTTTCTCACTTCCTAAAGTCAGATACGCTTGCATGGCCGAGCTCAACGAATTTACATAGCTGTAGGCGTGTCTGCCGGCAAGCACATCGTGGCCCGCAGCCAGCGGATCATAGTACTCATCGTAAAGATACTGCCGTCCCAGCTCACGATATCGTTCCCCGGCTCCGCGCTGATAGGCCAGGAAAAGATTTTCAGGAATTGTGTAGGATTCGTCCCACGTCCAACTCTCGTCCTTATCCGGCCGCCATTGTTTTCCATGCTCCACTGCGTGCTGCGGAAAATGCGGCAGTGCGGCGTTGGTGGTGCGCTCGAGAATCGAGAAAGCATCAGGATCACCAACGTATCGGTGCGAATCGATCAGACCGCAAACCAGCTTGTCGTAGCAGTAGGTGGGGAACCGATTCTTATCGTAGTAATCGCCTGCAATTGTCTGGGCGTACAAGCGGTTGAGGCGTATCACTTTGTCGCGTGTTGCCGGGTCCCGCGTGATGGCATACATGCGTGCGAGTGCTGAAACCCATTGGCCAAAAGTGCAGCTGGGAGCAAAGCCGTCTTCGTCTTTACCCCACCTGTAGTCAGGATTGTAGTGATACCAGCCACCCAAGTCCTCACCGGGCGCGGGTTGGCCGCTCATCAGGCGGAAGGGCTTCAACAGGCTGTCGTCGCTCAACCCCATGAGCACGGAATGAGTCTCTTCCAGTTGCTTTTCGTGAAGGTTGCTTGCCAGCACTACGTCACCGTAATCAAACTGCTCAAGCGGCTGCTGTGCTCGGGCCCCGGCCGGCATTCCCAGGAAGAAGCGGCCAGGAATCGCGAGTCCCGCGGTCCCCATGGAAGCCGACTGGACAAATCTTCTGCGCGAAACTCCAGGTGAGGAGGTCACGGGCCATTCTCCTACGGCCGCAATTTGGTTGCTGCGAATCCGACAACCTGCTTCTCGGAATAGTATCAGTTTACAATCGCCCAGGGTTTGCGGGCAGATCTGTGGTTCCCGCTTCCCTCTGCATTTGACTCTCAAGAAAGCATCTGCTTAACTGCATGCGTCAAACCGACTTCTCCGAATGTCTACTCGTCGGAAATTCCTCGCTGGCTCCCTGAGTGCTGTTGCAGGAACACTGGCCAGTTCCACGAGTGCGCGGCCCCCAACCAACGTTGAGTCGAGCGTTTCGGAAATCGTCAGCCTGTGCGGCGAGTGGTTGTTTCGTACTGACCCGGACAACTCGGGCAGTCAGCAGAACTGGTATGACGCCCACGCTCCGGGTAAGGACTGGCGAACTGTCAGCGTGCCTCACACCTGGCAGGTGGAAGATCCCCTGATCGACTATCGCGGAGTTGCATGGTATTGGCGGCGCTTTGATGCCCCGGCAACTTGGCAGCAAAGCGCCGTGCGGGTGGAGTTTGAAGCGGTCTTCCACACCGCTACCGTTTGGGTGAACGGCTCACTCGCTGGAGAACATGCGCGCAAGGGATACACCGCCTTCACCCTCGACATTGGACAGCTCATGCGTTGGGGCCAAACGAACGCCATCGCGGTCCGTGTCGACAATGCTTTCAGCCAGCAAATGCTGCCTCGCGGCCAATCGAGCGACTGGGCAAATGACGGGGGCATCTTCCGCCCGGTGCAGCTACTAGTTACGCCAAAGACCTTTGTAGAACGCGTTGATATTGACGCGGTGCCCGACCTCAACAGCGGAGACGGAAGACTTGCGATTGCCGCACACATCCGAAATACGGACTTAAGAATCTGGAGTGGCAAGAGCTCATTCCGCATCGTGGACGAAGCAACTGCTCTGACTGTCCGGGCTGACTCACAAGCCAGGGCTTTTTCCGTCAAGCCAAACACGGTCCAGAGTCTCACTTTCCAAACCACCTTGCCAAAGGCCAAGCTTTGGCAGTTTGATCGTCCCAATCTGTACCGCCTCGAGTTCTTGATCTCCGGTGAACGCGATGTGCACAGTTTCACTACGACTTTTGGCGTGAGAAAGCTGGAGATTCGAGATGGCGCATTCCACCTCAACGGCGAGCGCGTGCGACTCATGGGCGTCGAACGCATGGCGGGGAGTAATTCAGAGTTCGGCATGGCAGAACCGGTGGAGTGGATCACCAAGAACCATGCGGACATGAAGCATCTGAACTGCGTCTTTACCCGTGTCCATTGGCCGCAGGACAAACGTGTTCTCGAGTACTGTGACCGCCACGGCATCCTCATGCAAACCGAGGTCCCGGCCTGGGGGTGGGAGACATTCAAAGACATGGGCGCGCAGCCAGATGCGGACATCATGGAAAATGGACTGGAGCAACTGCGCGAGATGATTGCCCGTGACAGAAACCATCCCTCGGTCGTGGTTTGGGGGTTGTGCAATGAAATTGCAGGACAGAATCCGCCCGCATATCAGTTTGCCAAGCACCTGCTGGAGGAAGCCAAGCAGCTGGATCCGGGCCGTCTCTGCTCCTATGCTTCGAACTCGCTGGAGCGAACTCCGCAGCGCGACGTCGCAGCCTTGATGGATTTTATCGAGACCAACGAATATTACGGAAGCTGGGCCGCTGGAGGTCAGCCGGACGTGGCGCGTCATCTGGATGAACTTCACGCGGCATTTCCCGGCAAGCCGATTGTGGTTTCCGAATACGGGTATTGTGCTTGTGCCGCGAACCGCCCGGAAGGGGACGAGCACAGGATGGAGATCATGCGATCGCATGACATCGCAATGCGCTCGAAAGATTTTGTCGGCGGGGCGATTTTCTTCTGTTACAACGACTATCGCACTCACGTGGGCGACCGGGGTGTGGGCGCATTGCAGCAGCGTGTACATGGAGTCGTTGATGTCTACGGCGCGCCCAAGCCGTCCTATGAACTTCTCCGCCGCGAGTGCAGCTCGATTGAATCTGTTAGCGTAAAAAACGAACTCAACAAATTCCAAATCTTTATAAAAGTGCGAGCCGACCTTCCCCTGTACGCCTTGAGGGGCTACAAGGTCAGAGGCCTGTTTTTCGGCCAAGGTGATATTCCGAGCGAGCGCCGTGAACTAAATCTGCCGGAAGCCGCGCCGGGAAGCGAAACCACGCTGGAAATGGTGTTTACTCAGTCCGAGGTCCCGCTCCAGCTTCAGATTGACGTGCTGCGACCTACTTCTTTTTCAGCGTATTCACTGGTTTGGAGGCCCTGAGGCAAATTTCATGTTTGCGACCGGTGTCATTCCGAAAATGCGGATGAATACCTTGGCATCTGAAACCAGGCGGACGCTTCTTATTTCGATCGTTCTGTGCTTTTGTCCGTCGCCGCTGCGCGCCGAGCCGCGCCTTTCGGGGCTGTTCAGCGATCACATGGTGCTGCAGCAACAGCGCGATGTCCTCATGTGGGGATTGGCTGATCCGGGCGAACAGATCGTTGTATCGCTCGCCTCGCAGGTGCGGCATGTGTTCGCGGCCGGCGACGGCCGATGGAGAGTCAAGTTGCCGCCCATGAACGCCGGAGGGCCGTTTCTCATCTCGGTGCAAGGCAAGAAGACCATCCTGATCAAGGATGTAATGGTCGGGGAGGTCTGGGTGCTCTCCGGGCAATCCAACATGAGCTTTCCGCTCGAGGCGGCGGAAGGCGCAGCCGCTGAGATCACGAAAGCGGACTATCCCCAGATACGCCTGTTCACCGTTCCCCAGAAAATCGCCTTCAGCCCGCAGCAGAGTGTGTCGTCACGCTGGGAGATTTGCAATCCTGAAACCGTGAAGGAATTCTCCGCCGTAGGCTATTTCTTCGGGCGAGAACTCTACCGGAAGCTGCGTGTGCCCATTGGCTTAATTCACAGTTCCTGGCCAGGAACCGAGGCCGAAAACTGGGCTACAGCCCAATCTCTGCAAGATGATCCGGCGCTGGCACCCATCCTACAACGCTGGCGAGACACGCCGGCGGAAACCAGGGCGGTAACCGGCCGGGCCGAAGATTTCGAACTGCAGTTCGATGATTTTGAATTGCTCCCCAAGGCCGGGACCGGATTAAAACCGCTGATGTTTAGCAATTTTGATGATGGCGGCTCGCGCAATATCCTCAACGGGATCTGGACATACAGTTGGCAGACTGCGCCCGGCACCATCTTCACCCTGGTGCGGCCCGGACGTGGGGGCTCGGGCTACGCTGCACAGATTTCCGGGAAACTTGAGATGGCCGATTCATCCAAACTGCAAGCCGGCTTCGATCCTGAGGACTCATCCGCGGACCTGAGCGCCTACGCCGGCATTCGCTTTCATTGCCGCGGCCACGGATATTTCAGATTGCGTACCTTCCAACCTACGATTTCCGATTGGGACGATTACGGCACTGCAAGTTTAGAAGCTTTTCCCGAATGGCGGCCGGTCACCGTCTGGTTCAAAGACTTGCGGCAAGACGGCTGGGGCGCGGCGATGCCTCTCACACCCGAATCTTTGTCAGGCTTTGCCGTGCAGATGGTGCAAGCACCAGGCTTTTCCACACAGCCTCCTTCGGGCTTATTTGATGGCATGATCGCGCCGATCGTTTCCTTGCCCATCCGCGGGGCCGCCTGGTATCAGGGTGAGGCCAATGCGTCGAGAGCGTACCAATATCGCAAGCTTCTGCCGGCGCTCATCAAAGGATGGCGTGCTTCGTGGGGCGAGGGGGATTTTCCATTCCTGATCGTACAGCTACCGAATTACGGCAAAAAAGAGAACCTTCCCACCGAAAGCGATTGGGCGGAACTACGGGAAGCGCAACTTATGGCGCTTCGTTTACCTAACACCGGACTCGCCGTGACCATCGATCTTGGGGAAGCAAACGATGTTCATCCCCACAAGAAAGCTGAAGTGGGTCAACGCTTGGCGCTGTCGGCTTTGGGAACAACTTATGGTAAGAACATCGTCTACGCCGGGCCACTTTACGAATCCATGCAAGTCGAGGGCAACCAAATCAGAATTCGGTTCAAGTACGTTGGCAGCGGGCTCGCAGCGCGTGCGGGTGAACTGAAGGGATTTGCGGTTGCGGGGACCGATCGTGTATTCCATTGGGCAAATGCGGTAGTCGACGATGATACCGTCGTCGTCTCCAGTTCAGAAGTTCCCGCTCCGGTTGCAGTCCGCTACGCTTGGGCGGCAAATCCCGATTGCAATCTGTACAACCAGGAAGGTATCCCTGCGTCGCCGTTCCGTACCGACGACTGGCCTGGGATAACCGCGAACGAAAAATAGCGCGAATGGGAGAATTCCATGGCAAAGCCGAAAACACAGGTGTCCATGATGTCGGAGTTACGCGTAGTGAAAACAAATGTCGTCCATCAGGCGAAAGGTAGTCCCAGCAAAGCAAATCTTCGTCGCAGAGTGTTCGCGCTAACAATGATCCTGATGCTTTCTGTACTGGTGTACTCCGAGCCTAAGAACTCTGAGGATACAGCTGCGTCGGTTCAACTCCTGCTCGGACGCTGGGATTTGACCCTAAAAATTCCGCTTCGCGAATCTCCCTCGTGGTTAGAGATAACTCAGGAAGATGGCCAGCTTAAAGCTCGAATGGTGAGCCGGTGGGGACATGCCCGGCCGCTGCCGAAATTTGAACTCTCGAATGGCACCATCACTTTCGTTTCTCCCAAGGAGGAGGAAGACCGGAAAGACGACATGGTTTTTGAGGGCAAACTATCGGGGAAAATGCTGGTGGGGACCACGACCGGGCCCGACGGGACTTCATGGCGATGGACGGGCGAGAAGGCCCCATCTCTGAAGAGAAAAACCGATCCTAAGTGGGGCAAGCCGGTGCAGCTGTTCAACGGCAAAGATCTAAGCGGCTGGAGGATGAGCGATCCGGCGTCGACGGCGATCTGGAAGGTCGAAAACGGAACGTTGGTCAGTCCCGGGCATGGCCCTGAAATTATCACCGACGCCAAGTTTGAAGATTTCAAGTTACACGTCGAATTCAATTGCGCAGCAGGATCGAATAGTGGCGTCTACCTCCGCGGCCGGTACGAACTCCAGATTGAAAACGATCCCGAACCAGAAGGGCCGACTATGCGCACGGGAGGCATCTACGGCTTCCTGGCTCCCTCGCCGGAACAGCCGCACAGACCAGGAGAATGGCAGACCTACGACATCACGCTGGTTGGACGAGTGGTCACCGTTGTGCAAAATGGTCAGACCATTATTGACAAACAGGAGATTCCGGGCATCACGGGTGGGGCGTTGGATAGCCACGAAGCACTACCCGGACCGATCTATCTGCAAGGTAGCGAGGCCGGACACGTCGCTTTTCGGAACATCACGCTTACTCCAGGCAAGTGAAACTGACGAGTCGTCCCAAGGCAATCACTTGTTGCTTTTTTTCGCTTCGTTCACGAAGTTGCTCATATCGACGAAGGCTGCATGGCTCACGCCCAGATCAACGTCCCGGGCCTCATTCTCGTTGGCCGGTTTTGGGTGACCCCTGAGGGAATCAAGCCGAGTGATCGGCGCGCAGCTTTTCAACGCGTCGAGCTTCGTTCACTGACGCGGTCCAGCGTTGAAGAATCCCGGTTCTTTCAGAAGCCGCCCAAGATGGGGCAGGGGGCGAGGATGGACGTCAAGCGCCGCCAGGAATGCTTTCCACTGTGTCGCGTTAAGACCAAACGACCGCCCGGTCGGCAAGGGCTTCCTCGGCCCGCGCCAAAGCGCTTTCCAGCACGAACTCGCTCACCGAGCGATGAGCCACGGCCGCCGCTGCCTGCAGCGCGCGTTTCGCATGGCGGGTGAGCCGCAGGTCTAGCTTCTCAGAACGTGTGGTGTGCGATGGCATGATGCACCTTATATTTGAGCCTAGCCTGTCTGCCGACAATGTCAAGACAGTGCCAAAATACTCAGGAATAAAAGGATCGATGCCGCGAGTGCGGCGTTCGAAGTCGGCTATGAGAGTGCGAGTCAGGTCAACCGCGAGTACAATCGCTTCTTCGGTCAACCGCCGATGCGGGACATCAAAGTGCGTCGGCTCGCCGGCTCCGCAATGGTCAGCGAATAACAACCCTGCAGAACGCTATCCGGATGGTCGGCAAATCTTACCTCATGATTACTTCAGAGCAGCCGTGATTCGACCCGAACAGCAGATGGCTCGTCGTTTCTTGGCGGCAATGCCCTTCCTAGCGGCTTGCTCTTAATGAATTCATGATTTACAGCTTTCGTCTAAAGATCGAGCAATATCCAGGTTGGCGCATGGTCACTTGCGTTTACCTGCCCACGCGCCCATCGGTCTACACCGCCGTCTACGAGTCGGTCCGACACCTGCGGCGAGAGCAGAAAGTGATCGAGTCGCATGCCTTTGTCCTTCTGCCACCGTTCATATTTGTAATCCCAGAATGTCCAGAGCGGCCCGTCCGGATGCAGCCTCCGCATCGCGTCAGTCCAGCCTTGAGCCAGCAAACGCGCAAAGGCTTGGCGGCTTTCGGGTTGGATCAACGCGTTGTTATCCAACGATCGTGTCGGATAGATGTCTTGCGGTGTCGGCACGACGTTGTAGTCACCGGCCAGCACCACGGGGGCGCCGCTCGCCATGAGTTCGGTGGCATGGGCAATGAGGCGATCAAACCAGGCCAACTTGTAGTTGAATTTCGGTCCAGGCTGCGGATTCCCGTTGGGAAGGTAGATGGAAGTGATCAGGACTCCCTGAACCGCCGCTTCGATGTAGCGGGCTTGGTGATCTTCAGGATTTCCCGGCAAGCTTGCGCAGGTCAGCACGGGAGCGTGGTTTCGCGCGAGAATGGCCACGCCGTTCCAGGAACGCTCCCCTTGCCAGACTGCTTCGTACCCAAGCGTTCGAAGGGCATTCACGGGAAAGGCTCCCTGCTCCGCTTTGAGCTCTTGAAGACTGACCACGTCCGGTTCAGCTTGCGCTAACCAAGCCAAGAGGTTATCCAGTCGCTTATTGATGTTGTTAATGTTGAAGGTTGCGACTCTCACCAAGTCCCTCTCTGCCCCTGAACCTCTAGGTGCGCCTCCCAAAAGCACTAGTGGGATCCGGGCGGCGTTCCTACCGCGATTCTATGCCGCTCGGTGTGCGCAAAGCTTTCTTCTTATCCCCGAATCTTTTAGTAGGAAGCGAAAAAGAAGGATGACTTTGGCAGCGTCACTACGCTTGACGCGGCTCGGTGTTAGCTCCAGGAAATCGGAGGAGGAGTCGAGACGCCAATGCAAGGAGAGAAGTCTGTCAGTATGGAAATACTTCTTATAGGCTGCAATCCAATCAGTGGCGATGTCGCGCTCTGCCGTTGATAACTCGAGCTCACCACCACAAACCATTTCGTGGAGGCATTCTTCCAAACTTCGTAATAACTGCGGAACGTCCGCAGGACCGATCCTGCGGTGATAAAAGTGCAACTACGCCTGTGCACGCGATGAAAGCAAGTGCGGCTCTGTGCGAAGTCATTCCCTTATCCCTCCAATCCGGACAGTCTCGTTCACTTCTGAAGAAAGGAATAGTTTCCGGGAGATTACGAGCCTCCCCGACATTCTGAGCTACACACCTATGCACCGTCGTCGCACCAGCGTTCTTACCGTACGTGTTTGGTCCCGAGAACGCAGCGCTCTGCGGCTGCGCTCGGGTGCGCGTATGGCGAAAGGTTGGCGCTCGCCGCTTACTTCTGGGGATTAGCGTCGGGTTTGGAGCCTGTCGGCCAGTTATCAAATAAATTAGTAGCGTTTACTGATCCCAGTCCCGTAGCCAAGTCATAACCGACGGTTGCGGAATAAGCGGGTCGGCCGGTGGATTCGGAGGTGGAGAGCTCTCCGATGATTCCCTTGCCGTCGCCAAAGCAGTTATGCGAGACGCCTTTACTGGTCAGGCCGCATGGAATGTCCACGTCACCTCGGGTTACGTCATTGAAAATACAAGAGCCAGCCGGAACATCGCCTGTGGTCTGACTGGCGTCGCAAGCAGCCAAGCTCCTGTCCTTAAATTGCTGCGTTGCCAGTGCGTAATAAACGTAGTTGGCATTGCCCTGCCTGCCATGTTTCTGATCGATCAAAGCCTGAATTCCGGCCATGGCGGGCGAGGAAAAAGAGGTTCCCCCACCGCCGAGAAACAGCGCGTCGTTCCTGGGGCTGCAATTTGTGCCGCCCTGATTCATGTCGGACATGCATTCCACATAGAAGCTTCCCCAGACGCCGTTGGCGGCGAACATGGAAAGGTCAGGCTGGTCACGCAGCCCGTCGCTGGGAATGCCCGGAACTCCTGTTTGAAACGAAGGTTTAGGATTGCCTTTACAAGTTCCGCTGACGACGCCGGGGATCGATGGTTTGCCGGTAAAGCAGGTGCTGGGTCCACCACTGCCGGCGATGGCGGCGACAAAACTCTGGCCCAGCGGCGTATTACAGAAACCCGAAGAGCCATAGGATTTTGTATTGTCGCCAATCAGCGGATCGCTGTAGATGAGCTGGCTGGTGCAGCCGTCGTTCCAGGGAATCTCCGGAATATAGGAGCGCGCCGAGGCTAATGTCTTTGGATTGTTTTTCGCGTTCCAGTACTTGCTCATCGGAATTCGTTTGGCGTCCGAGTTGTATTGCGCCATGAAATCCGTGCCGCCCACATCCACTGCATAGGCCGAAGCGGTATTGTCGCCGCTGTTGATTCCTAAAACGGAATATGGTGTCGACTCCACGGGAGCGCACTCATCAGCGCCAGTATCTCCCTGCGCAATAAAGAAAGTAGTGCCTAGAGCAGTAGCGATTTGCGCTTCGCGATTTTCCAGAGCAACTTCGGCCTGGCCGGTGATGGTTTCGCAGAGGCCGTAACTGTCCGAGATGATGTCCGGCGGAGCGAGATCGAGCAGATTGAGGATGGCGAGATCGAGTCCAGAAACGGTCTTAGAGTTGGCGCAGGCCGAGAGCTCGATATTTGCATTGGGAGCGGTTGCGCTAGACCACTCGGCATCGAGGGCGGCCTCGATTTCATCGCCGTTTTGGCCGGGGCTCGTGCAGTTGGGATAGACCTGGGTAAAGTTTCCCTTCGCGAATCGGGTCAAGCCAAAGGTTTTGCGGAAGGTGGCCCAATCCGCCGGGTGGGCCAGATTGGAATCCTCTACCACAGCGATGGTGACTCCCTCGCCGGTGAATCCCCGGCTCCAGAGTGGCAGCACATTGTAGATGGTCGCGAAATCGAACGGACTGACGGTGTGGTAAGTGGTTCCCTCAAACGCGACGTTGAAGTGCGGATGCCAGAGGTTGTTCGCATGGTCATAAGCTACAGGGCCGAGCATTACCGAATGCGGCCGGGGAAAGAAATCGTGCAGCGAAGCCACTCCTTGGATTACGGGCGCCAGGGCAACGGGAATCTGCGGATCGTGTATGTTTGCCAAATGCTTTTCGCCGCTGGGCAAAACCAGATTGTGAATTTCGGTGTGGAAGGTTTCACGTATTTGTCCAGCCGTGCCGGCAAAATCGATGACCAAGCCATTCTGGTAGACGCGGTTGATGGTGAAGCCGTGAGAATTCAGCCAGGCGCGAATCGTCGCTATATCTTGCGGCGCGAGACCGAACTCTGCGCCGAGCTGCAGAGAACTCAGCCAATGATGATACGCGGGCGAGTCTGGATTATGCATTTCATCGATCAGTTTCGCCAGGCGTGCTTCGGACTCCGGCGAACCCTTGAGCCCCAACAGCAAATGATCGAAGTGCAAACTGTCATTCACGGGCCCACGATCATTGGCCGCTCGAAGCGCGGCCGGCGGAGTGTTTCCCGAGAGTGTAACCAGTTGGGATTCGTTAATCGGGGCGGTGATCAAAGGTTGAGGACCCTCGGCCAAAGCGATGATTGAGAACAGAGCGAAAAAGGCAAAGAAAACAGCACACGAGAACTTGCGCATGGCGAGAACCTCGCAGACCGGAGAGTAACTACTGCCAGCCCCGCGCGGGAGACAAACCATAGGGCATGGCGCAGTCCCGCAATACTAGCCGGGTTGACGGATGGTGGTCAACGACTGATGCCCTAAGTACTACTTACCAAGGGCGGATCGACCTGTGCTTTTCTTCAGGATTTGCCGGAGAGCATGGAGACGGGGCGCACGAGTTGGCTTTGCCGGCTGACTCCAGTCTTGCGGTAGATAACTGTAAGGTGGAAGCGAACAGTGTTTTGAGTGGTTTCGGTGAGTTCGGAAATTTCCTTTGGCCGGAGAGAGCGGCATAGTGACGCGAGCTTCGGAGGGAGTGACTTGAAGGGTTCAACGAGCAGTCGGCTGTCGAGTCGGCTTACCGCACCACCCATCGACGGCAATACCGCGGATTCCTTGACGGCCTGGTGCGAATCGCGGTCTACCCAAAGAGTTTCCTGGTCGGGGCCGCCGTCGGCGGGAGATACTTCTACTTTGTA
>Ga0209330_1000587_pt1 | contig 14154 bp, 12 predicted proteins | sample JacPinW_OM2H0_O3_FD_187969 | JGI IMG/M metagenome (GOLD analysis project Ga0209330, IMG submission 187969) | Forest soil microbial communities from Algoma, Ontario, Canada - Jack Pine, Ontario site 1_JW_OM2H0_O3 (SPAdes) (version 2) | ecosystem: Environmental > Terrestrial > Soil > Boreal...
GCCGCCGCACCGTGGGGCTTTTGTGTTTGCGCGGAGACCATCGGGACCGCCGCATTGCGGATTTGTTCGACCAAAGCTGGGTCGTACGGGAGAAGCGCCAGGCTTACCGAAGATAGGTCCGGCGCGTTAGTCGTGGCGAGATGGAAGGTGTACGAAAACGTGGTCCAGCCACGACTTGGAAGCGCACCGTCGGTTCGCGTGAAGGTCCATTGATGGAGCGCGTCCACGACGGACTGGTCGAGTCGACGGAACCCGCTGCTCCGCACGACTTGCACCTTGCCAACATGGCCACGCTCATCGATCAGCAATCCCACCACGACAGATCCTTGCTCTCGGGCGCGCACCGAAGCATCGGAATAAATTGGCTGGACACGGTGAGCGACAGCGATGTCTCCACTGTCGGTATTCGAGTTTCCACTGCCAGTCGGAGGCGTTGACTCGACGCCATTCGAGACGACAGCTGCGGTCGAAGGCTCAGGTTCCTCGGAGGCGACCGCTGCGGGCGGCGGTGGTTCCGCAGGAATATTGACGTCAGGTATCGACAACGGCAAAGGGTCAGGCTTTAGCCAATTCATTTGCAATGCGGAAAGCTTTTCGCCCTGGTGCAAGCGGGAGGGCCGATCGATGGCCAACACCTGAATCGTCGGAGTTGGAATCCCACTGGTCATGAAAGCATTGATCGAGAGTGCCCACAGGATGATCAGCCCGTGAACCAGCACAGTTCCGAGCAGGGCCGCCGTGCGTGTCTCGGTTAGGCGTTTCGACTCGCGATCCATGTGGACAAGCTCTCCCGCGAGGGAGTAGGGCGGTGTGGGTCTGCCAACTCTTCGATCCTCATTTTACGCGCGTTTCGTATGCCGTCGCGTTGCTCAAGCGTTGCGCGGCGCTTGCCTGACTCCGGAGGCGGTGCAGGGCGGCGGGTCTTGAGTCGAGTCTTTGCCGGGAGGGCCTTCCACAGACATTCGGTAGATATATTGTGTAATATCATAATTATACAGATTATTAATGATGTAACATATAACTATAGAACGATCGCTCGAGCGTTAGAAAAATGAGGCTTGCCACAACGACTGCTCGAAAAGTGTGAGTTGGATTCAAGATTCATAGGCGGCTGCCCGGGATGATGGGTGATAGCACGGAATCCCAATGCAGGCACTATCCCTTCCCTCGAGGACAGTAAAGCATCCGTTCCACCGCGCACCGATCGCGATGACCGGAACGTTTTTTCGGACACTGTGGCTGAGAAGGCCGCCTACCACGAAGCATGAGCCGCGCGACGACAGCGCCGTGTTATGGGACGCCCACGGCTCCATGAGATGTGGCAATCCCGCCCGCAGCTGGAGAGTGTTGTCTGAATGGCTCAGTTCCCGAGGGGACCAGCCGGAGGACTACGGGTGGCTTTCCGCACGCATGCTCAATTGGGAGGATGGACGGGTAATTGCGCGGCTCACGGAGGCCCGCGTTGCACGGCTCTTAGTCCTACGGCGTTCAACCGAGGTGCTCAGTGTGGTGGCTCAACGCTTGAGCGTGGACCCGCATTTTCGTCCGTCATCAGCCGCAGATACGTTGAGTTTGGCGCAGATCGCTGCTCGGGGCGGCGCGCCGCGCATCTCGCGAACCCTGCTGTCGGACTTCGGCACTCGCTTTGCGGGGGATCCTCGAGTCTCGGTATCGGAGGCGTTAAAACGACGCTTGACTCAACAGGCAGCTGCTGGGCTTCGAGCGTAGACAAATTCGCCCGTCGGTATTGCCCTGTAGATGTAGGAGTCGCATCCTGCGAACTACATCAAAGACCGATTGAGCCTGATTAGGATTAACTCGCGTTATGACCAAAATGAGCGCTGTCCTGCGAATTAAGGCCGAGCTGGCGCTGGCGCAAGCGTCCAGGAAACTAACCAGCCAAAACGCGTCTATACGCGCGGCGCCTGAAACAAGAGCTTACGCCGATACAGCTTCCGTTATACGCAGGGAACTCGATAAGCTTGTGGGAATCCTCGCAGACGACACAAGCGAGAAACACTGGAACGTAGCTGCTCGTGTGGCGAAATGTGCGGACTACCTTGCCCAGATACCGAGCCGCGAGGTCCAAGATGCCCGTCTCGACATGATCGCGGCGCATAAGGTGTTACAGGACGTCGAGGAAATCACACTCTGAAAATGGCTCGCCGACAAAAAACGGGTTATTGAAGCCCGCGATCGGAAAATCCGCATGAATGTTCAGGTCAGCATTGAACGGGCCGAGCTTCGCCACGTAGACGAGATCGCGCCGCTGTTCGACGCCTATCGGCGCTTCTACGGCTGCGTCGATGATCCGCGGGCACGCTTATTTCTGGAAGAGCGGATTGCACGCCACGAGTCGGTGGTGTTTGTCGCGCGATTACAGGGCTCCGCGATCGGTTTCACCCAACTCTACCCGTGCTTCGCTTCAGTGTCCCTGGCTCGCACGTTCGTGCTGTTATGCGCGCGAGGGCTGGGTCCGCGATAATGACTTCTACGTTTATGAGTACCACCTACCCTGAAGCGCGCCGGCACACTAAGCACCGGACATGGGATTTCGGCTCAATAACTCGCGCAGGGCTTCGAATTCGATTGGTTTCGTCAAATGGTGGTCGAATCCTGCTTCAAGGGAACGGCGCCGATCCTCCGCTTGCCCCCATCCCGTAATAGCGATTAGCGTGACTTTACTTCCCCAGGGTCGCTCGCGAACGCGCGCAGCGAGTTCAAATCCGCTGAGCCGAGGCATTCCTAGATCAAGCAGCATAACCTCAGGGACCATCTGGTCGGCCAAGGCAAGTGCGGCTGCCCCATCCAGTGCGGTTTGGATCTCATGGCCTTCCATCTCAAGCAATAACTTCAATGTCTCCATCGCATCGTAATTGTCGTCGGCAATCAAAATGCGGCGGCTGAATGTGTCGGTTATTTGAGCCGATGAAACTGGCGAAATTCCCGGACTGGCGCTGCGAGGCAGCGAAATGCGGAATTCGCTGCCCTTGCCCAAGCCATCGCTATTGGCACTAACGCCCCCGCCGTGCAATTCCGCCAGTCCTCGGACAAGCGCCAGCCCGATGCCTAGGCCGCCTTCTGATCGAGCGCGATTGCTTTCGACTTGCGTGAACATCTCAAAGATCCTTTCGAGCATGTCGGCGGCGATTCCGATTCCCTTGTCTTGCACGCGAATCGTCAGAAAATCGGTATCCAGTTCGACTTTGAGTACAATTTCGGAGCCCACGCTCGAGTATTTTGCGGCGTTGATAAGAAGATTGCTGAGCATTTGGGCGGTTCGTACCGGATCGACAAAAACCGAGGCCGATCCCGCCGGGGTATCCATTCGAACGTGTTGTTCTTTGGAGTTGATCATTGGCTGAGCAGTTTCCAGGGCAGCCTCCACTACTGACCCGATTTGGATCCAATCTTTTTGCAGTGTCAATTGACCACGGGTAATACGCGATATATCGAGCAGGTCGTCGAGGAGCACAGCCATGTGCGATGCCTGCCGGTCAATGACATTCAACCCCCAACTACGTTGAGCACCGGACGCGGCGTCAGAGCGCGCCACTTTCACAGCTTGTCGTATAGGAGCCAACGGATTTCGCAGTTCATGGGCCAATGTTGCAAGGAATTCGTCCTTGCGCTTATCCGCAAGCTCGAGTGCTTCTCGGGAACGGACACTCTCGGTCACATCCAGACTGACGCCAACCATGCGTGCCGTTATGCCCCTTTCGTCGACCAATGGACGACCGTACGCTAAGACCCAATGAAAGCTCCCGTCGGGCCACCTCACCTCGTACTGTTCTTTGTAATCGGTCGATGCACGGAGTGCTTGTTCGGCGCTGGTTTGCACTCGCTCACGCTGATCGGGAACGATCGCTGCAAGAAAGTCAGAATAAGGAAAAGGCTCCTCAGGCAGCAGCCCGTATATCGCCTTGCATTGAGCTGAGGTGACTAGCGTCTCTGATTCCACAAGATATTCCCACGTTCCCAATCGGGCCGCCTCAAGCGCAATGCGCAGGCGCTGTTCGCCTACTTGGAGCCGCCGTTCGGCGGCGTCGCGTGTGGATTCGGCTTGCGCCTTGGCATTCTCCGTTCGCAACATGACTGCGGTGACAATCCACACCGCGGCTGCAAAAACGAGCGCGGAAGAGGTTACCAACATTGCGAAACCTAGCGCATTGCTGAGAACGCTCATGCGCTCGCCATAGAGTATGGCGGCCCCGACAGCAGCGGGTAACAGTATCGCCGCTGGCAGTAGTCGCCTTGCCACGTTACCGGCAATCGAGTCGGACAACAGTAATCGCGTCAATCCCGCGGCGGGCTGCAGGAATAGGCCTCCCGCGCACAGAAATAGCGTGCAAATCGCCGAATGCAGCGACACCACGGACGTGCGGAAAAAGGGCAACAAATCAGGTGCCTGATAAAGGTAGCCGCCGATGCTGGTTATCGGTATGACGACAGCCGCAAGCAAGATGGCCTGGGCAGTGAGCGCATCGCGAGAGGATGCAAGAATGAGATAAGCCGTGCCAATCATCAGAAGACTGATGGCCATACCCACCGATGTGCGTCCCGGCCATCGATCAGTGGAATGATCTGCCACCAGCCATTGATCGATTCGGAGATCGATTGCAAGAGAGTATTGCGTCAGCACGGCGGCAGCGAATGCGATTACCAAACATGCGCACGCGGCAGCCATGAGATTGAACGCGCGGCCCTTGGCCCAAAGGCCAAATAGGCTCATCGCCAGAATGAGGAGGCACAGAGCGGTGCCGCTCTTCATCAAAAAAAGATAAGGCCATTGACGTTGCGTCGCGGCGCCCGTCGCTAACCAGAGGATCAACATCGATAGAGCAATCGCGGTAGTTAAGAGCGCCAATGCCGGAACTGAGGCGTCCACGACTTTGGATCGCTTCATCTCGATTCCGGTGGTGTCGAGCGGGGTGCGTGCACTCATTCTTGCTTGAAGCGAGCCATCGTGAACACATCGACGTACTGTCCAGCGCGATAGGCATAGCGAACCAGTGTGCCCTCAATGGCAAAGCCAAACCTCTTGTACAGTTGAACGGCTGCTTCGTGATCGGAATAAACCTCCAGCTCAAGCCGCAAAAGGTTCAACCACTTATCCGCTAAGTCGACGGCCGCCTGCAGGAGTGCCGTGCCGACGCCCTTACGTTGAAACTCATCACGGACCGACATACCTATCTGACCCGCATGACGACGGCGCGGGCGATTCGGAAAAGTATGAATATCTAATTGCCCGACCAGCTCTCGTTCGAGGCATGCCACCAGTCTGACAGTTCCCTCGGATGGTTCTGCCATTCGCTTGCGCCACATCTCGGCCGAGGGGAAGGGCAATTGAAGCGTTCCCCAAATGACCTTGGGGCCTGCAAATATCTGCTGAATCGCTTCGTAGTCATTCGGCTCGGCCGCACGGATTAAAATAGTCATTGTTCAGATGCTCGCGGTTTGTCGGTGTGTTGCACCGGCTCCCCATGTCCTTCGCGGTCTATTGCCTACGTTCTCGTCACGCCGGCGGCGTGGACCGACTTCAATGTCCTGCTCGATTTTGCGCCCGCTATGATGGTTGGTCAAAATTTCAACAGGCCGACGCAAGCGCCAGGCAGTTGCTTAGGGGCTTGTCGAACTCTGCCGGCGAGGTCGTGAGCATCGATCGCCTGCTCACGGGAGAGCGCTGGTTACCGGAGTGACTTCTCGTAGCGCCACACTTCGAGCGGAAATGTTCCGCCCGGCACCACAACATCGTCGGTCACAGTTCCGGTTCTTAACCAGCCACACTTTTCATAGAATCTTGCGGCACGTTCGTTGCCAACAGCACAGGCAAGCCAAGCAGTATCGACACCCGCTTCGCGCAGATGTGCTTCCGCGTCGGCGATCAGGACTGCGGCCACGCCGGAGCCTCGGACACCGGAAGAAACATAAAATTGATACAGCTCGGCGCCCTTGAGTACGTAAAAGCCGACGGGCTGACCGGCTACCGCTGCTACGCGCAAACCGCTCGAAGTCCGATGAAGTCTTTCTTCAAAACTCTCTAGCGTACGCACGCGGGCGAGTTCCGCCGGTACGATTCGAGCATGCGCGTCTTGCCAGCCCTCGAACCAGAGCATTGCCAACAGTCCGATCTCAGGCAATTGGGCATTTCTTATGTCTGCGCCGGTCAGGTGTCTACGCTCCGATTAATTGCCGATCCTTGATTTTGCATACTAATCGGCCGATCTACAAAATAACGATACATATATCTTGTTGAGCGACGATACGAGGAGTTGGGGACCGGAGAACGAGTAATTGGGACGGACCCGTTTTTTTCGAGGACGAATTCGAACGCTCCCGCTGGACGGAATCGCACATCGAGTAGATATTTCAACAAAGCAGCGCATCATCCGATCCATTCTGGTGGGGCGCTTATGGAACCTTAAAGGACCGCAATCAGAATGAACTCATTAGGCGAGGCAATGGCCGCGCGTGATCCAATCCCGCTGACGCAGCCAATGGCCACTTACTGCGGCCTGGCAATTTCACTTTTGGGGGCACCCGCATTCGTCGCAATCTTTCGCCTCCTCACGGGTGAGAGCCACTCAGACTTGCAAGTAGTCGGACGGGATGTCGGTCTTTTCTCCTTGGCCGCACTACTTTTGTGGATCGTCAAGACCCAAGAACAATTGCCACTTACGTCGATCGGTGCTCATATCGATCGGTTGGCGAGATCTCTTCTAAGGGGCTTCGTTCTTGGGATGGGCCTTCTCGTTGTGACTGTTGGATTGTATTTGCTTCTACCGAAAGTGGGGCTTCATATCGGCGACAGTGCACGCAATGCATTCCAGCCCGCACTGTGGGTTGTCGCACTCGCGGTTTTGCGTGCCGGCGTCGTCGAGGAATTGTTTTATCGGGGCTTTGCAATCGAGCGTCTAAAGAGCCTTTCCAGGAACTCGTGGGTGGCCTCTCTAGTGCCATTAGTCGCCTTCGCCGCTGCGCACTATAGACAAGGACTTGGCGGCATCGTCTCAGCAGCGATATTGGGTGGGCTGTTGACGATCTTTTATCTCAAATTTCGAGATCTGGTCGCCAACATGGCAGCACATTGTTTTGTGGACTTCGTGCTCAATGTCGGCATACCGCTCGTGAGCCGCGCCTAGGTGTTTCAAGCCGATCGGGCATTCTTTGTCTGGTTGAGCTCAACGATCGACGCCGGGCGGATGATGCAGCGAGTCGTAGGCAGCAATATCCGCTGATGAAAGATTCTCAGCCTTCCAAACCATCGCCCGATGAATGCGATTCCAGCCGCTGGGGTGGTCGAAGAAGATCACTTCTTCGAGCGGTCCCGGCTGCATCTTGCGGTACTCGGCCAGGTGCAGCGCCGCCTGCGCGGCGCCGTCTGGTTGTCGCGCCGCGTTGAGACCGAACGCGTCCGCCTCGGCCTCCATTGATCGCGTGATCGTATTGAACAGGGGCGTCAGCGCGAAACCATAAACCGAGAACAGCGCGACGAGTAAGGGCAAGCCGGCGATGTCGGCGACGTCGCGAAATCCCCAGCGCTCGCCGAACTTGAGCGTGACCCGCCCGAACGCCCATGACATGAAAGCGAAGCCGATAACGACGAGGACCCCGAATGCCAGCACCCCCTTGTACACGTGGTTCAGCACGTAGTGCCCCATCTCATGACCTATCACGGCTTCGACCTCCTCAGGAGAAGCTCGATTTATCAGGTTGTCGTTTAGGCTGATCTGCGCCGAACCCGCGATACCGCTGACGTGCGCGCTCATCTTGGTGGTCTGCTTGGAGGCATCGAATTCATACACTTGCTCGACCGGAATGCCGTTGGCGCGCGCCAACGATAATATGCGCTGCTTGAGGGGGCTCTCGGCCAGGGGGTAGAACTTGTTGAATACAGGCTCCAAGTAAGTTGGGCCAATGGCTATTTGAAAAATCAGGAACAGAATCGCGACCGCGGAGCCCCACAACCACCATGTTTTCGGCAGCTTGCGAATGACCGCGTAGATCGCGACCGCCGCGAGCGTACCGAAGATCAGGGTGATGACCAGGCCCTTGGCCTGCTCGCCCAGCCATGCTGCGAGCCCCTGGTTCGACATGCCGTACTGGTGCTCGCGGACGTAGCCTTCATAGGCTGCCCAAGGCAAAGTTACCACCGTAGTCAGTATGAAATACTGAATGGCATAGAGCGCGTTTTGCGCCCAGCGATAACGTGTCAGGCGTGCGGCGAGGTCCCGCATCCGCGCCGAGAATCGCCAACCCAGCAGGGCCCATGCGAGCAAAAGTCCAAAAAGGAAGTCCCAGAGCACTAGCCAATACCCGCCCTCGAAGTAGGCATCCGACCGAGCCCGCGCAGCCGGCGTCATGGTCGCAAGATACGCGGCGGTTGCGGCATGCGCGTCGAAATGCGCCGAAGCGGCCGCGCCGGACGGCGCGTCCGCAGCGCTGGCGGACTGCATCGAGCAGACGGAGGTGAGCGCGATGAGCGCAAGGGCGAGGATCGCCAGGGAGACTCTGCGGATCATGAGATTTCACTCTCGGCAAATTTCACGGATATTATGCTCCGCGCGCCCGCGATTGACGGCTGAGTTGGCCTCGATACTACCAGACGTAGGGTATGAGACGGTGGCGAACGCGGCTTGCGTACTCGTTGTAGCCGGGTAGGTCGCGGCGCAAGATCCGTTCCTCATCGAGAAGCCGCCAGACGAGTACCGGCAGGATGAGTGGGAGGAGACAGATGGTGAGCCATGAGCCGAGTGCGAGCGGCATGCCGATGAAAAGCCAGAGCGTGCCCGCATACATAGGGTGACGCATATACGCATAGGGCCCCGTGTCGATCACCTTGTGATCCTCTGCGACATAAATGTTTGCCGCAGCGAAGCTATTCACCCTCAGCACCCAGAAGATGAAGAGAAACGACAAGAGGATCAGGGTGTCCCCAACGAACGACAGATAAGCGGGTACCCGTGAGAGGCCAATCCGGTAATCGAATGGAGGCAGGACGACGAAAACAAAGAAAGCGAAAATGATGAGCGACACGATGATCTTCTGCGAGCCTTCTTTCTCGTGCTGCGGTCCGGCATTCATGCGGCGCTCGAGAAGCGGCCTGTCATACAGAGCGAGATAAACGGTGAAGGCGACGGTGGAGGCGGAAAAGACTGCGATAAAGAGCCAACCTTGCCAGTAATGCCACGTACCCGCCGGCACGAAAATCAAGGCGAGGAAAACGGCCATTCCAGCGATCCCCTGCGCGATGGCCTTCTTGTAGAGCGGATCCATACGCCGCCGGCTAGCCCTGCGGATTCTCCTCAGGGTCTTTCGCAATTCTGTAGGCCATCCACGCCAAGACTGCGACCGCGAGGAGCAATACGCTCCACAGCACAACACGCCTGCGCGGAAATGGGGCAGCTTTCGCGATAAGCCGAGCCATTCCGCCCGATACTTGGGCGGGGCCCAGTGTGGCAGGCGCAATCGCCAAAGAGTTGGGTAAGCGGCTCAAGTCGGCTTCAGCGCGATTGGCAGAGGCGTTGCCATAGGCCATTAGAAAAGGGGCGTGTCCTTGGGCGAGAAAAGTCACTTCATTGGGAACCCATTCGACGTGCAATCCTGGCGGCGATTGCGGCGAATTGCCGGCCCCCAGAATGCGCGCGCGCCAGTAGCGATCGGTATCCGGACTCACCTCAAGAGAGGCGTTTTGCTGCTCGGCGGCGTCGGGCATCTTAAGCCGGTAAAAACCTGAGTGGATAATCACGCGCCACGGTGCGTTTGCGGCAAGACGAGAGGATAGCTCCACATCGATAACGCTGTTAGCCTCGGGCAGCAATATATTCACGCGCGATACGGGAGGATGGCCGCCCAGGTCAAAGGTGTACTCGCGCGGATTCTTCGGGTCCGCGACACCGCCGACGTCCAAAGAAGCTCGGTCGGGTTCTGTGAGACTAGCCGCCGGTTCAGCGAGAACATCAGTCAATTCAAAATTCGGCGCCATTCCGAGCCATGAGAGGCGCCAGAATTTCGCTTTCGTGGGCGCGAATTCGACGCGATTCTCGATGAGCGTTTGGCTATTGGCGCGAAGATTGGCGATCGGGGCAACGGTGAGAGAATGCCATGCGGTCAGATCATCGCTCACCTCAACATTTACGCGACCCGTGTATTCGGGGGCTCCTTCAAGCCAGCCCAGTTGCATAGCAGAAAGCGTTGCGTCGAGACTGCGTGCATCGAGAAGATATTGTCGAACGATAGTATTTAGGGGGGTGCCATTTTGGGTCTGAAGATTGACGGCGGAACCAGCCGAATTGATCGTAAGGTGAACTCCGTCGATGAGGATTCGGGCGCCTTCGTGCAATGGAAACAGGGGTACCGCGACGGGCGTTTTATGGCTCGACGACTGCGCCGCCGGCCGGGACAATGAAAACGGTACTACCATGCCTTCGGCGTTGAAGACACGTAGATCGCCGAGATCGTCGCGGAAGGTATTTTGGTAGACGGCAAGCGGTAGTGGGAAGCGGTAGGCTGCAGCATCTCGCGCTGGAATTGCCAATTGTGCAAAGGCGAAATCTTCCGGCAAGACCGCTTGCGCCTGAATCAGACTCGAGTAGGTCAGGAGTGCGAGTAGCCCGTAAGCGACTCGACTCATGATCGCGACTCCCGAGCGGGCGGCAACGGCGAGAAGTAGCCCACGATGAGCATCAGCAACCCGACCCCCACAAACGAGATGATTCGCTCCACCGATCCAATGCGCGACAAGTCGATCAAGAATAACTTGGCGATGACCACGACCAACAGAGACGCCCCCACCAGCCAAACAATGCGCTCGCGCTTGCGGGCTGCAATGAGCATGGCGGTCAGCGCCAGTACTGTCCAGAATAGCGAGAGGCAGGTTTGCACCAACGTTGAAGCCATCAGAGCATCAAAATTGAATGCGACTCCGAACCATTGATGTAAAGTCCGCAGCAGCAAAGCGTTCAGCCAAATGAAAGTGAGTGCGGCCAGTCCGGGCAGCGGCACGCGTTTATCGATACGCGCTGTTTCGGGCGTGTCAACGGCTCTAAGGAAGCGCCAATATCGAAGCAGCACGAGCAGTATCAATGCTTGCCCGAGGTCTAAGGGGTTGAGCAGCGGAACGTAGGGCAACGGCGCCGAATCGCCCGCCGAGACGGCGTTGGTTAACACGCTCCATGCGGCAAGATAGAGCGCCACGCCGACGCCGGCGATGAATAAGTAGGCTTCGCGGTTTCTTGCAAAAGGCCATTCGACACGCGTCACCAGTTTTGGCAAGCGCCACAGGAAAAAAGCCGGAATAACGATCCAGGCGGACGCCGCCCAGGTGTCACCGCCGATGACGTGCGTTTTGACTTGCCAGGCCAATTCCCAGCTGAAGAGCGCACAGAAGAACCAGGCCGCCACAGAATTCAAATACCTGGCCAGCCGCGTGCGCGCCTCCCCCTCGTGGCGAAACATCACGAAATACAGTGCCGCAAAGGCTGCGAGCCATCCCCACCAGCCGCCGTTGGCAAATGGGTGGGGTTGGTTGGAGGCGGCAAATGCGGCGAACCCCAGCATGGCGAGAAGCTGCAGGAGGGCGGCAATCTTGGCAACGCCGAGCTGCGTGCGCTGGTGGATTTCGCTGGAGCCTAAGGCTGTGAATGTGACCAGGAGCAGGGCCGCGGCCATGTCGCATGTCGGCACATAGCGATGAACTTCGCTGAGGCTCCCCAGCAACCACAATGCAAGGCCGCCCCAATAGAGAGCGTCGCGAACGAGCGATTCTGGCTCGCCAAGACGCGCTCGATATTTTTGAAGCGTGCAGGCAGAGAAAATGGCAGCGGCGCTTTGCACCAGGACGCCGAAGTAGTCACCGAGGGGCAGCGTGAGATAACCGTTGCTCATGTTGAACTCAGACAGGGCGAGGCAAGCCGCGGCGAAGTTCAACAGAGCGCCAAAGATTCGCGGCAGAAGTCGGGTTTGCCGGCATCCCACCCAGATGAGCGCAGCCCCTTCGAGCGACCAGGTCGCTGCGTTCCAGCGCGCATCCAACGCGAGCGGTATCGCCAGCGTTAGAAACGCGACGCTCAATGCCATGAACGATTCGAATAAGAGCCTGTGCGAATCGCTGGCGCGGCGTTTCAATAGATAAGCAGCGAAGAGATAGAGCGCGCTCAAAGCCACCGCGCTGTAGGCCAATACCATTAGCCGCTCATGCAGCATGGCGGACTGCAGCGCGAATACCACGATGGGCGTGCCAAAAATGAGTGTGCCATCGATGTAGCCCACTGTTTTGGTGGGCTGACGCAACGTGAAGAGGATGGCGATGCCGAGGTAGAACAAAAAGAACAGAATCAAGAAAGGTTCAGTGGTCGCGAAATCCTTGGGAAGGTATTTCAGAACGCCCCAAACCGTACCGATCGCAAATGTGAACACAAACCCTGCAAGATTCAGCGGGCGCCAAGCCTTGAACCAGGCGATGGCCAGAATCCCTGAGTTGAGTACGGCGTAGTAGCTGAAGAGCACGACATGACTTCCCTCGCCGGTGGAAGCGAGCACGGGAGCCAAAAAGCCGCCGCTTAACCCCAGCAGTGCGAAAGCCATGGAGTTTTGGAGTACAGCGAGCGCCGCCGATAGAATTGCAATGACGACGAGCGCAGGAAATGCAATCGTCGCAGGTAAAATGGAGTAAAGCCTCAAGGCCGCGAAGACGATCAGATAAAGAATACCGACACCGCCGCCCTGCAACGCGAGCGCGTAGCCGCCGCGGGTCTTTCTCAAGCGCCAGCCTAAGATGGTGAGTGCGATACTTGCGAGCGCAACCCCCGTGAGGCGGACCTCAATGGAAATATGCGAATGCTCCGCCATGTAGCGCAGCAAAAATGCGACGCCGAAAAACAGAACAATCACACCGACGCGAACCAGGGTGTTGCCGCCGGTAAAGAAGCCGCGAATGGCGGCGACTACCTTGTCCTCATGGGCGCTCGCGGGCGCAGCGGCGACGGCCGGACGGTCAGGCACGCTAGGACTGGGGGCTGTGTTTCTGGGCTCGATATCTCGCCACGGACGATCCGGTTGCGCTCGCGGGGCGCTGTGGGGCCGCGGGATCTCCGGATACTCGGTCGCGTTTTGCAACGTATCTGGGGCTGAAGCAGTCGGCACGTCTTGACGGCGTCGAAAATCCTTCTTGAGACGATCCAACTCTTTGAAAAGATCGTCCAGACGCGTCCGTAGAATGCCAAGGTCTGCGATCAGAAATCCGACGGCAGCCCCTACAATCAATTCGAATGCCCTATTGGCAGGGCTGCCGAAGCTTGCCGCAATGAATATACCGATGGTCGGCAAAACAAGTCGCATGATCGGATGCATCAATCGCCCTCCGTGGAACCGGATCTCTTGAGTTCTCGACTGCTCCCCTGAGGCTTAGCAGGATAATCGACATACAGGTTACTGGCACCCTGTTAGGGCGCCATTTGGGGCCCTAACGCTTGAAAACGTTAGGATTTGTGGCGTGGTTCACTTGTTCAAAGGACAGCAGCGGCTAGGCCGCGTCTGCAACGACTGCGCTTTTCATGTCAAGTAAAAATGGCAATCTGGAAGAGGCAAATTGGGCCGTCGCGCCGGCAATCATCCACTTGATAGCCCGCAAGAGTTCCGGGGAATTTTTCACGGGGCCGCCTGACTTTTCAATAACCTCGTCGATGAAGAAATCAACTTCCCCCAGCCACAGGGAGTCGTGCAGACCGTGATTCGATGTCACGGTGAGTTGCCTTCTGCGACAGATCAACTCAGGCGCGTGCTTCACTATGATGGACTCGGCCAGGGTGAGCATTTCGTTGTGCCATGAAGTTGAAACGAGGGCGGCCTTCGCCCGTGCTTGCTTTGCATACTCGTGCGTCAGATCCCTCAGTAAGTTTCGGCCTGTTGTGCGCACTGTGTTCGATCTCTGTGGGCGGCCGCGTGGTTCGCCGGGGGCACCTTTATGCCATTAGCGTTCGCGATCTTCCCGCGACGGTGTCGCAGCGTCATTGCGGCGTTTCGCGCATTGTCAAACGCAATTCTCGAACTCAGGTGTCTTTCGACTGCGCGGACCCACGCCCATGTGACGTAAGTCACTTTCCCATGCCGCAAACCTAAATCGAGTTCGCGTTGCTGAGGGCCCGCCAACAGGCT
>Ga0209330_1000590_pt1 | contig 14113 bp, 10 predicted proteins | sample JacPinW_OM2H0_O3_FD_187969 | JGI IMG/M metagenome (GOLD analysis project Ga0209330, IMG submission 187969) | Forest soil microbial communities from Algoma, Ontario, Canada - Jack Pine, Ontario site 1_JW_OM2H0_O3 (SPAdes) (version 2) | ecosystem: Environmental > Terrestrial > Soil > Boreal...
GAAAGGTGTGGCACATTTCGAACGCCACCGCCGGGCGTTAAAAGCGCTGGCCTCGGTGGGTCTGCACGGATTCGAATCGGCATTCCCCAAGGAGTTGTCGGGAGGCATGAAACAGCGGGTGGGATTTGCGCGCGCGCTGGCGGTGGAGCCCGAAATTCTGTTTATGGATGAGCCGTTTTCGGCGTTGGATGTGCTGACCGCGGAGAACCTGCGCGGTGAATTGCTGGAACTGTGGCAGGCGAAGAAAATTCCGACGCGCAGCATTTTCATCGTGACCCACAACATTGAAGAGGCGGTTTTGCTGGCCGATCGCATCATCGTGCTGGGCAGAAATCCGGCACGCATCCGGGCGGATTTTCCAGTGCCGCTGCAGCAGCCGCGCGATCGCAAGTCGGCGGCGTTCGTACTGTACGTGGACTATATCTACAAAGTGATGACCCAGCCAGAATTGGACCTGGCGCCGCCAACCAAGGGCGGCGGGCACAAAGAAAAGGCCGCGGCCCAAATGCTGCCACATTCGCGGCCGGGAGGAGTGGGTGGCCTGCTGGAATTGCTGAACGATCGCGGCGGTGAAGAGGATGTGTATCACGTAGCCGAAGATCTGCTGCTGGAAGTGGACGACCTGCTGCCGATTATGGATGCAGCAACGCTTCTCGGCTTCGCCACGGTGAATGAGGGCGACGTGCGCATCACCGAGCAGGGGCGCGCGTATGCGGAAGCTGATATTCCCACGCGGAAAGAATTATTCCGGAAAGCAGCGCTGGAACACGCTTCGCTGCTGCAACAAATGTATTCGACGCTTGAGAAAAAATCCAATCACACCATGCCGCTGGAATTTTTTCGCGACTTACTCGACGAGCGTTTCGCTCAGGTTGAAGTGGATCATCAGATTGAAACCGCGCTGCTGTGGGGCCGCTATGCCGAAATTTTCACCTATGACCCGGAGACCGATCAACTGCATCTGCACCAAGCGGACCATCACGGCGAAATTCACGGGCATGCCGCAGAGGATGTTTCACTGCGCTGATGGCCGAGACCTCTCCGCGAGTGACCGCAGGTAAAATTTCCCGGGGCACCATGGCCTGGGGAACATTCCCCGCGAACGTCCCTTCCCTGCTCCGCGATTTGCCAATTCTTATTGCAGCGTTTGCGCTTTTTTACGCCGTACTGTCCATGACCCACTACTGGATGACGCCCGTGGGCACGCCCACGGTGATAAATCTGAGCCCGAGTGCGTTGCCCAAATACGCTATGTTTTCGGTGCTGCGAATCGCTGCCGCTTACATTTGCAGCCTGGGATTCACCCTGGTTTATGGATACATCGCAGCGTACCACGCGCGGGCTGAAAAATTCATGTTGCCGCTGCTGGATACGTTGCAATCGATTCCGGTGCTCAGCTTTTTACCCGCCGTGATGCTGGCCATGGTGTCGCTATTCCCTACCAAACAACTGGGCGTGGAGCTGGGGTCGATCCTGCTGATCTTTACCGGGCAAGTCTGGAATATGACGTTCAGCTTTTATTCTTCGCTGAAAAATATTCCGCGCGAGATGCGCGAAGTGGCGGAGGTGTATCACTGGAGCTGGTGGCAGCGGTTCACGCAGATGGAATTTCCGTACGCGATCATCGGGCTGGTGTGGAATTCGATGATGTCGGTGGCCGGCGGCTGGTTTTTTCTGATGGCCTGCGAGATGTTCACGCTGGGAAACCGCGATCTGCGCCTGCCGGGCTTGGGTTCTTACTTGCAGACGGCCGCCAATGCGGGAAATACCCGGGCGATTTTCTGGGGCATGGGAGTAATGATCGGAATCATCGTGGTGATTGACCAGCTGGTGTGGAGGCCGGTGATCGCCTGGGCGGAAAAATTCAAATTTGAACAAGTGGAATCTACGGACGTGCCCAAATCGCCGGTGCTGGATTTTCTGCGAAGCTCGAGGATATTGCCTTTGGCCGCGCGGTACACGCTGCGTCCCGCCAGTGAATGGCTGACGCTACATTTTGCGAGACGGCGCACGATGGAAGCGCTGAACGCAAGAACGTCCAGATGGTGGCCGTGGACCTCACGATTGATTCTGGCGGCCGCGCTTGGCGGGATTTTGTATGCGTTTTCAAAAATGGTGATGTTGCTGTCGCATGTCAGCGGAGAGGAACTGCGTGGCATTTTTGTGGGTGCGGGAGCGACGCTGCTGCGAGTGGCGTTCACCTTATTTCTGGCGGGTTTGTGGACGATTCCAGTCGGGGTGATGATCGGGCTGAAACCCAAACTGTCGGCGGTCGCGCAGCCGATCGTGCAGGTGGCTGCATCGGTTCCGGCCACGGCGTTATTTCCGATTATTTTGCTGCTGCTGATTCGGGCGGGAGGCGGGCTGGGAGTTGGGTCGATTCTATTGCTGCTGCTCGGAACGCAGTGGTATTTGCTGTTCAACGTGATCGCCGGGGCAACCGCAATTCCCACCGACTTGAAAGAAGTTTGCAATGTGTATCGTTTTCGACGAAACGACCGCTGGCGTGGATTGTTTCTGCCGGGAATATTTCCGTTCTTGATTACTGGTTTTGTGACGGCGTCCGGCGGAGCCTGGAACGCGAGCATCATCGCGGAATATTTTCATTTTCGCGGCACGACGTACATGACAACCGGATTGGGCGCGGTGATCAGCAATGCAACGGACACCGGGAATTTTCGAGTGCTGCTGGCGGCTACGATCGTGATGGCGGCGATGGTGGTGACGATTAACCGGCTGGTGTGGCGAAGACTTTACAACCTGGCGGCTACGCGCTTTAAATTGGAAAATTAATTGCGCTTTGAATCACTCAGGAAGGGCGCTGCGTCGGTGGTCTCTGAGTTTTGTTAGAGCGGCAGAAGCTGCGGCAGGCTGACGCCTTCCCAAATAGCGTCAGCGATCTTGGCGTTTCCCAATCTGCTCGCTTTTAGTTTTTGTGGCCCAGTGCAGTGCGATCCCACCTCCAATAAATTGCTGGGTGTCTATCTTCGCGTAGCCGATACATCGCAGTTGTGATGACAATTCCTGGATGGAAACGAAACTTCGCAGCGAATCCGCGATGTAGCTGTAGGTCCGCGGGTTGCGGTGCAGCGCGACTCCCCAGATTGCTCCCTGGAGAAAAAGGTAGCGCAAATACATCTCTCGAAAAACGGGATTGGGCGGCAGGAAAAAATCGAGACTGACCATCGAGCCACCGGGACGCGTGACGCGAGCGATTTCCGCCAGCGCGGTTTTCAGGTTTGGAAAATTTCGCAAACCGTAGCCGATAAAAACACAATCGAATGTCGCGTCCGAGAACGGTAACCACAAGGCGTCGCCGCAGACCGCCTCAGGCACCCCCTGGGAGCGGGCGAGCTGCAGCATGGGCTCGGTAATATCGATGGCGATGGAGCGCGCGCTCGGCTGGCGCTCACGAACGAGTTTCGAAAAATCTCCGGTGCCGGAGGCCAGGTCGAGAACCAGCGCATTTTCGGGAATTACGGCTTGTGTGACACCGAGGCGCTTCCAGCGGCGATCCATCCCGTAGGAAAGCATACGGGTGATGAAATCGTAGCGCGGAGCGATGGCGCCGAACATCGCACGCATCAGCCGCGAATCCTGTTTTTCTGGGACTTGCATTGGGATGGAGTTTACATTGTTTGTTTGCGCCGCGCGGATGGGATGAGACAGAATCTTCATGACCAGAGGCGCCATGTTTTGTTTTTGTGGCGGTATCGGAAGAAAAGGCGAGCCGCAACGATCGCTGCTTAGCTAAAACGATGCGGATGTCAGGGTGGTGGATCCGATTAGCAGGCCTGCAAGATTTTTTTCGGATTTGGCGATTTCGGGCTGGGTCATTTTTGTTTCGATCTGGCGCTTCATCGTTTGAACCGTGATTAGACTAGGGCCGGCGGTTGAGGCGAGCAATTTTTCGGATTCTAAGAAGCAGGCGTAAACCAAGTCGTTTGGAATTGTGTGACGGCGAAGAAATTGGCCGTAATTAAACCAGTCGAGGCCTTCGCTTTCGGGGTCGCTGCCCTTGGCGTCGAGCGCCAGCGCCCGTTGAAAGGACTGGGCCGCGCCGGGTGCATCCTGGAGCTTTTCCTGCAGGTCGGCCAAGTGAACCAGGGCGAGACTTTCGAGTTTTGGATTCGCGGTTTGCTGGGCCAGAGTGATCGCAAATTCGTATTGAGTTCGCGCCGCCGAATTCTGGTTGAGTTGCATCTCGTCATCGGCAAGATGGATGGTGGCGAGAGTGATCTGGTCGCCAGGCACGGCCGGATCGCCGGGATGCGCGGTTTCGTATGAAACGAAGGCGTTCCAGTGGCGCGCGGCCGAGGCGACTTCGCCTCGCTGGTCATATACGCCGGCCAGATACAGGTGCGCGCGGGCGTCTTCGGGATTTATATCAATGGCTTTCTGCCAGGAATCGATGGCCTCTTCAGGGTGGCCGAGCTTGGCGGCGAGGATGCCGTAGTTGACGAGTGCGTCGGTATCCCCGGGGAAAATGGCGAGCATTTTCTGATAATGCGAGTAGGCGTCGGAATAGCGACCCGCGGCGATGAGGGCACGTGCGCAAGCCTGCTGCAAGCCTATGTTCGCTGGATTGATTTCGACGGCGCGGATCAGCGCCGCGGCGGCTTCGTCGTTGTGGCCCGCGATGGTTGCTGCGGTGGCAATTCGCGCCTGTACCGAGCTGTCATAGGGATTAATGCTGGCGGCGCGCAAGAGTGCGGGAAGATTTCCGTCAGCGGTGCGCATCGCGAAATGAAACTGGTCAACGCCGCCCCAGAGGAAAAGCAGAGCGGCGGCCGAAATCTGAAACCCTGGACGAGTGAGCACGCGAAAAACAAATGATTGCGATTGCGGCGCATCAATATTTGGCGAAAACCCCGGTTTTTGAACCTTGCCGGAATCGACCAGAAGCGAAGAAACGCGCGAATCGCGCAGCTTCCAGAGCTTGGCATCGAGAATGAAGTGGTGAATATTCACGAGCGACGCAAAAATCAGAAAGCTGGTGGTGAAATCGTAGTGAAACAGGAAGCTGACCAGCCACGGTCCGGGGATGAACAGAGCGATGCCACCGGCGAGGAGCGTCAGGAAGTAAGTGGTGACGCGCCAGTTTGATTTTCCGGCGGCGACGGCTTCGCGACGCTGGAAGTAACTGGTAATCCAGATGTATTGCGTGGCGTGCAGCACGGCAAGGATTCCGCTGCTGTAGCGTGTCTGGGGAACTTGGGAGGCGGAATTTAATTCGAGAAGAGTGGGGAGCACGAACCAGAGAAACTGGGTAAACGCGAGGGTGAGAGGCGCGAGCGTGGCGCGGGCCCCGCGCTCGCGAACGATCCGACGAAATCCCAGAAAAGTGAAAACTGCGAAGGCGACTCCGAGTCCGAGGCGAAGTGGGAGGGTAACCCGCGCTGGAAAGCCCGGAGTCAGAATCAGAGGATCGGAAGAGCCTCCGGTGATAAAGCTGCCGAGCAACATGCAATAGGACGCGACAAAAGCGCCACGCAACCAACGGCGCTCGGCGCGGGTAACCGTGATACCGCTGCGTTTCGCGAACATCATCAGCAGGCCGTAGTTCTGGCCGGAGTAATGCCAGGGACTCCAGTAAATGTAGAGGGTAAAGACCCAAGGAAAAAGGCGCGGCGAAGCGTGCATCAAAACACCGGTGGCGAGAATCAAAAGCGTGACGTACAAGGTGACGAAGCGGTATTTATTGAAATTTTCGCGGGTGTGATAAGCGCGATAGATGGTGGCCATGAAGTGCGGGTAGTTGAAGACGATCGCGAGGAGATAGAAGGCCATGGCCCAGGCGTGCGAGTGCGTGGCGGGCATAAACAGAGCGACGGCCAGCAACGGCGCAGACCACGCGCCGCAGCCTACGGTTAGGTCGAGCCACGGCCGATAGATCCACGGTGAGGCGGATTTTCCCGGCGGCGCGGCGGCAGGTGCGATTTCGAGTGTCGCGTTCAAAGGACCCGACCTTGTGATTGGTGCGGCAACATGCCGAACCTAGACGCTGATTCTACTTTGGTTAAGAAAAGTTCATCTAGCCGGGTGATGTGGCAATGTTGAAAGCGTAACTTCGGTGTGTTATGGGAAATAGGTGAACGGATTTGGTCGCAGATATGCTGGGACGGCGAGATGTGGCTTAATAGCTGCATGCAATTCTAAGAATTCGCGGGTGAAAGGAGAGAGTCAATGCAACTAGGAATGATTGGATTGGGACGAATGGGCGCGAACATGGTGAGGCGCTTGATGAAAGGCGGACACCAATGCGTGGCATTCGACATGAGTCCGGCGAGCGTGCAGGCGCTGGCCAAAGAAGGCGCGACGGGCGCGGGCTCGCTGGACGATTTTATTTCCAAATTGAAGCAGCCGCGCGCGATCTGGTTGATGGTTCCGGCGGCGGTGGTGGATAGCACGCTGGCCCAACTGGTTCCGAAGCTGGCCAAAGACGACATCGTGATTGATGGCGGCAATTCGTATTACATCGACGATATTCGCCGAGCGGGAGAGTTGCAGGCGAAGAATATTCATTATGTGGACGTAGGGACGAGCGGCGGAGTGTGGGGTCTTGAGCGCGGATACTGCATGATGATCGGTGGCGAAAATGGAGTGGTACAGCACCTGGATCCGATCTTCAAGACGCTCGCGCCGGGAATCGGCAATATCGAGCGCACGCCGGGCCGCGAAAATATGAAGGGAACGTCGGAGCAGGGCTATCTGCACTGCGGGCCTTCGGGCGCGGGACATTTCGTAAAAATGGTGCACAACGGAATCGAATACGGAGTGATGGCCGCGTACGCCGAAGGTTTGAACATTCTGAATCACGCGAACGTGGGCAAGACCAAGCAGGTAGAAGATGCGGAAACGACTCCGCTGCGCTCGCCCGAACATTACATGTACGACCTAAACCTGCCAGATGTGGCGGAGGTGTGGAGGCGCGGGAGCGTGATCGCGTCGTGGCTGCTCGATCTGACCGCGATTGCGCTGGTGAGGTCTCCCCAGCTAACCGACTTTTCTGGGCGCGTTTCGGATTCGGGCGAAGGGCGCTGGACGATTCAGGCGGCCATCGAAGAAGGGACACCTGCACCGGTACTGACCGCGGCGCTATACGAAAGATTTACTTCGCGCGGCGAGGCAGATTTCGCGAACAAACTTCTATCGGCCATGCGATTCGAATTTGGCGGCCACCACGAGAAGAAAGCATAGCGCTCGGAGAATAATATCCGGAAATTCCGGTTCTACGGGAGAGATGGCCATGCCTGACACGGCGGGAGTGAATCAGACTGCAGCGAAGCCTGCGTCCACAGAAAAAATCGCTTCGGACGCGCTGGTATTTTTCGGCGCGACCGGAGACCTGGCACATAAACAGATTTTCCCTTCGCTGCAGGCGATGATTAAACGCGGGAATCTGAATGTGCCGGTGATCGGGGTGGCTAAGGCGGGTTGGAACGTTGAACAACTGCGCGAACGAGCGCGCGACGGCATTGCGAAATTCGGCGGCGGGGTGGATGAGGCGGCTTTTGCCAAACTGGTCTCGTTGCTGAAATACATCGATGGCGACTACGAAGATCCGAAAACGTTCGAGCAGCTTCGGGTGACGCTCGGCGGGGCCACGCACCCCACGCATTATCTAGCGATTCCCCCCGTGCTGTTCGCGACCGTCGTGGAGGCTCTGGGAAAATCGAAATGCGCGGTGGATGCCCGGGTGGTGATCGAAAAACCGTTCGGTCACGATTTGGCCTCGGCACAAAAATTGAACGCAATCCTGCACACGGTATTTCCCGAATCCGACATCTACCGTATTGACCACTATCTGGGAAAAGAGGCGGTCGAGAATCTGTTGTTGTTCCGTTTTGCGAATGCGTTCCTGGAACCCATCTGGAATCGCAACTACGTGCACAGCGTGCAGATTACGATGGCGGAATCATTCGGAGTGCAGGGACGCGGCAAATTTTACGACGATACCGGCGCGATCCGCGATGTGATTCAGAATCACCTGCTGCAGGTGGTCGGCTTCCTGGCGATGGAACCGCCGACCAGCATGTATCCCGAATCCCTGCACGACGAACAGGTGAAGATCTTCCGAATGATCCCCCCAATCAAGCCGGCACGATTGGTTCGCGGGCAGTTTGCGGGATATCAGAAGGAGCCGGGCGTGGCTCCTAATTCGACAGTGGAGACCTTCGCTGCGCTACGATTGGAAATTGATTCGTGGAGATGGGCCGGAGTTCCGTTCCTGATTCGCGCAGGAAAATGTTTGCCAGTCACGGCCACCGAAGTTTTTGTGAAGTTGCGGCAGCCGCCGCTGACTCACTTGCCGCCGGGTTCCAACTATTTCCGATTCCGCCTGGGCCCCGATCTTTCGTTGAGCTTGGGTGCGCGGGTAAAGAAACCCGGGCCGGAACTGGTGACCATGGAAACCGAACTCTCCGCGGTGGCAAGTTCCGAAGCAAACGAGATGCAAGCCTATGAACGACTTCTGACCGACGCGATGAAGGGTGATGCCTTGCTCTTCGTGAGGCAGAACGCGGTAGAGGCCGCCTGGGCGATCGTTGATCCGATTCTTGGTGATGTGTGTCCGGTCCAGACTTACCAGCCTGGAACCTGGGGACCCGCGGAGGCCGAAGATATCGCCGCTAATCTCGGGGGTTGGCATAATCCCGCCGGGAAACCTGCGAATAGCTAAGTAAGAGATTCTTTTTCGATTTCCATCGCGAAGACGTTTTCAGGCTGGATGTTTGGCAGCGTGAGATTTTCCCCATCCGAAGAGAAAAGTCCCGGCAACGAGAAGTATGCCAGTTAGTCCCACGATTTTCACGACCGCCAGGATTTTATGCGGTTCGTCGTCCGTAGGAATCACCGAACAGATAATGGTGAAAAACGTGGTAACAAATCCGAGCGCGCCGAGTGCGATTGCGACAGCCTTCCCGCCCGGGATCCGTATCACGCCGGAGGCCGCGGGTTCGTGCTGAAGACGGATGAGCGAGGCGAACACGAATAGATATGGAATGAAGTAGGTAATGATGCCCATGCTGACCAGAATTTCATAAGTGCCGTACACGCTGGTCCCTGCCTGGCTGATAAAAATAAAAATTACGCCCACGGCGGCCTGCACGAGTAGCGCCACATAGGGCGTTCTCCACTTGGGGTGCACGCGCGCGAATACCCGGGGCAAATAACGATCGAGGCCCGCGACAAAGGGCAAGCGCGCCGACACGGCGAGCCACGCGCCGAGCGCCCCCAAATTGCTGATGGTAATGAGAAACGCGACAACGGGAATGATGCCAAACCAGCCGACGCGTTCGGCGGATTTCGAGATGGCCTGCATGATGCCTTCGAGGCCACTGATTTGGCTCGCCGGCAGTGAGATAAGAACCGCAACGGTTCCCAGAACATATCCCGTGGTGACGAAAAGGCCGCCGGAGAGGAGACCGCGCGGCAGATTTGCGCGCGGGTTTTTGATTTCTCCGCCGAGAAAGGATGCGGCCTCCGATCCGCCGAGAGCGAAGATGATGGTGGAAAGGAATAGCACATCGCGGAAATGCATGTGCGGAGTCATGGTGGTTAGAGTGAAACTTGTGGCCGAGCCGAAGCGACGCCAAGCCATGGCGGCAATGACGAAAAGGATTGCGATGGGCAACCAGGTGCCGATTGCGCCGAAATTGTAAAGCCATTTACCGACCGAGAGACCCAGGACATTCAGAAGCGTAGCAAGGGCCAGGCCGGTCAGCGCGAAGAGAAGGAAATACGTTTTGTTGTTGGAGAGTGCGAGCCAACTCTTCGGGCCAATGTAGAGTGCGTTACTCGCGGCAAAATACAAAACCGCCGGAAAGTAAGGAAGATTGCTGGCCCAATAGGACCATCCGGTCATGAAGCCGGGAAATTCGCCGAAGGCGCGTTTGCTCCAGACATATAGGCCGCCCTCTTCCGGATAACGTGATGAAAGTTCCATCACGGAAAGCGCGAGCGGAAAGTAGAAAGCGCACAAGGCCATGAGCCAGAAAACAACCGCGCTGGCGCCGACGGTGGCGGCGGTGGCGATCCATCGCAGGCTAATGCCGGTGACGATGTAGAAAAGAAAGAGGTCGCGAAAACCTATCGCCCTACGCGTACGGCTGGCACTTTCGAATTCACTCATGGGAACAATTCGCTCGGCAGATCATCAGGAAGCCGACATCATGCCCCGAGGTCTTGCGGAAAGCGAGGAGGACGGCTGGGGCCATCGCGTTACAAAACTTGCGAATCGAGGCTCGATGAAATAGTATGACCATAAGTCAAAATGACAGCCGCAACGAAAACAGCGTACCTACAGGATAATAAACAATGAAATCTTCAACAAATGACCTTCGGTCACAGGCTCGGGTAAGGAGCACGATCATCGCGCGCAGGCCCCCCACTAGGACTGCCCAGACCGATTCGCGCTTGGAAGCGAAGCGCGAGCGCATCGTCGAAGCGGCTCTGAAACATTTTGCGGAGCAAGGATACCATTCAGCCCGCATTGAAGATCTGGCGGCACAACTTGGCGTCGCGAAGGGCTCGATCTTTCAATACTTCGGCAGCAAGGCGGGGCTTTTTCTGGAAGCCTACATCATGGCGGTACGTTCGTTTCCTGCGTATCTACAGTGCCCGGTAGAAGTTCGCGAGAAGGGATTTTTCGAAATTTTGCACTATTGGCTCTCGCGCACCGAACGCCTGGTACGTGAAAACTGGGTTCCCTACCGCGTGTCTCTGCTTGGAAATTACGGGGTGGATTTGGCGCTGAAACGGGAGATCAATCGTTTCATGCTGAAAGAGGATCCGTACGGCTGCCATGCCTTCGTGCGGCTGGGCATAGCGCGTGGCGAAGTGCGACAAGACATTGACCCGGCCCTGATGGTTTCGGTCCTGGATTGGACGGTCGAACGTTTTCAGGACGCACTGCTGACGGAGGAGCTTGATCCGGGACTTTTTCCACATCCGGCGGATCCGGAAAAAAATCAAGCGCGAATTAATCAGTTCCTATTGGTTCTGCGGGGCGCGATCGGAGCATAACGGCACTTTTTTTGGAAACGTTTCGAGCCGGCGGTTTGGGGAGGAAAACGTTCGATGGAAGCGTCGCTAAAAGACATTCTGGATTCTTACAACGCAGCAGCGCCGCTTGCGGAGGCGTACACGATTCCGGCGGCGTGGTACACGGACAAGCGCGTGGCGGATCTGGAATTGCAGAATGTTTTTGCGCAGAATTGGCAGGCGGTCGGGCGGCTCTCGCAACTGGAAAAGCAGGGACAGTATGTTACCGCTACGGTAGCGAACGAGCCGATCGTAGTGGTGCGCGGCAGAGACGGCAAGCTGCGGGCGTTCTATAACGTGTGCCGGCATCACGCGATGACCGTGATGAACGAGCCTTGCGGGCACGCCGAGCATATGCGGTGCCCGTATCACGGGTGGACGTACAACCTCGAAGGCGAGCTGCGCGGAATGACGGAATTCGATGGGGTGAAGAATTTCGAGCGCGCGGACAATGGGTTGGTCCCGGTGCTGGTGGAGACGTGGGAGAACTTTGTCTTCGTCAACCTGGATCCGCAGGCGGCGCCCTTGCGAGAATTCTTGGGCAAGCTAGTGGGGTTGGCCAAGCCGCTGGGTTTTGGGGATTTGAAATTTGTGGAGCGGCGCAGCTACATCCAGAACTGCAACTGGAAAGTGTACGTGGACAATTTCCTGGATGGCGGATATCACGTTCCGCACATGCACAAGGGATTGAATAGCGTGCTGGATTACACGAATTACACGGTTGAGAACGTGGATCGCTGCTGCGTGCAATCGAGTCCGGTGGCGGTAAATACGAAGTCGGAAGCAAGCGCGGCGAACACGCGGAAGGGCGATCGCGCGTTCTATTTCTGGCAGTATCCGAATTTCATGCTGAATTGGTATGAGGGCTATCTGGATACGAATTTAGTCTTGCCGATGGGCCCGAACCGTTGCGAAGTGATTTTTGATTTTTATTTTGGCGACGTCTCGGAAGATACGATGCCGTATATCCGCGAGAGCATGAGCGTCAGTGAATTGGTGCAGCAGGAAGATATCGCGATTTGCGATGGCGTACAGCGCGGGTTAAGTTCGCGGGCCTACCAGGCCGGACGGCTTTCGGTGCGACGCGAGGCCGGGGAACATTTGTTTCATCGTTTGCTTGCGGCGGATCTGAGGGATTCGCGAGCAGCTGTGGCACGGTAGCGTCAGATTTTTCGACAAAACCTCTGACCCCGCTAAAGAAGACACTTCCCCCGTCAGGGCCAAGGATGGGCGCCCTCCCCGGTAATTTTTTCGATCCGAATAGTACGACTGTTTTGTAGATGCAATTGAGCTTTAGCGCTTGACGACTGACTCGAGAAGATTGGTCCAGTGGGCGAGATGTTTCAAGGATGGGATGTGGGTGTGGTCGAGTTCGAGAGGGGTGACGGAAATAGCGCCATCGCGAACCGCGGCCATATCGGTGTCGGGCTCGATGCCCTCAACGATTTGCTGCTCATGCAGCCAGAAATATTTGCGGCCGCGCGGGTCGGTGCCGGGTTGCAGCAAGTTGCGTGTGATTTTGGAGGATTGCTTGGTGAAACGCACCGAGCCCTGCCAGATTTGCGGGACATTCACGTTAAGAAGAATTCCCGGGGGTAATTTTTCGGTGAGCACGACCGGAACGAGCACGCGGGCAAATTCGGCGGCGGGTTTGAAGTCAATATCTTTGCTGCGGTAGGCGACGGAAATCGCGATCGCGGGGACGCGGTTGATGGCGCCTTCCATCGCCGCGCCGACCGTTCCGGAATAGTAGATATTTTCGCCCATGTTGCTGCCGCGGTTGATTCCGGAAATGACGAGGTCAGGTTTTTCGGCGAGGATGGCGTTGAACGCGATGATTACGGCGTCGGCCGGCGTGCCTTCGATTGCGTATTCGTTAGGGGCGATTTGATCCATGTAGATCGGCTGGCGCAATGTGAGCGCTTGGGCGCTGGCGCTGCGTTCGTACAACGGCGCGACAACGGTGAGTTTTGCGTCGTTCTTCAGCGCTTCTACGAGCGCGCGCAGACCCGGCGCGTGGATGCCGTCGTCATTGGTAATCAGAATATGTGGCAAGGAACTCAAAGGTAGACGCTGTGCCTTTCAAAACGCCACTCAAAGGATCATCGGAAGAAGTGGTCGGGACGACTGGATTTGAACCAGCGACCTCACGCACCCCAAGCGTGCGCGCTACCAGGCTGCGCTACGTCCCGACCGTTTGCGACGGAAGTTAGCGTATCACTCGCGTTCGAGAAGGGTCAAGACAGCAAGGAGTTCCTGGTGAAGATCGAGTAAGAATTTGCGCTGTTGTGCCGAAGTGGAACTCCTGCGTGGGGCGGTGACTGAGCGCGGACCGTGCGAAGTCTCGCTTGCGCCCAGCGAATTTTCGCTGCGTGGCTGCTGATCGCCATGATGCGAGGGGTGCTCGGCGTCGGTGTGGCCGGCAAGGAAGCGGCGGGCACCGGCGATGGTGAAGCCCTCGTCGTAGAGCAAGCGCTTAATTTCGAAAACGGTTTCGATGTCTTCCCGGCGGTACAGGCGATGGCCGCTCGGACTCTTCACCGGCTGCAGCGTGGGAAACTCGGTTTCCCAGTAGCGCAGGACGAAGGTCTTGGTCGCGGTGAGGCGGCTGACTTCGCCGATGCGGAAAAGGGTTTCCTCCGCGAAAGAAGAAACGTCTTGCGGTTCCGGTGCTGGAGCAGCGCTGGCCATGTCTATTTGTATCGTAGGCCGATTTTGCGAGGAGTCAACCCCTGAGGACGAGCGATCTGTTGAAAATTTAGCAAAAATCCGAGAAGGAACAGGATCCAGCTGCGAAGTGCGGCCATGTTTCGTGGCTCTTCGATTACTTTTTGCGATGGTCGGGACGTTCGCGCTGGCGGGTGCCCCGTTTTTTCAGGCGCTGAGTGAAACGGATGGGCGTGCCGATGAAGTCGAATTCCTCGCGAAGTTGATTTTCGAGGAAACGCTGATAGCTGAAATGCAGCGGCTTAAGCTGGTTGGTGAATAGCACGAATGTGGGCGGCGCCGTGGTGGCCTGAGTAATATAGAAAATTTTCACTTCGCGGCTGGCGGGCGAAGTGCCGCGGGT
>Ga0209330_1000591_pt1 | contig 14103 bp, 13 predicted proteins | sample JacPinW_OM2H0_O3_FD_187969 | JGI IMG/M metagenome (GOLD analysis project Ga0209330, IMG submission 187969) | Forest soil microbial communities from Algoma, Ontario, Canada - Jack Pine, Ontario site 1_JW_OM2H0_O3 (SPAdes) (version 2) | ecosystem: Environmental > Terrestrial > Soil > Boreal...
CCATGTACTTCTTCGTAGGTAGACCGCTACTCAGGAAAGAGAAGCAAGACTCAAAACTCTAGCGTACTAAACGGGCCGGCAACGCTCGTACGGCCTTCATACGTCAATCCTAGAGTTTTGGTATGCGGATTCGGCTGATCATCAAAGATCCCGATACCCCAAACAATAGCGTCAGCGGATGCAACGCATGTCCGCCGAACTTGAGTTCACCGAACCATAACTGTTCGCCAGTTGCGCCCAGTGCGGTGGCCACGGCCATAAGGCACACCAGAACAAATGACGTCGGAATCGGCGTGCCTTCAAAAAAGGTTACTTTCCCAGCGCCAGCGGAAAGCGCCTCTGCCGTGACATTGTATCGAGCCAGTCGCGAAACGCCGCAGGCCACGAAAAACCCCAAGATGATTCGATCGAACAATCCCTGCATGCCGAGCCCATAGCCGATCATGGCTGGAGCGACGCCGAAGGAAATGACATCCGCCAGAGAATCCAACTCTCGACCCATTTCTGATGACTTTTCACGCCATCTCGCAACGCGGCCGTCGACAATATCAAACAGCAGCGCCGCCAATACCAACGCACACGCAAAGTAAACGTGCCGCACCGCGCCCGTCTGCACAAAACTGATCGTAGAAAATATGGCGGCTGTACCGCAGACGGCATTCCCCAACGTGAACCAATCGGCCAGATGGAATTCACGAATCATCGAAAACGGCTTTTTCGGTTTCTGCACGCTCATACCGTGGATGATACCTGCCCTTAGGCTAAGAGAGTCTTTGGCAATCGCGGCTTAGGGCACCCACTCCATAAAATACCCCCGCCGTCCGAACTCAAAGCTCATCCCGAATGATCCACGAGACGCTCCATCTGGACCTCGATCACGCCGTCGCGCTGGCGTATCTCCTCCCGTCCCGTGGCACGAAAGCCCATACGTTCGTAGAAACCTCGAGCACGGTCATTCCCCTGAATGACCTTCAGCCGCACTAGCATTGCGCCTTCCGACTGCGCCCAAGCAATCACCGCTGCCACCAGTTCATCCGCGCCGCCCGATCCGCGAATCTTTGGATGCACCCACATCGCCATCAAATGAACGACTGCCGGATCCGCTTCATCGCGCAGCCCCGCGACCATTCCCCGAGTTCCCTCAGGCTCGCAAAGAATAAAGGCCACGCCCGGCGACATCCATCCCTGCCAATCCGCTGTGCTTCGCGCCACTTCCCTTTCATAAGTCGACCCGAATGCGTCGGGTTCTGCGGATAGCGCCTGAAGGCGAACCTCACGAAGGATCGCTTCGTCTCCCAAGACCGCACGCCGCACGAACCGCGCAATGCTCATGGGGACCGGATTACCATATCTGCCTCCTTACTGTCGACAGCCCGTCAACCAAGCACTTCCGCCACGATCGAAAAATCCCCCTTCGCTTCTTGCAGCTTACCCGCGCGCCCCAAGCCAAACGACGGCATGTTGACGTAAACATTCTCATAGGCGCCCGGCGCTATCTTGTAGGTCTCGTGCCAAATTCCCACCGATCCATCCGTTCCAATCGCCTTATTGAACGCCTGCCAAGCTGGCAAGTGCGCCAACTCTTTTGACTTCGAATCGGCCAGCAAATGCTCCGTCGTACGCCAATACTGCAGAAGAATAATCGTACGCGAAAACCACATTTCAGCCTGCGGGAATCCAAGCTCCGGCTGCCGATAAAGCTCCTTGAGCATTCGCGGCATCGCAACCGCTAGGGGGCCACCACTTATGGATGAGCAGCGGCCGATTGATTCTCATGCCGATGAGAAGGGCCACGAATCCGCGAAACGCGTTGAGAACCCGAATCGTTCTTCCACTCCTTGCCGGACTACCGCACTAGACGCATAGTTCGGTTATGAAGCGCTGGTATCCGGGACTTGCAATCCTCTTCGTCTTCTTCTGCGTCGCCGCGGCAAACTCAAGTCTCGCTGCGATTGAATACGCAAACATCACCGGCGGCCGCGTTCAAGGCGAAGTGAAAGACGGCCTCGCATCCTTCAAAGGCCTGCCCTTTGCCGCGCCGCCTGTTGGCGCTCTGCGATGGCGAATTCCGCAACCCGTTATCGCGTGGAGCGGAGTGCGCAAAGCGGACACCTTTGCCCCGGCTTGCATTCAGCCGTGGGCCGGCAATCCCAGTCCACACCAGCTTCGCGAAGACTGCCTCTATTTGAATGTCTGGACCGCCGCGGCGACAGCAAAAGAACGCCGCCCGGTCATGGTCTGGATCCACGGAGGCGGCTTAACGAACGGCATGTCTTGGCAGGATCTATCGTACGGCACGAAGTTGGCGCCCGAGGGAGCGGTTCTCGTCACCATCGCCTATCGGCTCGGAGCGTTGGGGTTCCTGGCGCATCCAGAACTGACGCGCGAGTCAGGCTCGGGGTCCGGCAACTATGGCTTGTTCGATGTCGTGGCTGCTCTGCGATGGGTGCAGGCGAATATCGCCCAATTTGGCGGTGACCCCACACGAGTCATGATTTTTGGCGGCTCGTCCGGTGGCCATATCGTCAGTCTTCTCGCCGGTGCCCCGACCGCGAAAGGCTTGTTCCAACGCGCCCTCGCTACAGGTCGAGCAAGCTTTTACCAGAACCTTGATTTGATCCCGCCCAATCTCACCCCGCTACCGCCTCTGCAGGTCGCCGAGAAGACGGGAGAAGATTTTTTCAAATCACTGGGAGTGTCGAGTCTCGCATCTGCACGGAACCTTTCTGCGCAGACCATATTGGACGTGCTCACGTCATCACAAGCTGACTTGGGCACCACCATCGATGGCACTCTCATCGTGGGCTCGAATCTGGAGCTCTTTCAGCAAGGCAAATTCAATGACACGCCGATTCTGGTGGGCTTTAGCACCGACGAGGCTGGCGCGACGCCACCCAAGGTTTTGGTCGACTGGATGGACTCCGTGATTGCACGCTCAGGTTGCAAGCAGGCGCAAGCAGCCATTGCCAAGATCTACCCGCGTACCAACGATCCGGAAACCAGCATGCTGCGTTATCTATTTCGCGATTTTTATGACGGCTTGCCCATTTGGACCTGGGCGCGATTGCAATCGAACCTAGGCCATCACCGCGCATACGTTTTCCTCTTCGACGTGCATGGTCCCGACCAACCCTTCGGCGCGTGGCATGCCGCTGAGTACCCTTATGTATTTGGCAATTTTCCGAAGCCCCCGACCCTCAAGGACGAGGCGATTTCCGCACTGATACGCAAATATTGGATTAATTTCGCAGCTCACGGGGATCCTAATGGTCCGGGCCTGCCCGTTTGGAAAGCATTCGACGAACAGTCACAAATGGCCATGGTCTTGAGCGACTCCTCGCACTCACAAAGGCTTCCGAACCTCGCGGGGCTCAAGGCGCTGGATGAGGTTCTGCGCTGCCAGAACCCAAAGGAATGAGGCGACCGACTCCCTTTTCGTCATTCATCCCTGTCGGTCAAAGCTCCACCGGCCAAGAGCGAGCGGTGGGCGCCCCTAAACCACCGTCGGGCAGCGGACATTCGCGTGTAGACTGCATGGAGCGAGCGAGCTGATTTTAGGTCACTAATTGTGGATGATCGGCCCGCAATGGGACGAATGCCTCGGTAAGTTATTTGCGACCCCATGGCCGCCAAGCGCTCTTCGGTCAGGTTACGGCGTCGCTAATTAGCATTTCTGCGGAGTGCACAATGTCAAAACATCAAGTATGTGTGAACACCATACCGGCTGATCGAACGAAGTTCATTAAAGCGCTTCGGCTCGCCGGGCGAATCGAGCTAAAGCAAGCGCTCGATCTGACTCTTCACCTAGAGCGCTATCGCCATTCGATTCTGGTGGCAGGCGTTGATCTCTCGGTCGCGGAGCATCTTGCGGAAGCCTTACGTGAAACTGGTGCAGCTGTGGACGTGCAAACCAGTTCGATACAGACACCCATGTTGTGCGTGCCTCGAGTGAACGCCCGGTATGTGTGGGGAGCATTCCGCAGCATGCGCAAGGCAAGCTGACTCTGCTGACGCGGTACTGAACGCGGCACTGAACGCGGCACTGAACGCGGCAGGCTCGAAGCGGCCAAGAGTGGAAGTTCGGTCGGTAAGCTGGTCGCCTAAAAGCGAACCTCGAGACCCTCTCGTTCTCAGTTGACTCAATCCATCACGTCTTTTGGAGCGACAATGCTTTTAAGGAGCGACTTGCCTGCCGCCGCCTTTACGTGCCGAATTTGCTGCGGCGAAGTAGAATTGCGACGGCGTTCCGCGCAATCGCGAACTGGGGATGAAGATCATGTGGCGAGCACTAACGTTCGTATGTCTGTGGATGGGCGCGTGGACGTGCGTGCAGGGTGGCGAAACATCGACCCAGCCGCAGCCGGATGCGCACTCACCCGTTCACGCTTCAGCCATGGCGCCGGACACGCTCGCGGACATGCCATTGTGGGCCTACGGAATCACGACGTTACCCCAGCCCGGCGACACCGCCAAGCCGCAAGACTGGGGACGACAGTTCAATCCGGCGATCGATCGTGACGAGCAGCTCAAACCGGTCCTGCACGTCGCCGGCAGTTCGCGGACCTACGCGCGCATCGACCTCAGCGACTGGGCGAACGCCGTAGACTGGTTTCCGGACGAACACGCGCCGATGCCCGATGTCGTGCAACACGGCTCGGCCAAGCTCGGCGAAAAGAAGCGAGCCTGCGCATTTTGCCATCGCGTCAGCGGCGGCGGACGACCAGAGAACGCGCCCATCGCCGGGTTGCCTGTAGAGTATTTTCTGCGCCAGCTCGATGACTTTCGCAGCGGCCGGCGGCGTTCGACCGATCCGCGCAAGCCGAACGTTCCGACCATGATCGGAATCGCGCAGGCGATCAGCCACGACGAAGCACGCGCGGCTGCCGAGTACTACGCGGGGCAATCTGGCGCGCCGCGTATCCGCATCATCGAGAGCGACCGCGCGCCGCCGCTTCAGCTGCACGGGAACCTGTTCGTCGCCACCAGCAATGAGCGCACCGAACCGCTCACGGATCGCATCGCCGAAGTGCTTGACGGCGAGCACGAGCAGTTCAACGACAACCCGCACGTCGGCTACATGGCTTATGTGCCGCTCGGCGGCATTGAACGCGGCCGAGCCATGGTGGCCGCGAGTTCCGCAGGCGCGCAGACTGCCGCACTGCCGGCGGCGCAATCCTGCACCGCATGCCACGGCGCCGACCTGCACGGACTGGGCCCGGCGCCGCCGCTTGCCGGTCGCTCGCCGAGTTATCTGGTGCGCCAGCTCTACGACTTCAAGACCGGCGCACGCGACGGTAGCTTGGCGCCGCTGATGAAACCGGTTGCCAGCCGATTGAGCACGCAGCAGATGACCGACATCGCGGCGTATATCGCCTCGTTGCCGTGAAGCGGCGGCGATCAATGCCGCATCAGCTCCGCGCTACCATAGCTCAATCCACGAAGATGACCGAATGACGGAGCCGGGTCGCAGGGCGGCCAAGAGCGGGCGCTGGACCTAAGGAAATCGGCCGCAATTAGCGGCCAGTCGCGGTGTGCGGCAAGCTGCCGGTCCCTTGCTACTGCTATCTCGCTTGGACGGGCAGATTCGATTTCAACAAGAATTCACGAATAACTCTGTATACCTCTAGCGTCTGTTCGTCTGTGAAGTCGCCGTGAGTATTGCTGCTAATCGTAAGTAGCTGGTTGCGGACGCCTACCTTCGTGAGCGCTTCGTGAAAGCGTACTGCCTGCGCATAGGGTGCGATCGGGTCGCCGTTACCGTGGATCGTCAGAATGGGCGGCAATCCCGCGCGCACGTAGTTGATAGGCGAGACTCGCTTCGCCATTTGCTCGCGGTCGGGTTGGCTTCCCAGCCACGATACGGCCCAGGAGCGGATGTTCGGTCCATGTAGCAGGTCGTCGACATCGGTGGCGCCCACCCAATTGATCACTGCTGCGACATTTGGTGTTATGTCAGGCCACGGGCCTGACCATTTCGAGTCGTCTTGAGAAACACAGCGATTGTCAAAGCCAGCGGAGCTCGGAATCATAGCCGTCGTCAGCGCAAGGTGTCCGCCGGCTGAAGCTCCCGTAACCACCACCTTTCCGATATCAAAGTTGTACTTCGCTGCGTTGCGTCCAATCCAGTGCAGCGCGCAACGACAGTCCTCAACCGCTGCCGGCGCCAACGAAACTCGGGCTACGCGATACTCAACATTCACTGCGGCCCACCCCATCTCCAGATAAGGCAGCAGCGACATTACCTCCCCTTCCTTGTCGTGCCTTATCCAGCCGCCTCCGTGAATCAACATCACAACGGGCGTAGGAGCTTTCGCTGTCGTTGGGCGATAAACGTCGAGCTTTAATTCGTAATTGTCAGCAACCCCATATGTGATATTCGGGAGTACGTCGTAATGGCTGCTGATTAGTACTGCCGATTTCGCGGCTTCGCTCAACTGCGCCTGTGCGGCCGCGGAGAAGAGGAGTTGGAAACACAGCATGACGCCGGCAAGGCACAGCTTTTCACCCGACATTGTCGTCTCCTTGTGCGGAAACTTTATACACAATCGTCGCACCAGATCAATCTTGGACGCATTGACGAAGCATACTGACCCAGTGCCTAGTAGTCCTTGAGGACTTCTGCTATTTTTCTGATGAAGTTCTTAGGATCCCCAGCGATGGCCTCTGGTAGCCAATACGAGTTCGGCTCGTACTGCCTCGACGTTCCAGGCGGAACGCTGTTTCGCGAGGGGAAACGCGTCCCTTTGTCGCCCAAGGCGGCCGAACTCCTGGTCGCCTTAGTAGAAGCCGAAGGCAGTGTGCTCACCAGAGAACAACTACTGCTGCAAGTGTGGCCCGGCATCGTCATTGAGGAAGGAAGCCTAAGCTCTCACATTTCCATGCTGCGCAAGAGTCTGGGAACTGCTCCGAACGGACAGGATTTCATCGAGACCTTGCCGAAGCGCGGTTACCGCTTCGCGGCCGACGTGAAGCTGGCCGGATTCGATGTGCCGGCGGGCGGGACAAAGAGGGCCATGCTCGTGGTCCTGCCATTCGAGAACCTCAGCGCGGGGGATCGATACGATTATTTCAGCGACGGGCTGACCGAGGAAATGATCACCGAGCTGGCCTGCCTGAGCCCCGAGCATCTCGGCGTGATCGCCCGAACCTCGGCGATGCAGTTCAAATCGACCTCGAAGAGCGTCAAGCAGATCGGCCGCGATCTCGGTGTCTGCTACGTCGTGGAAGGTTCCGTGCGCCGGGCCGGGGAGCGGTTGCGCATCACGGTACAGCTCATCCGCGTCAGTGATGAATCGCACTTATGGGCCCAGAATTACGAGCGAGAGCTACACGACGTGCTCGAGGTGCAGGCGGAGGTGGCCCGAGCCGTCGCACGGGAAATCCAGATCAAATTAACTCCGCACGAAAAGCAGCGCTTGGACACGGATAAGGCGCGATCCATCAACCCGCAGGCGTACGAGTTGTATCTTCGGGGTCGTCACTTCTGGTACCGGCGAACGGAAGAGGGCATGCGAAAGAGCATCGAATGCTTCGAGCAAGCTCTGAGATATCAACCGGGTTTTGCGGCGGCCTACGACGGAATCTCGGACGCGCACACGATGCTTGCCTGCCGAGGCATGACTCCTGCGGTTGAGTCGTTTCCCAAAGCCAAGTCCGCGGCCAGGCACGCAGTGCAACTTCAGCCAGAGCTTGGTGAAGGATATGCATCGCTTGCCCATGTGCGCTTGCATGACTGGGACTGGGTGGGTCTTGAGAGTGACTTTCAGCGTGCCGCGGAGCTCGCTCCCGGCTACGCCGTCGCTCATTACTGGTATGCGGAATACCTCATGGCAATGGACAGGACTGGAGAGGCCATCGGGAGAGTCCAATACGCCTTGGAGTTGGATCCTCTGAATTCAGTGATCAACGCTTCCATGGGAATGATTCGCTACCTGGCACACGACTACGATGGCGCGCTGGTGGACTTGCGGCGTGGATTGGAAATCGACCCGACCCATTATGTGTCGCATCTGCGGGTGGGGCTCGTCTGCTTGCAGAAAAACCTGCTAAACGAGGCGTTCGACGCAATGCGTCAAGCAGTGACGCATTCCGGAGGCGGCACCGAAGCGCTCGCCGGACTCGCCCAGGCGTACGGTGTCGCGAGAGACAAAGTCGCGATGCAGAAGATCATGCAGGAGCTCGCCGCAAGCGGCCATCGCCATGTTTCGCCATACAATATTGCGAGGGTATACGGGGCAATCGACGACAAGCAGCGCGCGCTCGAATGGCTGGAGAGAGCCTATTGGGAACACAATCCCGATCTCATCGAGCTGACTCGCGAGCCCTCCTTCGCGAGCCTGCGGGACGACGCGAAATTCCGGGAGCTGACGAAGCAAATCGGTTGGCATTGAGTGATCGTATTCGGGCAGCGTCTGAAACATAGAGGATAGCCAAGGCGTAACGCCCAAGAGCGTTGCCACGCTGTGTTTGTCCCTCGCGGGCGCGATTTCGATCGAGGTCCGCCAGATTGCGAAACTCCACCGCTACCCTGCCGGCTTCAATCCGAGCATGGCGTCTCTGACTTTCCTAAAGCTGTCACTCGCGACAGTCGGCATTCCCATCGCGCCTCCCCCCACAGCGCACGGCGTCCAAGCTAATGGAATTGGTCTTAGGCGACTCCAAATCGCGACAACCTTCGTTGCGACAATTTCATTGCGACACCTTCGTCGCGACCACTTCGTTGTGACAGTTTTCAAAATATCAAATATCTGAACGCTCTACGCCCCGCCGCTGTGCGAACTCTCTCCGCCGAAGCTCCGCTCCAGTGCGTCAAGAGCACAACGGCAACGCTTCACATTAAAGCGCCTCACTTCATTGCGTTTACGTAATGCCAAAACGACTGAGCCGCAGCTATAGTCTCTCCGGCCGAGCTAGCTCACGGAGAAATGAATGCCCGAACCGACTCTTAAATTCTCCCTCACCTGCCCCGACTGCGCCTTGGAGTCTGTCTCCGAATTGCCCATCGCCCTGATCGCCAACGCACTGCTCATCGGCAAGACTCTGCGTCTCCACAGTCCCTGCCACGACCGCTATTGGACCGCGACCTTCGCCGAGCGCGAACAGATACGAAAGTCGCTAGCCGCGTTGAAGATGGATGCACACGCGAACCGAACCCCGCGACTTGCCGCTCATACCGCACCAGCCGGCAAGCATTCTGCCGTCGCTTAAAACATCCAATCGCTGTTCGCACTCGAATATAGCTTTATTGGTCTTCTACGTCTGGTCCAGCTGTTCGGTTCCGCAACGCTTCCGCATCCTGCTACGCGCGTCTGCTCCGCTGCGGACGGCCCGGCTCCTGTTCGGGCGTTCGCCGGCATGCGGCTCACCCTGTAGCAAATTGCGCTCCAATATTGCCGCATCACTTCATCACCCCTTGGGGGCCCTCTTTTCCTAGGTGCGCGAGCACCGAGCCGGCTTCCGGCGTCCCTCTTATTGTTTCCGCGCGTCGTCGCACTTCTACGCCCATTTCACCCAGCACACCTCCACAGGCATGCCGTGCGAAACGCAGTACTCTAGGAGGCGCCGTTGATTATCCTGCACTCTGTCTCCAGGCCCCTTCACCTCGATTAACCTATATCGCCCTTCTTCGGGCCAGAACTGCACTAAGTCCGGAAACCCCGCGCGATTTTCTTTCACGTCGCGCAAGATCCACTCGAACCACGCCCGCAAATGCGTCGCCGGAAAGCACTCCAGTGCCCACCGCAATAACGTCTTATCCAACTGATGCCACCGCACGAACGGCGACTGCACGCCCCATTTCTGCTTAAAAGCCTTCCAGATCACATTCACATGAGCGCCGGAATCCAAGTGGCGCAGACAGTGATCAAATTCTTCGCGGCGCCGCCGATAAAAATGCCCGCTCTCAAGATCCACCGGCCCATGATGAAAATCATGAAAGAACGCGCCACGCACAGGCGCGAAAATCGCCGGCCAACACAAGAGGCCAAACAACGCCGTGATCAGCCCGTTCTCGACGTATCGCACTGTGCAGGGATCGGATAGATCGCGAGTCAAATGGTCTCGGGCGTGATATTCGACTGCGTCTACGCGAAGCGCGCTGCCGCGCATGCCCTCCAACACAATCTCAAACTCCGGAATGACCGGCGCCGAACGCTCAGCCTCACACTCAATTTTTAGCTTTCGATACACCCGCGGCAGCACTCGCCGCACATGCTGCAACTCCGCCTCACTCTCCGCATTCTCTCGTGCCAACAAACACAGCGCCCGCGCTCCCTCCCAATCCTGCGCTTTGGCTTTCAGTCGAATCGCACGCGACCGAGCGCCCCGATAGCCACATTCAAGATAGCGCTCGAGCGCAGTCTCGTGTTCGCCCGCGCGCTCATACTCACGCGCGATCAAGAACAATAGCTTTTGCCGCCGTTCCTCGAGCCACTCGCTGTCCTCAATGGCCTCTGGCACAAGGCCGCCGAACTCATCGAGCGGCATTCCTTCGCGAAGCAGCTCGCGACACTCCTGAATTCTTTGAAACACATCGATATGCACACGAGTCTGAAACGGCCGGCTGTGTAACAATCGCTCGACCTTCTCGTATCGAAAGATTCCTAAATCCGCGGTGACGAATTCCGACCACGTTTGTCTATCGTTGCCGAAGAACATCAATCGGAATCGCTCGCACACCCGCGCGACCAGCAACGCATAGACGAAGTCTTTATCGCCACACCAGTCTTGAAAGGATTTCGCCTCGGCGAATTGCGCAGAGAGCATCACCACCAGGTCCGGCTTGCACCAACGAGCGTAGCGCGGCGGAAGCTTCAGACACCGAATCAAGTCGTCTTTGGTTACCAGCCTCGCGAACTCAGCAAGTTTCAGTGCCGGCCGATCACTCACCCATTCCGCCTCAATCAAGGGCTCGGCCGCGGCCCGCGTCTCACCGATCTCTGCATAGTGCAATTTGCTGGCACGAAATAAGTTGCCGCTGCGCATGACCATGCGCGTGAGCAACGCCCGTGAGACCAACGGCAGCTGCACAAATTCTTGGATAAGCCGCGACTCTTCTTCCAACAGCAAATCCGAATAGCGCGCTTCAATCGTCGACAACACCAATTCGAAGTTCTTTAAGTAATAGAACGGCGCCAGAACTGGGAGACCGTCTGCCGCACTCGCGGCCGCCTCCCTACGGGTGCCCCACGATTCATCTCCCCAAGGCTTTAAGTTTGCGATTCCCATGGGTCGACTGTACATAATTACAGGCATGAGCTACAGTCTTGATTTGCTGCAATTACCTTGATTCAGCTGACCGCAATCTGAAAGAGTTAAACGTAGAGCACGGATAGGATGCGCACTAAAAGGATAGCGTGCCCTCGAGGTGCCGACTGAAAACGTATAGGGAGTCCAGATGCGCCGGTCTTTGATGTTTCGCGTTTTTCTTTTGACCGCCGCAAGTTTTGCCGCGTCCAGCCACGCTTCCGACGCGCAATTCGTGCACCTTGCCGGCCACTACTCCGATGCCGATCTCGTCAAAGGTGCTGCTCCCAGACTTTTGCCGATGACCTTTCTTTACGATGCCAATAACAATTTGGTGCCGAAAGAACAGTGGCCCCCCGACCTGGCGGAAGTAAAGAAGCAGGTCGGCAACGGCTACTGCTGCGTCTCCGAAAATAAGCCCGCGAAGAACAACGAGCCACCCCCCGACTGCGTCAAGGCCGTATTCGGAACCGACATGGCAGCCAACTTTAAGGGACTGATGGATGCCGCCGGCAACCCCATTCAAATGCGCGACATTCCCAAACACCGATGGCTTCTCGTCGTGTACGCCGCCACCTGGTGCGCACCCTGCTTGAAGGAGGCCGCAGCGCTAAACGCATTTTTCAAAGATTCCGACCACGCGACCGACTACGTCTGGCTCTCGCTCGACGTTACACGCATGCTCGAAGCGAAGGCCGCAGCCAGAGCGGCTAACAATCAGTAATCTTCTTCGTCTGGCCGCCGGACATTGGGATCCTGACGAACAAAAACCGCCACTCGCAAGAGGCTCACCAACATGACCGAACGCCTACTTAAATTCCCCGTCAAATGCCCGATCTGCAACACCGAGTGGACTTGCGCCTTGAGCGTAACCCAGATCAAAGAGTCGCTCGAGAAAGGCACGCCAATACGGGCTTACGCAGAATGCCACGACTGGCATTGGGACCTGAAAGAACACGAGCGCGATGCACTGGCCAGCAAAATTCGAACTTAAGGGTCAGAGGTGAAACCCCGAACACGGATGTGGGCGCACGCATGTGGTACGAAGTGACTGCCCTCGGCGCTGTCATTGCGGCGATCTTAGTCGTTGGCTCGCGTCCAATGACGATAAGCGTACAGAAACTCGATGCGATCGGTCCTTCAGCGCACCGAGTCGATACCATCGCTACCATAGCAGCCACGAGTATCGTCACGATTATCTTGCTCGCGATCCTTGGCCTGGTGCTTTGGCTGGTGCGAATCATCATCCGACGCGGCACAAGACAAACTTAGCAACCCGCTTCGAAGTTCATAGTTCTCCAATCGATTGCTCACAATGTTGCCGATTCCCTCAGTAGCGGGAGAGGACACCCCGCGCAGTGCGCGCGAACCGATTCGGATAGCTCGCCGTTCAGAGATCTGTCGTGAGCCAACTGTCGCCTTTCCGGGTCGCAACAGCGGCTCCTTCAAACTTCGCGTTACGAAACGTGAGTGTGATTTCCGGCAACTCGCCCGCCGAGCGCCGAGTCTCCGGCCCAACCCGAAGCCTAACTTCGAACCGGTCGGATGGCTTCAACGTATCTACACCCACCGGATAGACCAAGTGAACCGAGTCAAATCGCACGTCCTGAATCTTGTCGACAACATCCTTCGGCACCGAGAATTCAGTGACGCCAACGTAAACAACTATTTTCGCGATCTTTTCCTCGTATATTTCAAAAACCGCCCGGTTCCCGTGCACAAAATTTATCACGATCGACTGCGGCGACACCCACGGGTTCTTAGTAGCGTGCGCAACGGACGCAATGAAAACTAGCAACGTAAATGCGGCGGAGCGACAAAAAGTGTGCATGCGAAATCTAACTCGGAAATTAGACGACAGAATTGTCGCATGAAAGGAGCAGGCTTGCCGAACTGCATTCATGCCTTTCTTGTGTGGCGACTCTGCTCGCCCTCATACGTCAATGACCCTGCCGATTGCCGGCCGACTCCCTCCCTGAGCAAGCACTAACGATCAGCTCGCGACCACGTGGCCACCACTCGAGTGCCAGCAATCAGATCATGAATGCATCGTCGGCTCTTACCGAAAATCAAAAGGATATCCATCAAGTGGACTAAAGGGCTGAGTGTCAGCGCTTGACGCGACGCTTCCATGCCAACGCTATCGTGTCCCACTTCGATTTCTCCCGATGACCGTTGCGATGATCCCGCAACGACATCCTAATTGTCCTTGGGCACGACCTTCTTGCCTGATAGATATCCCGCGGAAATCAATCAGCATCGCCTCCGGTATATGACTCCGGGGGTGGCATCGGAGTACGCCGGGCCCTCTTCTGTCTATTGGCTTTCGGGGGCCTCTTGAGAAAGATCACTAGGCCCAGCACGACACCGGTCGCCAGACCGCCGAGATGGGCAGCGTTATCGATGCCCGTAGAGATTGATCCCAGCAACAAATTAAGTCCGACAAAGATCGATACGTTGACCAGAATGAAACTCCTCATTTGCGCAATTCTCTCATCTCGCAACGCCAATAGCGTTAGTAGGACACCGAACAAACCGAAGATCGAGCCCGATGCACCTACGCTGATGGTCGCCGGATGAACCACTGCGCTCGCCACACTTCCGCCCAAGCCGGCCAGTAAATAACATGCAATGAAGCCGACTTTTCGTGCGATCGGCGCGAGAGCGATTCCGGCAAAGATCAATGCATACATATTGTTGAACAGGTGCAGGATGTTTCCGTGGATAAACTGCGACGAAATCAGTCGAATTAAACCCAATCCATGGAGTAAGGGCCGGTAGTTCGCGCCCCATGCCAGAAGCTGCGATGTATCAAAAGAAGCCGCCCCTGTGCTGGTTAGAAGCATGACGACGAAGACG
>Ga0209330_1000592_pt1 | contig 14066 bp, 15 predicted proteins | sample JacPinW_OM2H0_O3_FD_187969 | JGI IMG/M metagenome (GOLD analysis project Ga0209330, IMG submission 187969) | Forest soil microbial communities from Algoma, Ontario, Canada - Jack Pine, Ontario site 1_JW_OM2H0_O3 (SPAdes) (version 2) | ecosystem: Environmental > Terrestrial > Soil > Boreal...
ACCGCATTTACTGGCCCGGGCAAGATTCCAAGATTCACGTAGATCGGCCGAATTAATTTTCGGATGGATTTCAGCCGGGTGAAGAACCATATCGCGCCCGCGATACAGCACGCGCCGCTGAACATCACTGTGCGAGGAGCGCCCACCGCGTGCGCCATCGCTCCCGCAAGCAAGCTCCCAAACGGAGCCATGCCTACGAACGCCACTGTGTAAAAACTCATCACGCGTCCGCGTTTGTCCTCTTCGACAATTGTCTGGATGATTGTGTTGCTAGCCGCCATTTGCTGCATCATCCCGAAGCCGCAGAACAGCATCGTCAAGAGCGATAGCCAAATGTTTCGCGACAACCCAAAAAAGATCAGACTCACCCCGAACAGCGCGGTCGAAATGTAAATCATCCGCCCCAGACCGATGACGCTCTTCCGTATGGCGAGCGATATCGCGGAAATTAGAGCGCCAATGCCGACGGCTCCCATCAGAAATCCCAGCGTATGCGGACCGCCCTTCAAAATCTTCGAGGCAAAAATCGGCATCAGCACGGTGAACGGCCAGCCCATCAGGCTGACCGTGGCGAACAACGTCAAAATCGTGCGAATCGGAGCAAAGCCCGCAACGTAATCCCAGCCTTCTCTCAGTTGCACCAACATCGACGTCGTCACGCGTTTCACTGCGGCCGGCTTCAGCCGCATGGCGAACAATGACGCAATCACCGCGAGATAACTAATCCCGTCAATCAAGAAACAGGAACCCTCCCCAGAAACTGCAATCACCATTCCCGCGAGCGAAGGCCCCACCAGCCGCGCCATATTCACCATCGACGAGTTCAGCGCGATCGCGTTGCCCAGATCCTGCCGGTCCTCCACCATCTCGACGAGGAATGCCTGCCGTCCCGGCATGTCGAACGCATTAATCATTCCCTGGAGCACGCTGAGCCAAATGATTTCGTGGACGGTGATGTGCTTCGTCAGAGTGAGGAACGCCAGCGCAAACGATTGCAACATTGCCAGCGTTTGCGTCACGATCAAAACGTGCTGCCGGTTCAGCCGGTCAACCCACACTCCCGCAAACGGCGCCAGCAAAAATGTGGGTATCTGACCGGAAAATCCTACGATGCCCAGCAGGAATGCAGACCCAGTCAGCCGGTAAACCAGCCAACTGGTCGCCAGCCGCGTCATCCAAGTCCCAATGAGCGAAACGCTCTGCCCTCCAAAGAACAACCGGAAATTGCGGTGCCGCAGCGCGCGCCACGCATGCGAAATCCCGCCCGCCGGATCGGGCAAAGCAATAGTCGAGTTGGAGTCTGCGCTCAATTTATGAGGCTCGAACTCCTAATTGTACGATTAATTCAATCCTACCGGCAGCGCGTGAGGAGCACATATTCCCGAGTGTGGGGAATCTGGTAGCGAAATACTGGCGTGGTACTATCTACGGGGGGTCGTGGCTATTACCGTATTCAAGGCGGCAAAAGTTTCCACGACCGATGCAGGATTCGCGCATGAGTCAAAAGAAGGCAACCGATGCCACCGCCGTCGAATTCAAAAAATTACTGCCTTCATGCTCCGCGTGCAATGCAGCTATCGACTCTCACCACTTCGCGCTCATAGGGACGACTGTCATCGGCGACCAGGAGAAGCCGCGCGTTACGCAGTTCTTTGGTCATGTCAAGCGGCACGAGTGGAACGATCTTAGCCAGTTTAAAGAATGGCAAGCTCTGCGAGACAATCTAGTCGCATATTCCATTTCCTGTCCGAGTGGTGGCGGCATGGTCGTGGTCGTCCGCAGCCCGTTCGAGTTGTATGACCACGATGAGGTTCACCTGCTGGAGACCGTGACCCCCGACGAACAACTGGTTATCTCCGGGATAGTGCCCACAGCTGAGTGGCACAAGCTCTAAGCTGCGCGGTGCGAACTGGCGGCACTGACTTCGCGCGTGCGCAAGAAAGCGTAGCTTGGCGTCATTGCAAGAAAATGTGGATGGGGTTTGGATTTATGCGGCGGGTTCGATGGCGGCGAAGACAATTTTTGAAGACGTCGCGTCGTACACGAAATAATCGCCGGGACGAGATTTGGTGAGGTTAGTCAGCCGCATCTTGGCATCTTCCAGATCTTGGACGGCTTCAATCCAAACCGGCCCACCGGGAAGTCTCCTGAAGATATCGTAAGTTACCTTCATGGCTCTCCTCGAGATATCGATTTCAAATGGCCTTTTAAGCGAAAAGCAATTGAGTGACCAACTTAGCGTTGCTGGACTGCCCGCAACCGCCACTAAATGGGACAGTTGCAAGGTGCAAAATTGCGCGCGGCGGCTTCTAATGGTTTGTACGTAAAATTTTACAGTCTTCTAGGTAGATATTTCGAGCGCGCGGCTGCCGGAGCAGTCTTCCAAATCCCCAAAAGCGAGTGCCTCTGAGCGTCCGCGTTCAATCACAGGGTTCAAAGGCGCGAAGGAAATCTTATAGGGAGCGAACAACATCGAGCTTCTCGTTATGATATTATCTCCTTGGAGCCATCGCCGAGCCATTCCGAGGTTGAATCCCACCTCCGCCGCCCTGGTCCATCGCGTTCAAACTTCCACATACCATCCACCTCCGGCCTCTGAGCCGTTGTTTATCGGGGCACTCGAAAGGAACCGATGCGATCGGTTGCTGGGGACGAATTCCGTGATTTGCTGACAATCGTGCGGCAGAGCGGCTTACTAGCGAAGCAGCCTGCGTATTACGGCCGAAAGATAGCTTTCAACCTGGCCTTGCTTGTGACCGCATTCCTGTTCATAAAATGGTTTCACAATCCGTGGGCCGAACTCTGCAACGCCGCTTTCCTGGCATTCGTTTTCGCTCAACTGGGTTTCATCGTTCACGACGCGGGTCATCAGGAAATCTTCAGCGGCCCCACCGGCAATGAGGTCATTGGCCTCGTTCATTCCAATCTCCTACTCGGATTCAGCTACAGTTGGTGGCTCAACAAGCACAATTCTCATCATTGCTCTCCGAATCACATTACCGGCGATCCTGACGTCGACATACCGCTGTTTGCATTTACAAAGGATCAGGCGGACGGGAAGCGCGGGCTTGCACGGCTCACAGTGAGGTACCAGCATTTCTGTTTCTTTCCGTTGTCTTTGCTCGAGGCCTTTGTGCTGAAAGTTGACAGCGTCAAATTCCTGATACGCAACAAGGTCGCGCATCCCGTCATTGAAGTGAGTTTTCTCATCCTGCACGCGTGCTGGTTTCTGGGCCTGCTCTGTTTTCTTCTCGGTTGGCCGCACGCCATCCTGTTCTTCGTGGTGCAACAAATGTCCCTGGGACTCTATTTGACGCTGATATTCGCTCCGAACCATCAAGGTATGCCTCTGCTGCAAGGCGGTGCAGCGGTGAATTTCCTTCGCGAACAGGTGCTTACCAGCCGGAACATTAAGAACCATCCAGGAATTGATTACTGCACAGGCGGGCTCACTTGCCAGATCGAACACCACCTGTTTCCCACCATGCCTGCAAACAAACTTCGGCAGGTTCAAAAAATAGTCAGATCCTACTGCGTGTCGCACGGCGTTCCGTACCATGAAACTTCGTTGTTCCAGTCGTTCCGCGAGGTCTATCAGGATTTGCGCGAGAACAGTTTGATTGTAAGCAGAGGCGCCGACGGCAACACAGTTACGAATCGAAGAGACTTGTGATTACCCGCCGCAAAACCTGAAGCGCGATTGAGCTCTGCTTCTTTGCAAGATGATCCCGACGAAAGTGTTCGCCGCCCGTTCACCTGTTCGCCGACACAAAATGAAGTAGAATCGCGTCCGCTCGGAGATTGCCGGCGCGAAACGAAAAGCCGCGCCGGGAACGGAGATTCATGGAAAGCGCGGCGGCAAAACAGAACCGCCTTTGGAAATCGCTGCCGGCGGTCACGCTGGTAGCCTTGGCTCTGCGTATCGTCGCGATACACTTCCTGTACACCGATACATGGAACAACTTCAGAGAGCATTTATTGTTTGGCTTTGAAGTCGGCCGCATCGCTCGCTCCATCGCCGCAGGACATGGTTATGGCAATCCCATGTACTTCGCTACCGGACCGACCGCCTGGATGACGCCGATCTATCCCTATTTGCTCGCGGGAGTGTTCAAGCTTTTCGGCATTTACAGCCGGAACTCGGCGTTCGTGATCCTCGGTCTGAACTCTCTATTTTCAGCCCTAATTTGCATTCCCGTATTCTTCGTCGCACAACGCAGTTTTGGCCGCAACGTGGCGATCGTGGCGTGTTGGATGTGGGCGCTGTGGCCTTACTCCATCTACATCGCCGCCGCTTTCGTTTGGGAAACGTGCCTCAGTGCTCTGCTGCTCGCGGTTCTTTTTCTGTGGACGCTCAAGCTGAAAGAGGACGCGGGCAAATGGAGTTGGCTTGGCTACGGCTTGCTCTGGGGTTTCTCGGCGCTGACGAACGCATCGATGCTCGCCGTTTTCCCTTTTCTTGCGGGCTGGGCGCTCTATCCTTTGTGGCGAAATGGCCATGCGTGGCTCAAGTCTGCGGCGCTCGTGTTGTTCGGCCTCTTCATCGTCCTTCTGCCGTGGCAGGTGCGCAATTATCGCACGTTTCAAAAGCCCATTCCGTTGCGCGATAATTTCTGGCTTGAAGTTTGGGTCGGCAATGACGGCCACACCGCGACTTGGGTCGACATCATGGCTCATCCTTCTGTGAGTGATAAGGAACTCGCCGAATTCGTGCGCCTCGGAGAAATTCCGTACATGCAGGTAAAGCGGAGCCAGGCGGTCGACTTTATCTCCCAGCATCCCGGGCAGTACCTTGTGATGTCCTTGCGAAGATTTGTTTACATGTGGACTGCGTTCTGGAACCTCGACCCCGCTAATCTGGAGGTTGAATTTCACAACCCTGCCAATGTTTATCTCACCGTATCGATGACCGTGGTGATGCTCATCGGTCTGTGGCAAGCTCTCCGAAACGCGCGCCAGGCGGCAATTCCCTATTTGCTGCTCCTGCTGGTTTACCCGGTGGTGTTTTACCTTACGCATCCCGAGATTCGCTACCGGCACGTAATCGAACCGGAGATGATCATCCTGGCGGCGCTAGGCGTGAGATTTATAATTTCGGAGTTACTCAGAGGCTTTCCGGAACTCGCGCGACTGGTTCGCAAACCCGCGTAAAACTTCGACCGACTCCCTGTACCAAACGAAGGAACCCTTACTGGGGCGATTCTCATTCATGTCGAAGCGCGATCAGCGGATCGACTTTCGCAGCGCGTCGCGCGGGAAAATAACAAGCCGCCACAGCGACAGCCGCGAGGCCCAGAACAACGCTCGCGAGCGTGATTGGATCGATGGTTCTTACTCCAAACAGCTCGGATTGCAAATAGCGAGTGGTCGCGATTGACCCGGCAATTCCCAACGCTACACCGATTCCTGCGAGGCGCATTCCATCTCGCACCATCAGCCTTAAAACGTCGCCAGGCTCAGCACCCAGCGCCATTCGAACGCCAATTTCGTGCGTGCGCTGCGCGACGCTGTACGCCATGACGCCGTAGATCCCCAGGCCGGCGAGGGCCGTCGCTACCGCCGCGAAAATCGCTAGAAGCACCATGCTCAAGCGGCGCTGCACCACCGACGCGTCGATCAGATCATCCATCGTGCGCACTTGCGTCACTGGCTGATTCGGATCCGCACTCTCGATGCTTTGGCGAACGGCCGAAGCAATCGCTGTCGGATCGCCTGCTGTGCGCACCACCAGATGCATGATGCGTGATGGATTCTGGTCCAGCAACAAATATAGTTGCGGACCTTTGGGTTCGTTCCACGGCCCGTCGCGTACCGCGCTTGCAACTCCGATGACCGTCAGCCACGAGCTGCTTGGTTCGGGATCCCACGGGCTTCTCGTGGCAGGAAATTCGAGCCGCACCTGCTGCCCAACGGGATTTTGGTTCGGCCAGTACTGATGTGCCAGGGGCTCGTTGACGATAGCCACGCCGCCCGTTTCCGGCCCATCGGAAGCCTCGAAATCGCGCCCCTCTTTCAGCGCGACGCTCATGGTCCGCAGATATCGCCAGTCCACCACGCGATATTGAGAAGTGAATCGCTGGCCCGAAGGGGGCGTCGCACGCCCGCGTATATCGAAATCGCAAAAGCCGTTCCAGCCGCTGAGAGGCGCGAAATTCACTGCGCTTGCCGATTTCACCCCCGGGAGCGCATTCACTCGCTCGATCGCTTGGTCATAAAAATTCACTACTTGGCGCGGCGACGGGATGTGCGTTTCGCGCAGCCACACTTGCATCGTCAACACGTTCGTGGGATTGAATCCGAGGTTCTCCGACATCAGCAGAAAAAAACTGCGCATCAGCAGGCCGGCTCCGGTCAGCAGCATCACCGAGAGCGCGACCTCCGCAACAACCAGCGCCGATCGCATCCAGCGGCTGCGCCTCCCGGCCGATGAGCCCCGGCTGCCCTCCTTGAGCGATTCGTACAATTTGTGGCGCGAGATTTGGATCGCGGGCGCCAGCCCAAACACTATTCCCGTCAGCCAGGAGACGCCAAGCGTGAAGCCTAGGACAGCAGCATTGATACCGATTGAGTCCGGGCGCGGGATCTCGCCTCTACCTCCCGTAACCGGCAGAAACCCGCGTAAGAGCTGCAGCCCTCCGTACGCAATCAGAACGCCCAGGGCTCCTCCGAGCAAGGCCAGCACAATGCTTTCCGTGAGAAGTTGGCGGAACACGCGATCGCGGTTAGCTCCGAGCGCCGTGCGCAGCGCGATTTCCCGCTCTCGCGTGGCTCCGCGTGCGAGCGTGAGATTCGCTACGTTAGCGCAGGCGATCAGAAGAACCAGGCCGACCGCGGCGAACAAGATCAGCAGCATCGGCTTCAGGCTGCTCACTAGATCGTCGTGGAATCCTAAGACGGTGATGCCATTCTTTTGATCGATGGCCGGGTACTCTTTCTTGAGTTGCGACTGAATCGTTTCCATCTCGGCCTGCGCCTGCGGCGTCGCTGCAGCTTCCCGCAGCCGGCCGAACACAAGCACCTCATGCTGTTCGCGGCTCAGCTTTGCGCGATCGAATCCGAAGGGCACCCACACGTCGAACTGGAGGCTGGTTCCAAAAACGCTGAATCCCCGGGGGAGTACGCCGACGATGGTGTACGGTTTATCGTCGAGCATGATACTGCTGCCCAGGATGCTCGGGTCGCCGCCATAGCGTCGCTGCCACAACGCGTAACTCAACATCACGACTTGCTCGTGACCCGGCTGTTCCTCCTCGGCCACGAAATCACGGCCGAGAACCGGCTTCACTCGAAACAGGCGAAAAAAATTCGCGCTTACTTGCGCGCCCCAATTCTGTTCCGGCTCTCCGTTCCCCGTGAGTGTGAAAAACAATTGGCGCCAGGCGGCGAGTTCCTCAAACGTGTGGTTCCGGTCGCGCCAGTCAAGAAATTCCAGCTGCGAAGCAGTGCCGTGACGCACGTTTCGGTTCTGGTCGGTTTCCCAAATCCACACGATGCGCTGCGACTCGGGAAATGGCAACGGACGAAGGAGCACGGCGTTAATGACGCTGAAGATCGCTGCCGTCGCACCAATTCCGATTGCCAGTGTCAGCACCGCGACAATGGCAAACCCCGGACTTCGCCGCAGCATTCGCCAGCCAAAACGCAAGTCTTGCCAGAGTGCTTCCACCGTCGACCCACCTCGTCTTGTAAAACGAGATCCAGGAACGGCGTAGTCTACCACCTATGCCAGTGGCTCTCGGGGTACCATTATATTAATTAACTAAAGCTATGTGCCCAACAAAGCCAGTTCTTGATAGGATACGTAGAGCCCACGTATTCCCGGCGCTCATCTGATTCTTGGTCTTCTTGCTAGTGAGAATAAGCGCCATGCGGGAATATCCCTACGGACGCACTCTTGGATTTATTCGACGACTCGCCTTTATAGTCGCGATCTTCTCAGCGTCGATAATTTCCTCTCGACAAACGGCCTCGCCACAATCGCAGCCTCCCGCCTCGGCGGCCACTGTACGCAAAACCACCCACCTTGTCCTGGTCGATGTCGTGGTTTACGACAAGCACGGCAACCACGTCACCAACCTCACTGCCGCCGACTTCGCTCTGCGCGATCGCGGCCAGCCGCAAAATATCGCCGTATTCTCCAACGAACACGCCGGCGAGTCTCTCGCGGATAAAACGCCTTCACCACCGCAGCTTCCCCCCGACGTCTTCACCAATCGCCCAGAATATCAGCGCTTAGAGGGCCCGCCAACCATCCTGCTTCTCGATGGTTTGAACACTGCGGTCGCCGATCAGCAAATTTCGCACGACTCCATGCTGCAGTACCTTCGCACGCAACTGAAAGAAGGGCAAAAAACAGCAATCCTCGCTCTCAACAATTCGCTTCTGCTCCTGCAGGATTTTACGACCGATCCACGTTTCCTCATCGCCGCGCTGGATAAGGACAAACCGAAAACGTCCGAGGAATTGTCCGGTCCGCAAATCACATTGCTCAGCAAGGCCGAAGCTCAAGCGATGGATCCAAGGTTGCTGCGGACCTTGGATCAACTCAATCAGAGGCACGCCGCCGAAAGCGCGGACGCTCGCGTGCGCATCACCCTCGCAGCCCTGCGCTCAATAGCTCGTGCGGTTGGCGGCATTCCCGGCCGCAAGAATTTGGTCTGGGTTTCTTCTGCTTTTCCTTTTAGCTTGCAACTCGGTTCGAGTGACTATTTCGATGCGGACAGGACTTATGGGGACGAAACGCGCCGCACGGCCGAACTCCTGGCTTCTGCCCGAGTGGCCGTTTATACCGTCGATGCCCGAGGCCTCTCAATTGGCCTCACCACCGACAGAAAACCCACAGGCTTGGTCGAGACCGTCCAGCAACCAGACAATCTGCAGTCCGTCGACGAACAGCTTGCCAATTCTCCCGACGCTATCCTCGGTTCGCACGCCACCATGCGGGACCTCGCCAAGGATACCGGCGGGCTGGCGCTTTACAATCATAATGATATTACGCGCGCCGTGGCGCTCAGCGTCGCCGACGGAGGCAGCTATTACACTCTTGGCTACTACCCCGAGGGCCATTGGGATGGCAAATTCCACCGCATCGAAGTGAAGGTCGCCGGCCACGGGCTTGAGGCGCGTTATCGCAGTGGCTATTTTGCCGCGGACATCGCGCAAACTTCCGCATCGGAGAATCCCCAACAGCGCGAGAAGCGGGCATTTGAAGAACTTCGTGCCGCGCTCGCCGATCCTTTGCCCGCCACGCAAGTCACTTTTCGCGCTCATATCCCAGCCATTCAGCCCGCCGCAAAAGCCCAAGTACAAATTCAGTTTCTGATCGACACCGCGACCATTTCCTTCGACGGAGTGGAAACCGGCCGACCTCACTGCAGCTTGGATTTCATGGTGGCCGCTACTTCTCCGGACGGCAAGATCATCACCGCCGACGGCCGCACTGTGGACGCCCAGCTTAAGCCCGACCAATATGCCCAGGCGACCCAGCATGGTCTCCCCTTTTCCATGCCCCTCGCTCTCGCGCCAGGGTCTTATTCTCTGCGCCTCGCCGTCCGCGACAGTCCCACCGGCAAAATCGGCACACTCATCGTCCCGCTCTCCGTGCCTGCTCCCTGAACTCGACAAGATTGACATCAGCGTGCCTGCAGGAATGCCAGTAATTTCTGCGATCTCTTCTCGGAGCATCCCTTCGATTTCTCGCAGAATTCAGCAGTTCATGAAAATTCGACGCGGGTCTTCCAGCGCTGGGTTAGTTCCGGCAAAATCCAGCTCAAAGGGAGATTTGCTACGAAGGGGAGGCCGGAGCAGGCGATGTCGAGCGTGGAGTTCCGCCTGCCCCGGTTCTGGGGAAAAAAGGAGGTCATCACTAGTCGGTGAATGAGCCGAGTGGCGCTGGTTTCTCCGGCTGCCGGGCTTGAACGATCCATAGCCCTTCGTCGTTCGACAAATAAATCTGGCCGCGTGCGTCATCGCCGACAACACTGGTAACGCCCGTGAACGTCTGGACCTGTTGCGGATTCGTCGGATCAGAGGTGTTCAGAATTGTCACCGAACGGGGATCTGCATCGGTCGAACTTGCCGTTGACTCTGCAGTACGAGAGCTCACAGTCAACGTGTCGCCGACCTGTTGGAAGTCCGCCGCTTGGGCTCCGCCTGCTCCCGCGAACCGTTGAAGCTTGCGCGGTGCCGCCGGGTTCGTTACGTCAAGGATGCAAAAACCTGATGCCGATCCCAGCCCAACGTACAGATATTCCCTTCCGTCCTTCTGCACCAACTGCATCCGCGTGGCCGCTCCGCCATCGAGCTGGACGTGTGCGATGACGCCCACGGTCGGGCTGGCAGACTTCTTTGGCTTCGGCGCGGCAAACATGGACGGCACCGTAGCGATCCCGATCGCGAGAAATGCGACTGCCGCTCGCGACACTGACTTGATAACCTTTCCCTGAACTCTCTCCTGCAAGTTGCTTTTCATTGGAATCCTCCTGACTGCTCGTGCGATTTTTAATTGCTCTCTGTTCTGCAGTCACTTATACAGACACAGGAGAGACCGAAAATATTCCCGAAGAATTGCCTCATCGCGGGGCTCAATCGGCTGAATCGCCTGGGACAGTTTGCGGAAAGCCGAATAGGTACGTGATACGAACGGGCAAGAACCCGCCGGGATGTTCGCCGATCTCCCACCGGTATTCGCTGGACGCCAGGCCGCGGCATCTCGGGATGGCAGCAGGCTGGCCAGGGTCCGCCGCGCCGGCGCACAAACCCATGACGCGGTCCGCGCCACAATCGTTCAGGTGTTCTCGAAACGGTTGTGCGACCGCGTGATAAGCGATGGTGGAGGGCCATCCACGAATCGATCCCGCAGAAATTGCGGGAACCATGGCTGTTCGTGGATTTCAAAAAGTCGTAACCGCATATTCAGGCGCTAACCCAGTCGCACGCATGCTTCAGCTGGTCCATCGCAAGCGAGCGGGAGACAAATTTACGGCCCCGACGGCTGCGACGCCCGAGTGTTTTCCGCAATAGATCTCGGAGGCGCATGCGGGCCTTGTGTACTTGCGATTTTGAATTCCCCACCGAGCATCCAAACATCCCGGCGATCTCGTTGTGTTTGTATCCTTGAATGTCGTGGAGAATGAACATGGCCTTGGATCCAGGCGCCAACTCGTTGATAGCGGCTTGAAGCGTGATCCGGTCAATCGTGCCATTTAGTCGCAAGTCGGGAGCGCCAAATTCCTGAGGCGATGTGCCGGACTCTTCCTCAGGGTTGGTCATCGTCTCCAGGGATGTTTGCGCTATCGGCTTTTTCCGAAAGCGCATCAGCACGATATTGACGGACATCCGATGCAGCCAGGTAGAAAAGGCCGATTCGCCTCGAAAAGTGCCGATCTTCCGGAGTAATTGCAAAAACACATCCTGAGTGAGATCTTCCGCTTCGGTTGGATTTCCCACCATGCGAAGACATAGGTTGTAGATCTTTCGGCTGTGCAGCCGATAGACTCGTTCAAACGCATCGGCATCCCCGCGTTGAGCCCGTCGTACGACGTCCGCTTCGGTCAACTCTGGTAATTCGACTTGTGTCAGTGCGCTCATGGCATCGTCCCTCGCTATCACTGACTGTCTTTCTGTCTGGTTTATTCCAGGTATTCACGCTTGGTAATGTCGTGTCCCGCAATCCGCCAAACCGCTTCGTCTCTTGACACCAGGAACGTGTGGATTTCGGAAAATGGAGGGATAAAGTCGCCGCCCTTCAAGGGGATTCCGCCGGAGTAAGAAATCTCAACGTGAACGATCACGACATCGGGGCGGATCGAGTGTATCTCTTCGATGTTGCATATCGGATGAAAGTCTTCCCGACGAATCATCTCGAATCCGCCAGCCCAGAAACGCTCTTCGTCTTGTCTTTGCTTTGCCGCGTGTACTTCGCCGAAGCGATCGACGATTTCGATGTCCGGCGATTCCAAGGCCGCCAGTTCTTTTTCGTCTAGATCACCGTATGCAACGCACCATCGTTCGATGAGTTCACGAACAGCTCGCACCGCGCTCTTCGAGACGGGATTTGTCGTTGAAAGTCCGCCGGCTTGCCGATCGAGGGATCTCTCGGCAGATGCGTTCGAATCGCCAGCTAGGCTCGTGTGCTTACTCGGGTCGGAATACCCGGAATTTGTGAAAAGTAGAATCCACGGTAGAGTGCAAAGGAAAAATTTATTCATTTCTTGTATGCCCTACGCAACCCTTATCTGAACTCGATCGGCGGCGCTTGAATGCTTCCGCCGACCGGACGATGTGTTACACCTAGCCTCTAGGTCAGTCTGCGCCCACGATGGTGTTCTGTTTGTCCCTCGCGAGCTGCTTCTGCACCTGTTTCGGGTAGAAGAATTCATGGCCTATCGTGCTACCGGGATAGAACCAGGACACGATCGCTTGGGGCTCCGCGGGACCGCGCTGTGCGAGAGTAACCGCAGTCTTGCTGGTCGGCTTGGGACGATCGGCATCAATCGTGAAGAGAGTCACATACAACATTGTCCGACCGGCGTCGAAGATACGGACTTGGTGATGCTGGGTGATGTCGTCAGGCAATACGAACCAGTAAGTTCCCGCAGGCAGTACCCGCCCGGGAATCTGAACCGGCTGGTCAAAAGTGATTTTGATGGCTTCATTCTTCTCATCTGCCCGTACAGCAGGCAGCATGATTAGCAACGTAAGCAAAAGCCCGAAAATGGTAAGAGTTTTTTTAATATTCATTTGTTTCTCCTAACTATGATTGACCATCCTCTTGCTCGGTTTATTCCAGGCGTTCAAGTAGAGGAAAAATTTGAAGACAGATTTTTCAGTGCGAGCGCGGAGCGGCGTACCAGACGTAATAAGTCCCGATCCCTGAGAGCAGAACTACCCACCACAGGACCAATTCAATTTGCATCCACAGCTTCCAACGCTGAAACCTCCACGCTTGTGGAAGGACGTTGGTCCCGGCAACCAGCAGAATGTACAGCCCCAGAACTTCGGCCAAAGCCCCTAGCGCACCGTGAGCTGCGGCAATGGCGTAGTGTAGCCTCCCGAAATGCTTGGGGAGTTGCGGCAATACTCGCGCGTCGAGAGACGGCCACATCACAAAAGCGATCATCGGCAGGTTGAGGATCACGACTACGGCCTGGCAAGCGCCATGAGCGGCGTAGCGTTTAGCTCGAGCTAAGAACGCCCCGGCGATCAATGCGATTCCCATCGCGATTTGGACCACCAGGTTCAGGTCCGCACTGAAACTAGCCCAGGTGCCGAGGAACCCTTTCACGGAAGCCCTTCCCTTTGCGCATTGCGCCTGCCGCACGTCCAAAGATCCAAAAGTGCAAAGGGTCTCGGCTTCATTCCTGGAGGCCGAAACCCTTGGGCACAACATACAAATCGATGCCCGGCCTCAGTAGCTATTGTCGGCGGCGGGCGCGTCGGCGTCTGCTTTTTGCTTTGTCTTCACGATCCACAAGCCATCGCCGTTCGTGACGTAGATAAGGCCGTGCCCTTTGTCTTTCATGAACGCCGTCACACCAGAAAGGCTGCGGACTTCCTTAGGCTCGGACGCTCCGGTCACTTCTGCGTCCGATGTTCCGAATAAAGTAAGAGTGTCGGCAATGAGCTTCAATTCGGTGGCAGACGTTCCAGCAGCTCCGGGAGCCGTATCGATGGCACGCGGCTGTTTTGGCTCACTCACGTCCAGGATGGCGACACGTGTGGCGGAGTCCAGCCCCAGCAAAAGAAATTCCTTACCGTTCTTCTTAACCAGCAGCATTCGTGTTACGGGACCGCCGGAGAGCACGACATGTGCAACCACGTTGGCGGGATTGCCATCCGCAGTTTTTGATTTTGGTTTGGCGTTGACGGCCGGCATCGAAGCGATTCCAACTACAATAATCGCAATTGCTGCACGGCAAAAAACTTTGGACATCTTGCTGCCTGGATTTTCGTTCATTTGTACTTTTCTCCTCGGAACTTCTAAGCCAGTGTCCGATTTTCGAGTGGCCCGCCCTTGCCTGCGGCTCGATTTCGGGTTGGCTGTGGCCGACTTCACAAGTTACAGA
>Ga0209330_1000594_pt1 | contig 14035 bp, 12 predicted proteins | sample JacPinW_OM2H0_O3_FD_187969 | JGI IMG/M metagenome (GOLD analysis project Ga0209330, IMG submission 187969) | Forest soil microbial communities from Algoma, Ontario, Canada - Jack Pine, Ontario site 1_JW_OM2H0_O3 (SPAdes) (version 2) | ecosystem: Environmental > Terrestrial > Soil > Boreal...
CGGGGGAAGTGGACGCTAAGTTTGACGTCCGAGCATCCAAAGGGAGAGGTGGAGGATTATGCCGAAGACAGTAGGCAATCAGGTTTGGAAATCGTTCGACTGGGCGCTGTGCAGAACAGCGGGGGTAACCTTCGACACGATTCAATTCTTCAATAAGTACCGTCCGAACCCTTCGTTCATTCCTAAGTGGTCTGAAAAGCCGATGCTGAAATCCTGGGAGAAGTCCAAGCCCACGCTCGGCTGGCCGCGCACGACCGATTCGTTGTGTCCTTCCTGCGTACACGAAGCGCGCGAAGCAATCATGAACGGCACGAAAGACTGGACCGACCTGGTACATGAGAAAGTCGGTGAAATTAAAGCGCAGATTATTGAGCGCGACGGCCAAGTCTGGATGGTGAAAGAATGTCCCATCCACGGCAAGTGCGAAGACTTAATGGCGGCGGATTCCAAGTTCCTCGAGTGGATTGAAAAGAATTTCCCCGGTCGCGACATCCCGGCGCACAACGATGAAGACATGCACCGGCACGGTTCGAGCACGATTCGCCATGGACGCGGCTCCGTTCTCACCGTTGACCTGACCAACCGTTGCAACATGATGTGCGACCCATGCTTCATGGACGCGAACCAAGTTGGTTACGTTCATGAGCTGAACTGGGAAGAAATTCAAGAAATCCTCGAAAACGCCACAAAGATCAAGCCTCGCCGGCAAATGTCCGTGCAGTTCTCCGGCGGCGAGCCAACTATGCATCCGCGCTTTCTGGATGCTGTGCGTTTCGCACGCAAAGTTGGTTACAACAGCGTGCAGGCCGCAACAAACGGAATCGAGTTCGCGAAGAGCAAAGAATTCTGCGCGCAAGCCTTCGAAGCAGGAATGCGTTACGCCTATCTTCAATTTGACGGAATCGGAAACGACGCGAACAGCCATCGTCAGGTGGGCAACCTGTTCGATGTGAAATTGCGCGCAATTGAGAACATGCATGCGGCTGGTATTGAGATCGTGCTGGTCACCACCATCGTCAACAACGTGAACAACGACCAGGTTGGCCCCATCGTGAAGTTTGCGATGGAGAACCCCAAGAAAATCTCTTTCGTCTCGTTCCAGCCGGTTTCCTTTACTGGGCGCGACGAAGAAATCACTCCGGAACGCCGTCTGCGCCAGCGCTACACGCTTTCGCATTTGGCAAAGGACGTTAGCGCGCAGGTGGGCAAGATTGAGCCGACTCGCGATTGGTTCCCCATATCGCTGATCAGCCCCTTCGCTGATTTTGCCGACCTGGCACACGGCCCCGAGGCTCAATGGGGACAGATGAGTTGCGGTTGCCATCCGAATTGCGGAGTAGGCACCGCCGTCATGATTAACAAGGAAAACAAGGAATGGGCGCCGGTTCCCAAGTTCCTGAACGTTCCTGGACTTGTGGCTGATATCAGCAAGATCACGGATGCGTCGCGCGGCAAGAAATTCTCCGCTTATATGGCCGCGATGGCGCTGTTGAAGCACTACCATCCGTTCCAGGCGCCGCCGAGTTTGCGGCTCAAGGATCTCTGGAAAAAGTTTGACAAGACATTCGGTGTGAAGAAGCAAACGGCGACCATCAAGGACTACGGCAGCGTTGGTCCGGACCGCACACTGGAAGACGCCATGAAGCGCCGCAAAGACCCGTGGAACTTCTTGTTCCTCGCGGGAATGTGGTTCCAGGACCTCTTCAACTACGACTTCCGCCGCACTGAAATGTGCATCATTCCTTACGCCACGCAACAGGGTGAAATTTCCTTCTGCGCCTACAACACAGGAATCGGCTGGCGGAAGATTATCGAAAACATGTACAAAAACGCGACCGTCGCGCAATGGTATAAAGAGCACGGCAAGCACGAAATTTTCGCCAAGGGCAAGAAGGTTGACCTCAAGAGCTACGAACATACGCTGCGCATCGACGAAGACGATGCAGCCCGCGTTCGTCACCTGGAGCACGACATTCCTCTTACCGCGGCCGAGGAAGATCGCGCGCGCCGCCGCAAGGCAAACGAAGAAGCTGCCAAGGTCCGCCGGATTTACGAAGAGCTCGTGCTGAAGAAGTCCACCGAGACCGTCGTACAGATTGGCTCGATTCAGCAGATTCAGATGGCGGTTCCCGGCGCAACCGTAAAGCCGGTGCAAATCGCCGGCGCCAATGGCAACGGTAATGGAAACGGTCACGCGAACGGCAATGGGCACAAGAACGGCAGCGGCGAAGTGAAAGCCGAAAAGACCAATGCCGAAGAAGCAACAGTCGCCGGCGATTAAGCCTCGTTAACTTCGTGTAGATTTGACCAACAGCCTCGGCTTCAGCCGGGGCTGTCTTTTTTTGCGTGCGAGATCTAGCGTGTCAGCGCGAATATTTGTTCGCGTACGGTGGCGTTTCGACTCCTGAGATTAATCGAGGATCGGCAATCGGAGCACCGGGCACGATCGGAAGCGGAACGACGCCGGCCCAAATGGGAAGCAGGTAATCTTCTGCATCGTCTTTCGGTGGCCCGGAGCGAATCTTTGCGGAAACTTCGGCAAGCGGCAGAGATAGCACAGTTGTGGCCTTCAGCTCTGATTCCGTTGGCAACCGGACATCCTTCCAGCGCCCGCGCACGATGTGCTCCGTGAACGCTTCCAGCGCGCCAATTTTTTCAGTGCGGTCTTCCACGAGAGTGGCGCGGCCGAGAATCACGACCGAGCGGTAATTCATCGAGTGATGAAACGCTGCACGAGCGAGCACCAATCCGTCCAAGAGGGTCACGGTGACGCAAACCTGCACCCCTTCGGCCAGAGTACGTAACATGCGGCTTGCTGCTGATCCGTGGATATAGAGCGTTTCGCCTACGCGGGCGTAGCCGGTTGGAATCACGAACGGCTGGCCGTCGACTGAAAATCCGACGTGGCAAATCAACCCCTGGTCCAAAATCGGGAAGACAGTTTTCGAGTCGTAGGCGCCGCGGTCAGGCAAACGCTTGACTCGGGTACGTTCTGTTCGTTTGAATTCGTTCATGTGGAAAGCGTAGGCTTGGAGTCATGATGCTACAAGAGCCAATCTGGCTGCGCCGTACGATACGTCGAACTGCGTAAAACCCAGCCCTAAGCATCGCGCCGGGTGAGCCGAGACTTCGTGCGCGCTCGATTTACTGTGGTTTGGGCTGAATGTGCACTATGCGAAAGCCAGTGTAGGGCGGGTCCGCCGGCTGATAACGAGCTTTGGCGTCCGCAGGCCGGTCTGCGCTTCCGCCGAGGGTCTTACCTGAACCGTCAGAAGCTACCGCCCATTCGGCAACATTGCCGCCGAGGTCGAAGACGAGCTCCTCGCTTTCGTCTCCTTCGGCTGCGAAGCTCCCCACTTCGCGCAACAACGGCGCATCGCCGGGCAAGTCCTTGATCTTCGCTTCCAGCTTCTGCGCGTCTTCTGGATTCACCGAGTATCCTGCCCAATAGTCCAGAGTATTTTCTCCGGGATGATCCTTATATAGCGCAAGGGCTTCGTTTTCGTTCGGCAGGCGATAGGTCTCGGCGGTCAGGTCGCTAAGCCACTTGCAATATGCTTTCGCCTGATCGAGGGTGATTCCGCTGGCGGGAAAATTTTCCGTGCCGGCGTCGAATTTGTAGTCCTTGTCGAAAGCAGCGAATTGTGCGCGCGTGACTTCAAATCGGCCGATTTCAAAGTTTCCGCGCCCCACAGTTTCGGGGAGCAATACATCCGGCGCCGAATTTTCCGGAATCGAAGGCGGACGGAAGGGCACGCCATAAAGCGCGCCAGCTTTTTGAATGGAACGCCTTTTCAGCGCGATATCGAGCGGCGAGCCCTTTTTCAAGGCTTCGTTTTCCGGCGGATTAATCTTGAACAGATATTGATCGAACCACGCGTTCTCTTCGTTCAGTTTGCGGAGCTGATGAGTGAGCTTGCGCGGGCCGTGCGCTTCGCCGGGGAAAAGCACGAGTTTCACCGGGGCCTTTCCTATGGAATAAAGCGCGCGGTAATGCGTCCAGCCTTGTTCCGTGGGAACTTGCCGGTCGATCGTCCCGAAGAAAATCAGCGTCGGAGTTTTCACGCGATCCATCTTGAAGAGAGGCGATTTCTGGATATAAAGCTCGGGATCTTCGAGAGGTGTTTTCCCGAAATAATAGTGGTCGAAAGACTCTCCGAAATCGACGTTGGCCCAGTCGCTAATCCATTCGACGTCTCCGGCACCGACAACTGCGGCTTTATAACGGTCGGGATTTGTTACCGTGAGCTGGATGGACAGAATCGAACCATTCGACCAGCCCATCGCACCAATCTGCTCAGGATCGACAAGGCCTCTAGAAATCAAATAATCAACGCCGCGCTCGATATCAGGAATTTCCAGGTCGTAATATTTTCCGCAGCAGATCGATTCCACCCATTTCAAACCGTAGTCCGCGCTTCCGTGGTAATTCGTTTTGAGCACGAACGCCCCACGTTCAGTCAGCAAATTCGGGGCGTAAGCCATGCGCTCACTCCAATTATCACGGTCGGCAGAAGTAGGGCCTCCGTGCGTCGCCACGATCATCGGGTAAGATTTGCCGCGCTCGTACTCGTCCGGATAGTACAGGATGCCCTCGACTTCGTCGTCGTTCGCGCCTTTCCAGTGAACGATCTCCGTTTTCGCGATTGTCTTATTTTTGAATTGTGAATTCAGGTCAGTCAATTGTTCCGGCGACCCAATCTTGGTTCCGTCGAGCTTAGCGCGGTACCACTGCGTTGGCAGGCTGGCTGTGGAATATTCGTAAAGGAGCGTGCGGCCATCTTCGCCGAGTTCAAATTCAAAATAGTTTCTGCTGTTATCTCCGGTGATCGATTTGCGGGACCATGTAGCGCCGTGGCGAGTGTAGCGCACGGGCTTGGTGTAGACGCCGTCTGCAAGCAAGGCGATGAAGCCGTCCTTCGTAGCTCGCAGCGAGCCATCCAGCGACCGATCCCAATCGAGATTTACTTCGGTTGTGGTGGCAGCGGCCAGATCGTAGAAATAAACTTTCCTGACTGTCGCGGTCAAAAAAGTTTTGTCGCTCGAATAGGGCGTGACAACGTAAAAGCCCGAGCTGTCGACACTCCATTCGAAATCATCCGGCTGAATTCTAGTCTCGGTGAAGATTTGGGTTCGTTTGCCGCTGGCAATATCGACGATGTAAGTTGCCGGCGGAGTTTTCTGATCCCAAGCGAAGCTCAGTTCACGACGGGCGACGGCGACGACTTTCGTTTTGTCGCGGGAGACTTGGAACTGAAGAATCCAATCGTCATTGTCCGTAAGACGCGTGACCTTTTTGTCTTTTAGTGAGAGTCTGAACAGCCGCACCGGCGCTTTGTGCGCAGAGTCGTCCACTACGTCGGAGTCATCTTTTCGCTCTTTGGTTTCGCGCTCGAAAAGTGACGGCTGTTCTTCGGCGCTGAAAAGCAGGGTGTCGTTATCCAGCCATTCGTATTGCTGCACGCCGCGCTCAAAGTCCGTGGCGTGCCAAGGCTCTCCGCCTGAAACGCTTAGCAGCCAAATCTGCATGGGCGCAACATCAGGTTTTGGCTTAGGCAGCGGCCTATTGCTGAGAAACGCGATCGTCTCGCCCGAAGGCGACCAGCGCGGGTGCGAAACAGTGTTTGTGCCGCGGGTGAGCTCGATTTCTTTTTTTTCGGTCAGGCTTGAAAGATATAGATTGCTAACGCGCTCATCTTTCTCCTGGTCGCCGGTGTTCTTCACCCAAACGGCCCGTTTGCCGTCGGGAGAAATGCGGAATTCCGCAGCGGTCTCCTGGAAGATTACGTCTTCCGCTTTCCATGGATATTTCTTTGAGGCCGGGGCGGGCGGCGTCGACTTGGCATTTGAGACATCCTGGGCAGGCAGGTTTTGTGCAATCGCGAAAACCACGAGCGCAAGAAGAATCCGCACTCCCCGATAAGATGGATATTTCGCACTCATAAAGCCCCCTGAAACCAGCATGCTCTGAAGAAGATGTCCAAACGTTTTAGAAAACTACCACAGAGTGACTAGCGCGGATAATGCCGCGTTATTCGGTAGTGATACAGTCTCAACTTACGCGACAGAATAGTACTGCCCGCTGCCACGATCTCTGGAGGCCAGAATGAGAGCATCTATGTTTTACCGAATCGCTGCCTGTTTTTTCGTCGAGCAATTTCAGATAGAATGCAGCTAAGGAGCAGCGCAATGGCAATGAGCCGCGAGCAAGCGCGCAACGAACATACAACCAAGATGGGACACGATCAGTTCAACGAAACCATGTACGGCGTAGTCTGCGCCGCTTGCCACAATTACATTCTGATCGACCGCACGAATTGCCCGCCATCCTGCCGCGAGCACGAGTCCTGCCGCCAGGCCTACGCCTGATTAATCAGCAAAGTGTTAATTGCCGAAGCCGCCGCTAGTCCGTGGGGCTGAGGGGAACGGTTTGAGGACATTGAATCAAGATTGCGGCGTCGGAGAGTCGTCAGCGCGCTTCCTGGGGCGAACGCGCTGGAAATTATTTTCGGGGTAGCGGGATAAGAATAAGGAGTGGTAAAAACTCATAGGAGGCGATTATGGCGACGACAAAAGTCGGGATAGCACCAATGAAGGCCGCGCAGGTTCCGAAGCCCGGCGCAGATTTCGAGATCGTCGAGCGCCCGGTTCCGACGCCGGGTGCAAGACAAGTGCGTGTGAAGGTGCAGGCTTGTGGCATTTGCCACAGTGACTCGCTGACGAAAGATGGCCAGTGGCCGGGCATTCAGTATCCGCGCGTTCCGGGACACGAAATCGCGGGGATCGTCGATGAAGTGGGCGCAGGCGTTACGGACTGGAAGAAGGGGCAGCGCGTCGGGGTTGGCTGGCACGGCGGGCATGACGAAACATGTCTCTACTGCAGGCGCGGAGATTTTCGCAATTGCGTGAATATGCAAATTCCGGGCATCAGTTATGACGGCGGATACCAACAATATATGGTGGCTCCCGCGAATGCAGTCGTGGCAATGCCGGATGGTTTAGGTGACGTGGAAGCGGCTCCGTTGCTCTGCGCGGGAATTACTACATACAACGCGCTGCGGCGCAGCGGCGCGATGCCGGGCGACCTTGTTGCAATCCAGGGCATCGGTGGCCTGGGTCACCTGGGAATTCAGTTCGCGAACAAGCTTGGTTACAAGGTGGCGGCTATCGGGCGCGGTTCTGAAAACGCGGCGCTGGCAAAAAAGCTTGGCGCAAACGTTTACATCGATAGCAAAGCCACGAAAGCAGCAGAAGAATTGCAAAAATTAGGAGGCGCGCAAGCCGTTCTGGCCACAGCGCCCAGTTCGAAAGCGATGTCCGAGCTGATCGACGGACTGGCACCAAACGGGAAGCTCATTGTAATCGGTGCGACGTTCGATCCCATCGAGGTCACACCGGCCCAGCTCATTATCGGCAGCCGCACGATTCAAGGGTGGGCATCCGGAACACCTGCGGACGAAGAAGACACGCTGCATTTCGCCGAACTGAGCGGCGTGCGTCCGATGATCGAAACTTATCCATTGGAAAAAGCGGCTGAGGGTTACGCGCGCATGATGAGCGGCAAAGCACAGTTCCGCGTGGTGCTGACAATGTGAAGAAGGTCAACGCGCTTGCCGCAGATGTCTTGCAAGTGTGAGATCTAACCCCGGGCCTGCAGAAAAGAAAAACGCAACGCGTACAGTACCCCGCGAATTGAAGTTGTGACCAAGCTGAACGATGGTGTCGCGCGGGACAATCGTGAACGGCGGTCAGCCGCCAAACTATTGATTTCATGGGGCGTAAATTTCCCGAATCTGACTTGCCGCCCACAACCATTGGGGGGCATCCTATCGAAGTGACGTGGAAATCGATTTCTCCCACGTCCAGAAAGAGATTTCCGAGAAGAGGGGATTCACAAACCAGTAACATTCACGCGCGATATTTTGCCCACCGGCCGGCATTTTAATTTAGCTCAATCTAAAATCGCCTTAGCGGAAACGAAAAAAGGGGAGGAATGCAATGCCACATGTAGCTGTTGGCAAGGAAAACTCAGGAAATATCGAGCTGTACTATGAGGATCACGGCAAGGGTCAACCGGTCGTCCTGATTCACGGATATCCGCTGAATGGCGCTTCATGGGAGAAGCAGGTTCCGGTTCTCTTGAACGCAGGGCACCGCGTTATAACTTACGACCGCAGGGGATTCGGCAAGTCCAGCCAGCCAACGACGGGATACAACTACGACACTTTTGCCGAGGACCTGCACAAGTTGATAACGCATCTCGAATTACGCGACTTCGCTCTGGTTGGTTTCTCGATGGGTGGAGGCGAAGTAGCGCGCTACATTGGGAAATACGGATCAAAGGGCGTGAGCAAGGCCGTCATCTTGTCCGGTGTTCCGCCATTTCTTTTGAAGACGCCGGACAATCCGGAGGGAGTGGACCAAAGTGTTTTCGACGGAATCGAGAAAGCCGTTACCGCGGACCGTTATGCGTTCTTCACGGACTTTTTCAAGAATTTCTATAACACGGATGTGCTGCTGAACAAACGTGTAAGCGAACAGGCCGTGCAGGCGAGTTGGAACGTGGCGGCATTTTCTTCAGCTACTGCCAGTCTTGCGTGCGTGGCGACCTGGCATGAAGATTTCCGTAAGGACTTGGCGAAAATTGATGTGCCAACGCTGGTGATGCACGGGGACGCAGACCGGATTTTGCCAATCAACTCCGCGGGGGCGCGGACTGGCAAGTTGATCAAGGGAGCCCGCATGGTGGTCGTGAAGGACGGGCCGCACTGCATATCGTGGACGCACGCAGACGAAGTGAACACTGAATTGGTGAGCTTTCTCGGAAAAGCTGCAGTGCAGGGCGCAATCTAGGCGCCTTGAAGTGACGTTGGTGAATCGAGACGAAGCTCGCATTCATAGGAGCCAGGAAGAAATGAGACGGTCGGCGAGGAGACACGCCGCGCTCCGCGGAACCAGGCATGGTGCGTCCGATAATTAAAACACATCCGCATCGAAAATGCAGGCGCGGCTTAGGCTCGCGTGACGAGCCGTAAGGCGTGCGTCGCTCTGACAATGTGAAAGTGGGTCCGCACGCAGTGTCGCTCGCGCTATCTCACCGCGCATTAGTGCGCAACCGACTGTGCTGACGATGTTTTCCAAAAGTTCTAAACGTTTTTCAAGAAAGAAGACACGTCTACCGTGTCGGATGTTTCCGGTGGGGGGCGGCTCAACCTTTCGCCTCGCTCCGAATTTTAATCGGGCCGTGCAAAGATTTGTCGGCAGCGCATCCCCTCCCTTCACCGCCTGCGGGGAATTTTTAACGCAACAAAAAATCCCGGGGCGCATCACATAGGGTGAGTTGGAATCACTTTGGAGAGAGAATGGACTACGTCAATCTTGGCCATACAGGCCTTAAGGTTTCGCGCATCTGCCTGGGTTGCATGACCTACGGGCGACCAGCCACCGGAAAAATCAAGCCGGGCAGCCACACCTGGGCCCTGAATGAAGAAGAGAGTCAGCCTTTCTTACGTCAGTCGCTTGATTTGGGAATCAATTTTTTCGATACCGCCAACGTTTATTCAGCGGGGGCCGGCGAAGAAGTCCTTGGGCGATTTCTAGGGGCACATGCCCGACGCGAGGCTGTTGTAATCGCGACTAAGGTGCATTCCCCGATGCGCGACGAGCCGAATGGAAAAGGCCTCTCGCGAAAAGAAATCCTTTATGAACTCGACCAGAGCCTGCGTCGTCTCGGAACCGACTACGTGGACTTGTATCAAATCCACCGCTGGGATTACGAGACGCCGATCGAAGAAACGCTTGAAGCGCTGGCCGACGTAGTCAAGTCCGGCAAGGTTCGGTATATCGGAGCGTCCTCGATGTATGCGTGGCAATTCACGAAGGCGTTATATCTTGCGGATCTCCACGGTTGGACGCGATTCGTTTCCATGCAGAATCATTACAATCTGCTCAATCGAGAAGAAGAACGAGAGATGATGCCGCTCTGCCAAGCCGAAGGCATTGGTGTCCTTCCATGGAGTCCGCTGGCGCGAGGACGTCTGGCACGCCCGTGGCAGACCGAGAGCACGAAACGGCTCGAGACGGATCAGTTTGGCAAGACGCTGTATTCGAAGACAGAAGAAGCGGACCGTAAAGTGGTCGACCGACTCGGCGGGCTCTCCGAAAAGCGTGGGGTTCCCCGGGCTCAACTTGCGCTTGCCTGGATGCTCAGCAAACCGTTTGTCACTTCGCCGATTGTGGGCGCTACCCAGCCGAATCATCTTACCGATGCAGTCGCCGCACTATCGCTGCGCCTTACACCCGAAGAGATTGCGTCGCTCGAAGAGCCGTACACGCCACACCCGGTGGCCGGTTTTAGCTGAGCTAAAAAGCTGCGCCGCGCGGGACGATTTGTTTACGCAGCACGAAGCGGAGCTGGCGGTACGACGACCTCAACAATTCCGGTCGCTACGTCGTACACGAGGCCGGATATAAGCCACGCGGCCGGCAATGCGGGAATCGCGCGGAGCGCAGCGACGTCGGCTGCAACCGCCGCGCGGGGATTGGTGACTGCCTTTTCCTTGAGTTCGCCTTCCGGTATTTGAAAATAGTGTGCAAGCATGGCGGAGTCGTCGGCCAGACGAGCTATTCCGCAATCAGTGTGCTGAAGCACGATGATGTGAAACTCCCCGCCGCCACCCGGAACCTTTCCGGCAACCTCACCGATTCTTCCGAGTAGACCCAACTGCTCCAAAAGCCCCGGAGTGAATCGTCCGCCGATGTTGCGCAGCACGACGGCTTCACCCGGTTTAGTTCCCAGGACGTGAGCCGGATCCGCACGCATATCAGCGCAACCGATGATGATCGCTTTTACGTTGGGCATCGCCCGCGCAAGCGAGGGCATAAGTGTTCCGGCAGTAGACTGCTGAACGGCAAATTCCTTGTTACGTTGTAGCAAGTGGTCGAGATTGTTCATGCTGAGCCTCCATGAGGTTTGATGCAAAAGCGTGATTGGTTAGAAGCGGCGAATTTAGATGCCGCGCTCGCAGACTCTCTCGTTCGCCATCCGATACAACTGTAAATCATTTTCGATGAGGACCGAGGAAATTTCCACATTTCCGAGATTTCCACATCTAAAAATGTTCGCGGTGTGGTTGACTGATTTTCTACGCGGAGTTACAAGAGTTTTGCCAAAGCTTTCGAATCATCTGAGTCTTCGTAACACGGCAAGCGAAAGTTTGACGAGCTATGCAGGGCACGGACGATAGAACGGCTTCGACACAGTCGGAATGGTACGGCATCACGGCGAAGCCCAGGGTTGGTCAGTGGCGGGCTATGCATGACTGCGACAAGCGAAAGCTTGACCAGACATCGCGACGCAAACCACGGACCGATCCAGCGGAATTTGTTGTGGCCCGCTTCACCCGGTAAAACGGGAGAACGCTCGGCAGCCTTTACCTTTCGCGACTAAAGAGAGGGGCGAGCAATCGCCCCTTTTCCTTTTGGGGAGACGTTTCGGCCGCTTGTTGTTCTCTTCTCCGGGTTGACCTCTGGAACTTTGCCTTCCGTAAGTATAGAGTTTTGTGTACGTATGACACCGGGCGGGGCTCGTCAAATGGTGATCGACGGCATGGATTACGCCGCTTACCGCGAGACGGGCTCCTCACTTCACGACTCGGACAAGAATCGGCTTTTCGGTTCCGAACATTACAAGTCGGACCGGCCAGTCTACAAGCCCAGCCACTGGGCCGAAGGCGATTTTGAGGAAAAGATGGCGACGCTGCTCGTCTGGGCAAACGTCCTCAACCGTTCCCTTCCGGCCTTCCAAGAAGCACAGCGACTCCTCGAAGACGAAGACTCGATAATCGGGCGGTTGATCCAGCGCGCCCGCAAGCAAATAAACAAAAATGCGCTGCAGCCCCATGATATTAAGCTCGTGGTAGTCCAGTCGTTTGGTACGCAGTTCGAGGCGGAGTTAGCCAAGGGCGTGCTGGAGGAGTCGGGCGTTCCGGCAATCATTCAGGGTGACGCGGCGGGAAGAATGCGTGAACACCTCGCGTGGTCCGGCGCAGGATTTAAAATTCTGGTGCGCGAGGACGACGCAGCGAAGGCGCGTGATGTACTCGCTTCACCAGTGGAAGGAGACGACGGCGCTGGCACGCACTCCGAAACCGACGACGATTCCTTCCCACCGTGGCGCCGCTTTAGCTAGAGAGTCATCAATCGTAAACGAATAAGAGATCAGGCCAAGTTGCATTCGAACTCGGAAGGAGATTGGGCATGAAACAAGCGGAAACATGGTTGCGGGTCTTGCGTGCGGCACTAGTTGTTTCTGTGATGCTCGCGGCATTTCCGTTGCTGGCACAAGGCCAGGGAAAGGAACTTCTTATGGAACGCCTTAAGGAACATACGACTGCTTATCGCACGATACAGATTGACGGTCTCTCCATTTTTTACAGAGAGGCGGGGCCGAAGGATGCGCCAACGCTTCTCCTGCTGCACGGGCTTCCCTCTTCATCGCGGATGTTCGAGCCTCTGTTCGCACGGCTTGCGGATCGTTATCACATGGTGGCGCCGGATTATCCGGGCTTCGGACACAGCGACTGGCCGGACCCGAAAAAATTCGCGTACACGTTCGATCACATCGCCGAGATCATGAATCATTTCACGGAAACGCTGGGACTATCGCACTACTCGCTTTACATGCAGGATTATGGCGGGCCGGTGGGATTTCGCATGATTTTGGCGCATCCGGAGCGAGTGGAATCGCTGATCGTTCAGGACGCGGTGGCGCACAACGAAGGGCTGGGTGCGAATTGGAAAGGGCGGCGGGCGTTTTGGGCCGATCGCGCCGCGAATGAAAGCGCGCTGCGCGTGAATCTGCTGTCGATGCCGACCACGCGGGCACGGCACGTGGGAGACGATCCCAACGTGGAACGTCACGACCCGGATTTGTGGACCGATGAATATTATTTTCTCAACCAGCCCGGGCAAGGCGACATTCAAAGCGACCTTTTCTACGACTACCGCACGAACGTCGAGAATTATCCGAAGTGGGATGCATGGATGCGCGAGAAGCAGCCGCGTCTGCTGGTGATCTGGGGCAAGTATGAGTCGTCGTTCGATCCGTCGGAGCCGGAATCCTACCGCCGCGACGTGCCGAAGGCGGAAATCCACATCGTCGACGGCGGCCATTTCGCGCTGGATACGGCGGCGGACGAGATCGCATTTATCGTGCGGGAGTTTATGAAGTAGCGGCGGGCTCTGCCGGGTGACAGTGGGTGGGCAGTCGGAGTCAAGGTCGGTCAGTGTGACATCTAAACCCGGACCCTTTGCAGAAAGAAAAACGCAAAGAGTCCGGTACCCCCGCGAGTTGACATTGTGATGAACTGAATGCTGGTGCCGCGCGGGACGTCCGGCCACCCGACCAGAATCGGAGGACAAGAAGAATGAGGCCGTTTCTAAAGAAGTATAAGCTGAACAACCAGGAAGTAGCTCAAATACTCGAGGATTTTCTTCAGGGCAATGGCAGGCCTTTGGCCTGGGACGGTTTCACTCTGGGAATGTCATTCGACAATAAGCTTCAAGAGGAGATTCGAATACGATGCCTTCGGCTCAGTGAGGAATTTCCGCCGGACAATTCGAATGAGTATTGCAATGAGCAAGGGCGGACTGTCATCCGCGATTACATTAAGCAGCTCAGAAGTGTGAAGTAAACGGTCATTGCCTGAGATCTGAAAAGCGGGCTTGAATTAGCCATTGGATGACGGCGAAAATCAGCGCGGTGGATACTCCGAACATGAGCAGTCCATTCGCAGCTTCAAGTGGTCCGAGCAATCTCCAAGATGGCGACATAATCACATCACCGTAACCTACGGACGTGTAATTGCCGGCTGAGTGGTAGAACGCTGTTCCGAACTGTGGAAATTCGCCGCAGAACTCTAACAGCACAGCCCAGAGAGCGATCTCTATCAGGTGTGCGACGAGCGTGAACGATATGGTTATGGAGACCATTGCAAAATCGTACCAAAAGCTTGTCCCCACGTGTCCGAGTCTT
>Ga0209330_1000595_pt1 | contig 14024 bp, 14 predicted proteins | sample JacPinW_OM2H0_O3_FD_187969 | JGI IMG/M metagenome (GOLD analysis project Ga0209330, IMG submission 187969) | Forest soil microbial communities from Algoma, Ontario, Canada - Jack Pine, Ontario site 1_JW_OM2H0_O3 (SPAdes) (version 2) | ecosystem: Environmental > Terrestrial > Soil > Boreal...
CGTAGGACCGGTCAAGGTTCTTGTCTCAAATCCTCTGTATTCGCACGATCATCAACACATCATCATTCCAGAGGGTACAGTTGTTCTCGGCGAAGCAAAGAAGATTGGAGCAACAGGCTTCGGTCAACAGCGCCGAATGGCAGTGGTTTTCCACCGCCTGATTATGCCCGACGGTTATTCCGTCGATCTCGACCAGTTTCCGGGCCTCGATCAAATCGGGGAGCAAGGGCTAAAAGACAAGGTCAATAATCACTACCTGCAGATTTTCGGCGCCTCGATTGCTTTGGGTGTGGTTGCTGGGGCGAGCGAGATCACTCAGGGTGGCGGCACCATTACAACCAGCGGTTCTCAGGCTTTCACCAACGGAGCAGCGGGCAGCGTTTCGCAGTCCGCGGCGAGCATCCTTGACCGCTTCATCCAGATACCACCCACGATCACGATTCGGGAAGGACATCGCGTGAAGGTCTATTTCACGCAGGACTTGCTTCTTCCCGCGTACTCGAACCACACCATTCCACAGACTTTCTAAGGAGGCTTCCGATGCGAAAAATTGCTCTTTCCCTCTTGGTTCTGTGGACTCTCACCCTTGCCGACTGTCAGAGCAAATCGGCAAAGGTGAAACAGTTGCAGGATCAATACAACGCCGAGTACACGGCCTATGCCAAGGAATGCATGGATCCGGTGACCGCCGGATCGTCAGACCTTCTGAAAGGAGAGAAGCTAACTCCGGACCAGACAGCGGCCCTGGAAGCCAAGAAGAAAGAACGAGAAGCGCAGAGTAAGCCAGAAGCGGACCGCCTTGCACCGATTCAGAAGGAAATTATCACTGCACAGCAGTAGCGCGGTGTTGCTGTGAGAGCGTGCTACACCAACCGCAGCCGAAAGGACAATAAATTGAAGAAGCTAACCATTACCGCACTCACTGTCGGCCTCGCTGCGGCACTGCAACCCGGTGCGCACGCGCAATTCGGCTCCGGCATCGTCTACGATCCCACGCAATCGGCCCACGCCATTACGCAGATCGAACACGAAGAGCGATCCATTTCCAACCAATTCCAGCAGATCGAGCAGGGCCAGCAAATCTTCTCCAACACTGTCAAGATCGCCACAACAGCGCTACAGGCCTACAACGTCGCAAAGCAGCAATACAACCTCGTGCACCAGATGATCCTCGCGCCAAGAATGCTCTATTCCCGATTTCTGTCTCCAACTTCCGACTTGCTACTGCTACAGCAGATCTCGAATACCTACGGCAATTCGATGGGTTGGCTCAATACAGCGAATACCGGAAAGGGGGCTGCGGCGTCCTACCAGCAGGTGAGCGTGCCGAATACCGCCAACATACTCCCTGGCTACAGCACTGCCAGCGTGGCTGGGCAATTGCAGATTGCCGCGCAGGGGGCGACTGTTGACATCAACGACTCCGTAATGACCAACAACTTGCAGGCTCTCGGGACCATCCGCGCGAATCAGACCTCAAGACAAACCGACATCGCCAATCTTGAGAACGCAACGCAAACCCAGGACCCCTCCCAGCAGACCATCATGGCAGCGTTGCAGCGCATCAACCAGGCGTTACTTTTGCAACTCCGCATCCAGCAGGATGCGAACCAGATCAATGCCAATCTTTCTCTGCAACAGATCGTTGCCCAAAAACAACAACAGGATGCACTTAAATCAGCGTTCCGTGACTCGGCAGGATACGAAAACTATTACAACGCCAACATAACAACAACCAGTGGTGGGGCGGCGAAACTCCTCACGCAGGCGTTCTGAGCAGACGCAAGCAGGAAAAAAGCCGGAGGGCAGGGAAATGGGTGCAGGTCTTTTTGACACTATCGCGCAGGAGTGCCGGTCGCTTGCAGCCACGGTGGCACCCGCCATCACCGCGATGGGAATTCACATCGTCCTGGCGTTGGCCACCATCGTGATGGTTTGGTTCGGCGTGCAGGAAGCACTTGCATCGGCACACGGCGAAGCCGGATTCAGCATGGGGAAGTTTCTCAACCTCTTCATGCTGCTTACCTTCGCTTATGCGATGGTGAACTATTACGACGGTTCCATACCAGGACTTGGCTTTTCGCTCAAGGGCTTCATTGACGGCGGCACCATCAATCTTGTGAACCTGATTGGATCAGATGGTTCCACCGCGATGCTGAACGAGATCAACGCGGCATCTTCCAAGACAGGGCCGGGGCTGCTGAATACGATGATGTCCCCGTACTACGCGATCGTGTACTTTGCGGAACAATTCCTTTTAGCGCTGTTGGCCGCGATCGTGTCTGCCATCGTGGCTTACGGCGCAATTGCAGCAACGATTATCGGATTGCTAGGGCCGATCTTTATTCCATTCCTAGTCTTCGACAAGCTCGACTGGTTGTTCTGGGGGTGGCTCAAGGCTTATCTCGGATTCAGCTTTTACAAGGTGGTGGCCGCGGCCACGCTGAATGTTCTGTCTCATGTTCTCGCCAATTACTACATTCAGCTGGGCCAGAGCTTGTCGGACCCTTCATTAATAGTCCATTCCTTGCCGCTTCTTGTTCTTCTGGTACTGGTCAACATCTACATCCTTTTCAAGATTCCGACCATGACGCACACCTTATTCACCGGCGGTATCGGCGGACACGGTGGGGGCCTCGGCATAGCGATGATGGCGATACGGGGCACGCGGTAAACCGCAATAAGAAAACGAGGTCAAGATGAGCGCAGAAACGATGAGCGTAGAAACCAAAGCCACCCCGGAAATCACCCGCGCCGCAGAGCGTTACCTGGAGCAGTACGGCGACCCACTGGTCATGAATACCTACTTGAAAGTGACCATTCTTGTGCTCGCCGCTGCGTGTGTCAGCCTGGCCGCACTCGCCTACAAGAGCCAGACCGCGCTCGCCAACATGCACCCGATGATTGTGCGGATCAACGACGTAGGCCACGCCGAAGCGATCGACTATCGCAACTTTCAGTACCGCCCCCAGGAGGCGGAGAACAAGTATTACCTCACCCGCTGGGCGGAACTGTATTTCAGCCGCAATCGATTCACCATCGAACGTGATCAAACGCAGTCGCTTTACTTCCTCAATAGCGATGTGCAACGCGCCGTAATCGACCAAGAACGCAAAGACAGCAGCATTCAGAACTATCTCAAGGACAGTACCTTGCCGTATGTCGATGTCGAGATCAAGAACGTCATCCTCGACGACCTTCGCCAGTCTCCGTATTCGGCGCGCATCGAGTTCGAGAAGGTTTACACCAACCCCGCGGATCACACCGAACTCAAGCGGGAGCGGTGGACAGCCAGCGTCATCTATGTCTTTCGCGAGAACGTAAAGAACAGTGAGCTTGCCGTGAATCCCCTCGGTCTGACCATCGTGCGTTTCCGGGCCGACCAGGCGTTCAGCTAAGGATACTTAAAGAATCCACGAGACTAACCGATGTCCATTTCTGCGCCCAATCCGGCTGGCCTGCCACACGTGTCCCCGGGGACGCCGCAGGCCAACAAGAGCTTTCCGAGATTCAACAGAGGTAGCGAACTACACACTTCTTGCGAAGGACATGCCAGTTCGAAGGGAGCGGTAATCGCGGTGGCCTTCCACCGCCATTGTGCTGACGAAAGCTTTGCTCTGAAGCGTGTCTGCCGTTTCGTGTCCCGCCTTGGTTCGGGCACCGCTTCGGGACTCTTCATGCGCCCTGCGGCAGTTCGCTCTTCTGCTTCGGCTGCGACGCCCTGCGGGTTACGGTTTCCCTCCAAATCTTGTTCGGAAAGAAAGCCGAAAAGATTTCTCCGGAGCCTCCGCAAATGCAGAGCTTCGGCACTTGGGAGCATGGCCCACTCGCTAAATAGTGTCCCGATCAAGATCGGGAAATTCAACAAACGGAGACAATCATGTACCAGAACAAAGTAACCCTCATCGGCTTTCTCGGCAGCAATCCAGAAGCGCGTACCAATAGCGCGGACTTCAGCATCACGACGCTTTCACTGGCAACCAAGTCCTCCTTTAAGAAGGATGGCAACTACATCTCGCACACCGAATGGCACCGCTGCGTCGTCTTCGGCAAGCTCTCGGAGTTCGCCAAAACGCTCACCAAGGGCGCACACATTCAGGTGGAAGGCGAACTGCGCAGCCGGGAGTTCGACAGCAAGAAGACGGACTCGAAGCGGCGCGTCTGGGAAATTCGGGTCGCCTCGATCCTGAAGCTGGATCGCGCTGAAAAGGCGGCCCCCGACGATCAGCTGGAAGATCCGCAGCACGAGAATGTGGTGCAGGAGGAAACGGCCGCATAGATCTTTGCTCTTCACTCTCGGGAAGCCTGGCTAACCGCTGGGCTTCCATCGCTGTGAGGTTCCCACTATGAGTTTCGAGTTGATCCTTCCATTCCTTCGCCCGATAGAGCCGCTGCTGCTGGACGACAGCATCAGCGAGATCATGGGCAATCCGGATGCTTCCTGGTGGTACGAACGCGACGGGGTCATGCGCCAAGAAGCAACCATTTCGTTCAACGCGGGCCAGCTCCGTACCGGCCTCGAAGTGATCGCCAATCAACTCGGCAAAAAGCTAGACGAGGACAATCCCTTGCTGCACGCGCAGCTTCCGGACGGAAGCCGCCTGGCGGCGGTGATTCCTCCGGTTGTGCGCCCGGCGCCTGCTCTGACAATCAGAAAATTCACCAGCCGGCATTACACGATCGATGACCTGATCGCTCGCGGCTCCTTGACGCGGTCACTTGCAGACTTCTTGGGCGAGCAAATCCGCAGCGGAAAGACGTTGCTCATCAGTGGTGGAACGGGGACCGGCAAGACCACGCTTCTGCGGATATTGGCAGACTTCATTCCTGACCACGATCGCATCGTGGTCATTGAGGACACCTCCGAGCTTCACATCCAGAAGCCGAACATTGTGCCGGCCGAATGCCAGGCCGACACATTCAAAGCCAACATCTCCTTCGATGACCTCTTGAAATCCGCTCTCCGCTGGAGACCGGACCGGATCATCCTGGGCGAAGTGCGCGGGATCGAAGCACGAACCTTGCTCGATTCCTTCAATACCGGCCATGCCGGTTCGCTGGCAACCATTCATGCCAATTCCGCGGAAAAAGCGCTCCGCCGTTTCGCCAATCTGGTCATGCGCAACCACGCGCAAACCACCTTCTCCGACACCGAAGCCGAGATCGGGGAAGCCGTTGATCTCGTCGTCCATGTTGAGCGGCAGCCGGGGCGCCGCATCCTCCGTGAAGTGCTGGCGCTTCGTGGATACGACCGGGACGCCAAGCGTTTCCTGATCGAGCCGGTCTTCGAGGTGAAAAATGCCACAGCCTAATACTCAGAACGCAACCACAATCGCTGCTGAGTTCCTTACCCATTGTTTCGCTCCGGGCGAGACCATCGCTCTGCTTCTAAGGCGTGAAGTTCCCGCCGCAACAATTCAGAGAATCGTCCAATTGGAGACAGCGATCAAGCCTCGCTATCTCAGTTGGCTCGCGCAGGAGAACGCTGCTGGTGCGAATATCCACGTATCAGCCAATCCGCTTCGCTCGGACAGCCGCAGACGCACCAAGGAATGCATCGCTTCCATACGCCATCTCTATCTGGACTTAGATAGCGATGGAGAGAGCCGCCTCAATTCGCTCCGGGCCTCCGATTCGGTTCCCCCGCCGAATGAAGTCCTCTCGACATCGCTCGGTAAATACCAGATCCTCTGGCGAGTTGACGGATTCACTCTCGAACAACAAGAAAGCGCCCTGAAGCTGCTTGCCATTACCTTTGGCGGCGATCCCGCTTGTACCGACTGCAACCGCGTCCTCCGACTGCCGGGATTCCTGAATTGCAAGTACGATCCGGCCTATCCCGTGACAGTCGAATACCCTGGCGATTCCACTTGGAGTTCCGATGACTTCCGGCTCGACATTCTGGCCGCCGACGCCATTCTTCCGTCCCGCGTAATCACAGTACGGCAGCAACCAGCCAATCACTCCAATTCCGAACACGATTGGGCATGGGTTCTGCATGAGCTTGCCCGTGGCAAAGACGCCGCGAAGCTCACGCGCAAGCTGGCTTGGCTCCGGGCCGATAAACCGAATCCTCTGTACTACGCACAGAGAACAGTTGACGTTGCCTCGGCGAGGCTTTGGCTCATCAACGGCGTTCCGATAGACGACGTGGTCACCCTGCTTGAAGTCCGTCGCCGATTTGAGATTCCCGTCGCACTCTGCCGCGCTCGTGCGCGTGAGATTGCACAAACTGCGCAAAGAATGATTGCCCGAAGAAAGATTGCCTGATTCCACCACCTGTTAGGAGAACAACCATGCTGTTGCTTGAGATCAACCAGATCCACCACATCAGTGCTTCTGTCCGGCTTGATGAGTCTACTGCCGAGCAGGTCGATCGGTACGCCGCTTTCCTCCACGCATCCGCCGACGATGTAGTGAACAAAGCGCTCAACTATGTCTTCTCGAAAGACCGCGACTTTCAGGATCTTCTGAAGACGCCTCAGGCCAAACAGGTTCCTTCTCCATTGCGTGTCCGTAAGGGTCCGAGCAATGGTGCGGCGGATGAGCCGGCAAAGAAGCTTGCAGCAGGGGTGGGTCCACGGCTTCTGTGCGAAGGTGACGGCGTGATCCTGTATTCAATTTGGTGTCGGAGCAAGAACGGTGCTTCGCACCGGAAGAATTGTGACACTCCACTGCCTCTGGCCGCCGGCCAGAGACTCACGCCGGAGGCATTCGACAAACCACCTCGCCAGCAGGGTGGTTAGTCCTTTGGGAAGGAAATAGACAATGGCGACGACAAAGTGGGGACGCAAAGAAACGATCATCTGGCCGCCGCACGGCCCGATTTATACCTATGGGGCGGTGTTCGTGGCGGTCGTTTTGACTGGGCTGTTCCTTTATTGCCGGTTCAGCTTCGGTAACAATACGCTGCAGCGCTTCTACACGCCGACCTATATTCGGTCGAGTGTCGCGGGGGCAATCGGAGCAAGCCGGAGGGACAATTACCGGATGCTCATGGTGGGCGCTCGCGGGATTACACCGCGACTGGCAACGGATGCAGACGTGACAGACGGCAGAACGCCGGAACCGGGTGGAAAACCCCTCGCGCTTGCGCTGTCCCAACTCGCCTTGCGGCAAGGCTACGTTCTCCTTTACCTAGGACCGCAGCAGAGCTATATCGACGCACCCTTGGCTGCCTACCTCAAGAGTGTCATTTACCGTGGCGATAGCCTTTACGATCTCTACAAGCGCCCGTTGCTTCTCGGTCTACTGTCACTCGTCACCCAACTCCCGTTCGCTATCGCGAAGGACCTTCGACGGCGCAAAGAGCTGAGGTACGGACGACGACTGAAAGGCCCCGAAATGATGACGCCGAAGAAGTTCAACACCACGGTCAGAGGAGATGGAATCGGCATCAAGACCGACGGGATGAAGGCAATGATCCGCATACCTGAGCGGGCAGAGGCACGACACATACAGATCATCGGAGATACCGGCGCAGGCAAAACCACGATCATGCTCCAAATCCTTCGCCAGATAAAACATCGTGGCGATTCAGCGATCGTCTATGACCCAGCGCGGGAGTTCGTACAGCGCTTTTATGACCCGAGGGATGGCGATGTGGTCCTGAATCCGCTCGATAAGCGTTGCCCCTATTGGGGACCAGCAGAGGAACTGCGCCGTCGCTGCGAAGCAAAAGCACTCGCGGTTTCGCTGTTCCAATCGCCACAGGACAAGAAGGGTGAGTTTTTCATTGAGTCCCCGCAGAAGATTTTTGCCTTCCTGATGACCTACGGCCCAACTCCAGAGGAGTTGGTCAAGTGGATGTCCGACCCGGAGGAGATTGATCGAAGGCTAGAAGGGACCGAGCATGCTCATCTCATCGACCCGAGGGCGCATCAACAGCGGGCGGGTGTTCTTGGCTCGCTTGGACTGGTCGCCGACAGCCTCCGTCTCCTCCCAAAGAAGGGCCATGGAAACGGAGAATGGTCGGCAACGGAGTGGGCCGAGACCCGCCAGGGATGGATTTTCATCACCTCGCTCCCCGCTGAACGTGAGGCACTGCGCCCGCTTCAGAGCCTATGGATCGACCTACTGGTCTTGCGCCTTCTGAACGAACCGAAGGATGGCCAAAAGCGGGCATGGTTCGTGATCGATGAGTTGGCGAGTTTGCAGCGGCTGCCCCAGCTCCACACGGCCATTACGGAAAATCGAAAAAGCGAGAATCCCGTGATTCTGGGTTTCCAGGGTAAGTCCCAACTGGAATACCTCTACGGCCATCTGGCTGAGGTCATGCTGTCCCAGCCGGCAACCAGCGTTTGGCTGAAGACGAAGGAACCGACGGCGGGAGAGTGGGTCAGCAAGTTCATTGGGAAGGTTGAGATCGAGCGCCTGCGTGAAACCCACTTTGACGGTTCGCGCGCTGGGCGGAACTTCGGGCTGGACCGGCAGGTTGAGCCACTTGTGATGGAGTCCGAAATCTCCGGACTCGCGGATCTTCATGCCTACATGAAGTACGAGAACTATGTGACGCGCTTCTCGTTCCCGTACTTGGATATGCCGGTTGTCGCCACTGATTTCGATCGGCGAGACACGCCCGAGGACAAACTTCCCTACGATCCTAAAAACGTAGGAGCGGATAAATTCCAGAGCCCTCTTGACTTGAACCCGGATCCAAAAATCCTCGCACCGCCGCAGCGAAAATCGCTAGGGATAGTGACGGAGGGACAGCCGCAGGAGTCGGCTATCGGAGCCGACGGCAACCGCCAACTAAGCCTCGATCTTCGGGGTTAAAGAGCTGGCATGTTAACCATCTCCAAGCCACTTTCCGCAGGCCAGGCGCAGAGCTACCCCCAGACGGAGTTCACCGCCGAGCAGCAGAACTATTGGTCGCAGCATGGCGTCACCGTGGGCGAATGGCAGGGCCGTCCAGCTATAGCTAGGCAGTTCGGCCTTGTCGGAGCGGTCTCTGCCGAGGACTTCGCGAAACTCAGCCAGGGCCAGAATCCACAAACCGGAGCAGCTTGTGCGGCAACGAGCGTCGTACGAGTATCACGATGCTGACGGCAAGACTATTAAGACGATGGAGCACCGAGCCGGCTGGGATGCGACCTTTTCCGCGCCGAACTCGGTTTCGCTCACCTCCATTGTCGGCGGCGGTAACCATCCGCCAGTAACCACAGGCGAGTTTATCGCTACCCGAATTGAAAATTGCGGCCCTCGCATCCAGTCGCCAGCCACAAACCGGCTGCCCTGTGAGTGACCGGGCCGCTCTGCACAACACCTCTCCAGTACGAGGGAATGAAGTTTTTAAGAGTTTGTAAAGGAGAAAGACAATGCAGAGAACCGACAAGCAGGACATCTATACCCGGATTACCAACCAGATCGTCAGCCACTTGGAAAAAGGCGTGAAGCCTTGGGTTCGACCGTGGAACGCCGAACATGGACGGATCACCCGCCCACTCCGCCACAATGGGAAGCCCTACAGCGGAATCAACGTTCTTTCTCTGTGGGCAAGCGCCATGGCGCAAAACTTTGCCGCGCCCGTCTGGATGACCTTCAAACAGGCATCGGAACTAGACGCCCACATCCGCAAGGGCGAAAGGGGCTCGCTTGTCGTCTACGCAGATAGCATCAAGCGAAAAGAAACCGACGAAAAGACCGGCGACGAAATCGACTGGGAAATCCCGTTTCTCAAGGGATACACGGTTTTCAACGTCGAGCAGATCGAAGGTCTGCCGGAAGTTTATTACGCGAAAGCCGAACCTACACTCGATCCTGTGACCCGCATCGAACACGCGGAAAAGTTCTTCGCAGCCCTGGGAGCAACCATTCGACACGGCGGAAATCGTGCGTTTTACAGCAACGCTGCCGATGTGATCCAGATGCCGCCATTCGAGAGTTTTCAGGGCGCCAACAGTTACTACGTTACCCTTGCCCATGAATGCACCCACTGGACGGGCAGCAAGACCCGGCTCGACCGTGATTTCGGCGGGCACCGCTTTGGGAGCGAAGGTTACGCGGTCGAGGAGCTGGTTGCCGAACTTGGGGCCGCGTTCCTGTGCGCCGATCTGGAGCTTGCTCTGGAACCGCGCGAGGACCACGCGTCCTATATCGCAACCTGGCTGAAAGTATTGGCTACCGACAACCGAGCGGTATTCACCGCCGCGGCCCACGCACAACGCGCCGCCGAATTTATCAATAACAGAGCAGCCGCCGCCGCGCAAGTCACTTCGACTTGCGCGGCATGATGTGAGTGCAGAGACCAGCGCTCCCATCAAGAATTTCCATCGGGGCGCTCGATATCGGAAGCTTGCACCCGCTTTATTTTTTATCCGCAAACTGAGAAACTATCGGAAGGTTTCGGGTTTTAGTCCGCAATCGCCGTCGTCTTGCACCGCCTGGTCGCGACCACATCGTAGGTTCCACAGTGGTTTCCGTATGGGCAGAGGTGTCTCAATACGAACAGCGCTCGCTGCCGCCGTGGTGGTAGTCCTGATTGCTGCCTCGTACTACGCCGTCACCGTATACCGTCGAAAGGCAACTAGGAATGCCCACACCTCCGCTGATGTGTACCGTTCGGCAGACCCCCAGGTACTGCTCAAGTCCGCCGACCGTTTCTATTTTCTAAATAACGGACCCGCAGCTGAACCGCTTTATTCCAGAGCTGAGAAGCTGTTCTCGGAACGGGGCGATGCGCAGAATGAACTTCACGCTAAGGTCGGCCAGCTTAGATCGGAAGCCGAAACGATGTCGTTCGTTGACCTTTCACGTTTCTTGAACGAACAACTCCAGAATCCGATCGTCCAGAGTGACAAGAAACTGCAACTTTGGTGCTTGATCGCGAAGGGCTACACGGACATCGAGATTGACTACCGATCCTCAAAGCGCGACTGGCTAGAAGCGCAGGAAATCGCGAAGGACCTGGGCGAGGATCAATGGGTCACGAGGGCCTCCGGAGAATTGGGTCTAATTGGCTTCCTGGAAGGGAATCCCGGACGGGCGGCCAGACTTCTGGGTGGTGCACTCCTTTCTACCATGGCGAACGGTGACACCGCTGGCCAGGTACGCTTCCTAGACTTGCTTGGCAGAGGCTTCGAGGAAGCCAATCGCCACGCGGAAGCTCTGAAATTTTTCGACCGAGCTATCAAGCTAGCGGAAGCTGATCCTGACTGTGGACTTCCGTTCATGGGTTATGAAGGAAAAGTTCAAGCCCTGGTCTCATTGGGCAGAACCGGAGAGGCAGACGCGGTGCTTGATAGCGCGCTGGCCAAAGCGCGATCACAAGAGAAGCGCGAACACGAGGCGCAATTACTGATTCTTCTGGGAAAACTGGCCGCACAGAAGGGCAACCGACTACAAGCGGTGAAGTATTTGGAGGACGCCGGCCAATTCGCGACCCAAGCTCAGTTCTACCGGATGGAAGCCGACGCCATGTTCGAACTGGCGCAAATTTATCGTGATGCGGGAGATCTTGTTGCAGCCGATGCGCGTGCCAGTCAGGGGCTTGCTGCGAGCCAGCGGGTTGGTGATCGTTATTATGTACCTCGCAACTTGACGATGCTCGCTGATTTGAAGGCACGTCGTGGGAACTTTGCCGAAGCAGATGCTCTCTACGAACAGGCGGAAGACGTGATAGAGGGAATGCTCATCAGCGTCGATGAACCATATTGGAACAGTTCCGTTGCCGCAGCGATGAGCGAGACCTACCTTCGACACTTTGAACTTGTCACCAAGAATGGCGACGCGCCGGGGGCGTTCGCAGTTCTGGAACGCGTTCGAGGCCGAACTCTCGCGTGGGCTCTTAAAGACAGACGGGCGCTGCCCGCAACGGAATCAGGTCAGACAGCGTCGCTGGAAGGCGACGTTGCGGGTCTCCAAGCCCGACTTATGCAGACCAGCAGCGCACCCGAACGAGAGCAATTGCTAGACAATCTTGTCGAATACGAACGACGGCTCGGTCTGGCGTCAACCACAGAAGACGTTCCCAACCGACGACTTCCTGTGCAGCCAGCAGCGTTGACGACGGTGGAAAACGACCTGCATCCAGATGAAGTGCTCCTGGAGTACGTGCTGGATGATCCCGTTTCCTTTTGTATTTCGGTGACGCGCCGCGGCACACACGTTCAAACTCTCCCGATTGAGCGTAAGGAAGTCGAAAAACTAGCGGCGCAATTTGTCGATGAGCTACGGGCAAAGGGCGCAGGGATAGAAACCGCGAAACGTCTGTTCCAAGAACTCCTGGAGCCGATCCCCGAAGCGAAAACAGCAACCAGACTCATCATTGCGCCCGACGGAGCGCTGAACCTTCTTCCATTTGAGGCACTGCGCGATAACGAGGGCGAGTATCTGTTGAAGACTCGGGTGATAAGTTATGTGCCTTCCGGAACCATACTTGATGTCTTGCGAAGAGCGAGAAAAAGCGAAAGCGCGATGAGTCCGTTCCTGGGTGTAGGTGATGTTGCCTACGAGAATCAAGGCGGAGCGGGCAGGAAAATCCCGGCTCCAGACTCTGTCCGCGGTCGGGTACTTCGTGGAGTGGCAGACCTGTCCGGGATGCGGCTTCAAGATCTTCCTCAAACTCGGGAAGAGGTCGAGGAAATTGGTAAACTTGTGGGACCCGACGCGGTAATCCTGCTGGGTAAGGACGCTACCGAAACTGCCTTCAAGAAGGAGCCACTTGACCAGTTTCGCGTTTTGCACCTGGCGGTCCACGGGTTCGCCGACACGCAGTATCCGGAGCGCTCGGCACTGGTGTTGGGGACGGACCCGAAATCCGGCGATGATGGCTTGCTACAGGTACGCGAGATCATCAGATTGCGACTGAATGCCGAACTGACTACGCTATCGGCGTGCGACACGGGTGTTGGCAAACTACAGGGTCAAGAAGGCGTAAGCAATCTGGTTGAGGCGTTCCTGGTAGCAGGTTCAAAATCGGTCGTCGCAAGTTTATGGAGCGCCGACGACACTTTCGCGAGTGCTCTGATGGATCGCTTCTATCAGCGACTGGGCCGAGGCGAGGACACAGGTTCAGCTCTCAGAGACGCGAAGTTGGACTTGCTGGCAAAGTATGGCGATGAGGTGAGCCCGTTCTATTGGGCTGCATTCGTCGCTATCGGAGAGACCTCCGCACAGATTGGGATCAAACAGCAATGAACTTGACTCTCGAAGAGCGCACAAAGATTTTCGATAAGGTCTGTCGCCTGGTGGAAACCAAGCACTTCAATCCTTCTATGAACGGAGTGGATTGGAACGCGCTGGCTAAAGACCGTCGGGAGCAAATTCTCGCGTCCGGGGAACCGGAGACATTCGCAAAGGAAGTTCAGAGTCTCGTGGCTGAGCTTAAAACTAGCCACACGGGTTTCCAACATGCAGGAATGCGAAACATCCCGGCTCGACACGCCATCAATGCAACCATGCAGCGCTTCGCTGCGAATGGGAGTGAACGCTGGATGTTTCAGGATGTGCACCCAGGAGGCCCAGCCCATTCTGCGGGGATACGACCTGGAGATTTATTGCTCGGAAACGGTGAGCGGGAAATTCGACCTCCGGAGGATCTAACGTTTTCGGTGGGCGAGTCTGCGAGCCTACTGATCGACAAGCTCCACGGAGGACAGCAGTCAGTTAAAGTCCAACTGCCTGTGCCCAAATCAAAGACACATCCTGTCACCACGCCCAAAGCCGTACACGCTGAGAAGCTGAGCGATGAAATTGGCATACTCAAAGTTGCCATGTTCCCTGGCGTGATAGGGATTGACGTTGCCAAAGATATCGATCGTGCCATTGAGTCTCTGGACGGCTGTAACCGGCTCATCGTAGACCTTCGAGGAAACACCGGCGGAGGAATCGGCGGGCTGCGCCTGATGAGCTATTTGACACCCGGACAACTTGAGGTTGGGTACAGTCTCACCCGGAAACGTCGCGAGCGCGGTTATCGCCGTGAGGAACTGACTCGGTTCGGACGGATTCCGTCCCACAAGGCGACTCTGATATGGTTAGCCGCCCGATATGCCTTGGTGGAAAAATCTATCCTCGTGGTCACC
>Ga0209330_1000596_pt1 | contig 13990 bp, 10 predicted proteins | sample JacPinW_OM2H0_O3_FD_187969 | JGI IMG/M metagenome (GOLD analysis project Ga0209330, IMG submission 187969) | Forest soil microbial communities from Algoma, Ontario, Canada - Jack Pine, Ontario site 1_JW_OM2H0_O3 (SPAdes) (version 2) | ecosystem: Environmental > Terrestrial > Soil > Boreal...
GCCGAGGCGGTCATAGGTAGCAAGTATTTCCTCTCCCAGTCCCTGATCGGTGCCATGTACTTGCCGCCAAACATTTCCCAGCTTCTTACGCACTTCGCGGCGATCGACTTTCCCAGCCGGCCCGTCTTCCGGAAGCACGAAAGCGAGAGAATATTCTTCGACGGCTCTTGGGTAATCACTCTTCATCTCCGCGATTTCGCCAAGGTGTTCGGCGGCAACAGCGTTGGGACGGATTGAGTAGCTTTGTTGAAAGTCCTTCGCGGCGGCTTCGTAACTTTGCTGCGATTTCTCAATTTCGCCTCGCAAGCTGTAAAGCGCGGCGCGGAATCTGTCCTGCTGGCTTTGCCAATCTTTGACGGAAACGCGCGCGGATTTTTCATCGGGTGTAACTTTTTCGATGCGATCGAGTACCCGCGTAGCGTAACCGGCCGCGCGGGTCAGACTGGCTTCACTTCCTTCTCGCTGGAGCAAGCCGATTGCAAGTAGCATCATTTCCGAATCGTCAGGATGAACGGCCACGAGCCTTTCCGCGTAGTCGAGCGCGCAGGCGGTGTCCTGGAGTTGCTGGCACGCTTCCACCAGGGCGCGATAAACGCCAGCTTTTCGCGGCGCGTCCGGAAAGCGAAGCAGATAATCTTTCAAATTGCGCACGAGCGCGGTTCGGTTGTTGCCCGCATCGGCGATAGCTTTCTGCAATTGCGCTTCCGTGTCAGCGTCTTGCTTCGAAATTCCGGCGGCAGAGTCGTTGGGTTGCTGCGAGGAGGTTTTTTGCGCGAGGGCGCTGGGACTAAAGGCAGAAAGGAACGCGAGGACCAACGCAGCGGGAAGAAAGCGCATTATGTCGCAATTCTAGCGCGAAAGGCGGCGCCGAGTATTTCGATTTCGTGCCGCAATGTATTAGTGAAGCGAGATGTCGCCTGAGGATGTTTGAATCTCGACACTAGCCTTGCCGTCACCGATACGCGCTCGCAATTCGTGCTTGTTGGTAGTTCCTTCCATGACGATGGGAATTGCAGCGTCAATGTCGCCGGAGCTGGTGTGCGCGTGGAGACGAAAACTGGCTGTTGACGGAACGTGAAGGGTGACCTCGCCGGAGCTGGTGTGAAAATCCCAGTAATTGGAGGGGCCGGGATTTCCCTCCACGTCAATTTCGCCGGAAGAAGTACGCAGGCGAACGTCCGCAGAGGCGCCCCTTATAGTGATGTCTCCGCTGCCGGTATCAGCCTCCAGAGCATCGCCGGGATTCGATATTTCGAGTGTCCCGGATCCGGCTTGGAGACGCGCCTCTCCCTGAACCGCGTCGAGAGTGATGTCACCCGATCCGGTAGTGACGCGAGCCTGGCCCTTGATCTTAGAGAGCTTGACGTCGCCGCTGCCGCAATGAACCTGGACGTCGCCGCCAATTTCGGAGGCAGTCACGTCACCTGAGCCAGACGTGAAATTCGCGGGGCCTCGGATTCCACGAACTTCTACATCTCCAGAGCTGGCTGTGCTGCGGAGTTGTGCATCCTGGGGGACGACAATCGTGTAGTCCACCTCAACGTTTTTTCCGCTGAGTTTTCCGACTCCGCCAATGCGAATCAAGGTCCCTTCTTGCGAGATCGGCGGGCTCGATTGAAGCTGCTGCAAGCGAGTCCGCCCACTCTCTGAGGACCACTCGCTCACGTGAACCTCGCCGTGAATACGAACTTCGCCGGGAGGCCCAGTCGAAATGTGCACGTCTCCACTTCCGCTCGTCAACTCCAAGGTGGCCGGACCGCTGACGGTGAGTTGCCGGTCGAATCCGCCTTCGACGGCGGAATGCGACACACAACCAGCGGTGACTGCAGCGGTGAGAACTACGAGTGCCAGCCATGCATTTCTATTCGTTCGAGTCATCGAGTTAGGTGGTCGAGCCGAAAATGATAAGCGCCAAGCAATCCTTCCTATCAAGTTATACGAAAAGGCGCAACTGGAAGTTCCCTGAATACGCGCGAGGTCATTTGATCTTGAGAAGGGAATTGAGAGAGCCTTGGCGATACCCTTCTGGATCGATCGTTGCGGTGGCGAAGCCGACTTGTTTCACTCCCGCAAGGATTTGGGCGCTAACGGTGGGATCCAATCCGCGGGAAAGCTCGTCCGGAGCGAGCTCAATTCGTCCGAGGTCACCGTGGGCGCGGACGCGAAACTGGCGAAAGCCAAGTTCGCGCAAGACTGACTCGGCACGATCTATTCTTTCCATCAGCTCCGGAGTCACGGTGGTGCCGTAGGGAACGCGTGAGGAAAGGCAGGCTGACGCCGGGCGATCCCACGTGATAAGTCCGGCGCGCTGTGAGAGCCATCGAATTTCGTCTTTAGCAAGGGCGGCATCGAGCAACGGAGCGAGAACGTGATGCTCATGGGCCGCACGATGACCGGGCCGGAAATCGTGGGTGTCATCGCTGTTGATTCCGTAAGCGATCTCGCGGAAATTGCGTGCCGTTGCAAGAGCTTCCATGCGATTGAAGAGTTCGTTCTTGCAGTGATAACAGCGGTCGGCGTTGTTTGCGACGTAGAGTGGATTCTCGAATTCGTGCGTCTCGAGAAATTCATGGCGGATTCCAGTCATGCGCACAAACTTTTCAGTTTGCTCGCGGTCATGACGCGAAAAACTTTCGGAGAGCGCGGTGACTGCGAGAGCGCGTCCGGCGAGCACGCTGTGTGCCGCCCACGCCAGGTATGCGGAGTCGGCTCCGCCGGAGAGAGCAACCAGGAGCGAATCGAGCGAGCGCAGCGAATCGAAAAGGCATTGCTCTTTTCGAGAGGCGGCGGATTGATCCAACTCAAACGGCTGCGTTGCGATTGCGGAATCCGAATCTCGCGCGGTATGCATGCGAATGCGAGTATAGCCTAGTTTTCTCTATTGGAAATCCAACAACACATCGACTTTCCCGGTACCGGGATTCTCCTGAAGAAAACGGCCGACTTTATCGTAATGGACAGGGGTGCCGGCGAAAGCGCGCTTGATTCCGGCGTCGAGGAAGTCATCGTAAGTTTTTTCATTAAAGATTGCATCCGCTGGAATACTCCACGCTGCACGCACGCGCTTCTCGCCGTCGATCGAAAGGCCGGTAAGCACTAAGGTTCCCATGCGATATTGGGGGCCTTCCGTAATAGTGACGTTATAGATGACGCGAGCATCCTGATCGTAGAATTGCGGATCGGCATCTACCTTTGCGTCGAGGTAGCCATGCTCGCCATAAAGAGATCGAATCCGTTCCCAGAGCGCAGCGATCTTATTCCCGTCGGCTACATCTCCCAACTTCATGTCGACCATTGCATTCAGGTCGTGCGTGGGAGTCACGGAGTTTCCACTCCACAGGGCGCCTCCCCATTTATATGCGGGCCCCGCAAGGACCGGCGCAACGACGACAACGCCGCCGGACGCAGGCTGGCTATCGCTCGTCACCCGCGCTGACGGCGGACCGAACTGCACATGCAAAAATGCATGCGCCAGATATACCGGACGCACTTGCTCAAATTCGAAAAGCTCCACAGCGCTGCGCGAATAGGGCTTGCCAATAAGGTCTGACGCGCTCTGTTGGATATTGTGGTCGCTCGTGGCGAGGGCGTCGGAAAATTCGATGCTCTTTACCGTGAGATCAGCTCCTTCCACGCGAAACTGCATAGACTGGCCGCCCGAAGGCAAATTGACCAGCGTATGTGCCACGTTTCCGAGCACGCCGCGGGTTTGCACCAGCTTTTCAAGCGCGCCGGACATCGCATCGAGAATCGTTCCTCTTTGCGGCGCGCTTCCGTCGAAGAGAAGCACCGAGCGTTTGAGAGCGGCGGTTAACTCGTCATCGGTGAACCACGGGAAGTTGTCGAACGAAACGGGAATCGCGGGTGCGTCGGCAACCTCGTAAGTGGCTCTTACGCCAGATTCCACGGTGGTGAAATGAAATTGCACGTTGGAGAAAAGGCCGAGCGCGGCAAGCTTGTCAGCTGCGGCTTGCAGGTCATCGCGATTAATGCTGGTGCCCGCGCGCAAGCCGACGGCTGACGCGATCTCACCTGAAGCGAATTTCTTCGACCCGTTGACAGTCACCGAATCGAGATGAGCTGCGCCAGCCTGTGGGGGAGACTGCGCGACTGCCACCGTCGATAAGAAGACTGCGAGCAGGAGGAAGCCTGCAAGAACGTGCAATCCGGACTTAGCGAAAGACGTAATTGAGTTCAACACTTGCTGGTTGTTTGTCCCGTTGAGCATTAATCGAAATGCCTTTTATTTTAATTCCCATCTTTAGAACCGTCGGCATGGCCACAGATTTGACAAATTCTGAGACATACGTCGCATTGTAAATATCACCGGGCTTGAGTTGCCACTTTTTGGCCAACTCCTTCGTGGCGGCCTCCGGCAAACCGCTGAAGCGAACTTGCGCAAGGTGATACTGCGCGCCTTCCGCCACGGTCACATCATAGCGTACCGACATCGTACCTTCGGCGAGGATGATCTTAGGATCGACGGAAGCGTCGATGAAGCCCTTTGTATCGTACGCGCGCTTTATGGCTGCAAGACCAGCGTCGATTTTATCTTGATTGGCGACGTCGTGGTCTTTCATTCCCATTAGGTGGTCGAGATCCTCTCTGGTGATCTGCTGGTTGCCATTCCAGTCCGCCTTGTCCCAATAGTATTCAGGCCCTTCCTGCACCGGAAAGACCACGGCGACGTCCTGCGGCGATCCGTTTGTGGCGAGACCCGCTATCTTGGGCTGAGGTTTTTCAAAATGAGCGCGCAAGTATCCTCGTCTTTTGTAAATGGGCAGCAGTCCACTCGATCCGAATAATGAGACATTCGTGAGAGAGAAGTCTTCTCCCATGAGTTGCGACGAGGCAGCGACGAGATCCTTCTCCGAAACGGCGGATGCGCCTGGAAAGGTCACGCTTCGGATCGGCATCACAACACCTTTGACTTGGAAAATGAGTGCGGTAACAGGTCCTCCGAGGCGCTCTGAACTTGCAATTGACTCAACCGTACCGTTTAAACCGTTCGTGCTTACTAGCTGCTCCAGTGCGGTGGCAATTTCTTTTGGTGTCGACCCGTTCTCTGGAGACACTCCGGTATAGAAGGGAACGCGAGCGCGCAGTGTCTGGTCCAGTTGCTGGTCGGAAAACCAAACGAAATTATCGAAGACACAGGGAAGCACCTTTTGTGTTTCACTGACGCTGAACTCCGCTGAAAGCTCACTATTCTGCGTCACGTAATGAAACGAGACATTGTCGAATGCCCCAGACTTGGACAGTCGGTCGGTAGCATCTTGGAGCTGTGCCGCAGTCACCATATCGCCCAGGCGTAAGCCGAGTTCCACGTTGGCCTGTGTTTCCGTATAGCGGGTCAATCCCGTGTATTTCACAGATGCAAGCCGAAAGGGGGCTGCCGGGGTCTGGGCTGATGCCGATGAGATCGAACCCACCGACAGTACGACCAACCAAGTGAGATTGATGACCATTCGACAAGATGACATGGGCATTATTTTATGAGATTAGGAAGCAGTTGAATACTTTATTCAACGGTGACGGATTTGGCGAGGTTGCGGGGTTGATCGACGTCACATCCGCGACGCACTGCGATGTGATAAGCGAGGAGTTGCAACGGGACAATTTCGAGGATCGGCGCGAGAAGTTCCGGCGCGGAGGGAACTTCGATTACGTGGTCGGCAATTTCGCGAGCGATGCGATCCCCTTCGGTAACCACGGCAATTACGATGCCATCGCGCGCTTTCACTTCCTGCAAATTCGAGATGGTTTTTTCATAGCGCGTCATCGAAGCGGGATCGGATTCATCGCGAGTGGCAATAATTACGACCGGCAGATTCTCGTCGATGAGCGCATTCGGCCCATGCTTCATTTCGCCGGCAGGGTAGCCTTCGGCATGGATGTAGGAAATTTCCTTCAGCTTCAAGGCGCCTTCAAGAGCGATGGGATAGTGAATACCGCGACCGAGATAAAGAAAATCGGTATGGCGGAAGAATGAGCGAGCGAGGTCTTCGATCGCGGCATCGCGTTGCAAGATCGTTTCGATCTTGTGAGGGACGCGTGTCAATTCCTGCATTAAACTTCGGGCCGAATCAGGCGTCAATTTTCCGCGGACTTGCGCGAGGTACAGAGCTGTCAACATCAGAGCGGTGAGTTGGCCGGTGAACGCCTTAGTGGAGGCGACGCCGATTTCCGGGCCGGCGTGAGTATAAATGGTGCCATTCGCCTCGCGAGTGAGCATCGAGCCGACAACGTTGCATATTGCAAGAATTTTGGCGCCTTTTTGGCGCGCCTCGCGCTCAGCAGCGAGCGTGTCAGCCGTTTCCCCGGATTGGCTGATGGCGATCGCCAAGCTTTTCCTGCCCACGATCGGATCGCGGTAGCGAAATTCGCTGCCGTAATCCACTTCGGCCGGCAACTGCGCAAGGCGTTCGATCATGAATTTGCCGGCTAGCGCGGCGTGCCAACTGGTCCCGCAGGCAATGATTTTCACTTCCTGGAAATTCTGAAATTCCTCTTCAGTGATGTCCATCTGATCGAGGAAGACTTTTCCAGTTTCCTGCGAAATGCGTCCGAGCAGGGTGTCGCGCACGGCGCGCGGCTGCTCGAAGATTTCCTTCTGCATAAAATGCTTGAAGCCGCCCTTCTCAGCCATGATGGGGTCCCAAGTGACGTGTTGGACCGGGCGATTGATCGTGTGACTTTCGAAATCCATCAGGCGGACGCCTTGCGGTGTGAGCACAGCAACTTCGCCATCGCCAAGGAAGAAAACATTCCGAGTGTGCTGCAGAATCGCCGGGATATCGCTGGCGACAAAAAATTCATTCTCGCCGAGACCCACGACTATGGGCGGGCCGAGACGAGCCGCGACGATCTTAAGCGGGTCGCGCGTGGACAACGCTACCAGCGCGTACGCGCCGCTCATTACTTTCACTGTCTTTAGAACGGCTTCTTCGAGTGATGCGTCCTTGGAATATTTTTCGATCAGGTGAGCGATGATTTCGGTGTCCGTTTCGGTGAGAAACTTGTGGCCTTCTTCGATGAGTTGGCGCTTCAGCTCAACGTAGTTCTCGATGATGCCGTTGTGGACTACAACGATTTCACCAGTGCAGTCCCGGTGAGGATGCGCATTCTCTTCGGTTGGTCGGCCATGTGTGGCCCAGCGTGTGTGCCCAATCCCGTAAACTCCGTCCAGCGGAGTGATGCGGATGGATTCTTCCAGGTTTCGCAGTTTGCCGGGCGCGCGGCGGATATTTAGATGGCCGTTCTCTCCGACCACGGCGATTCCAGCGGAATCATAGCCGCGGTACTCAAGGCGCTTCAAGCCGTCAAGTATCAGCGGCACAACGCGTTTAGGCCCGATATAACCGACAATTCCGCACACGGCGAATAGCTCCTGGGAAGATTCCCTGGCGTCAAAATTGCGGCCAGCGGTGGTTCATTTAGGGTAGCACACCTTTAGATGAGGCGGCCGGCGCCGGCGACTCGTGTATAAAAAACGCCACGGTACTGCCAATTATTCGATAATTTCGAAGCGAAACTCTTCAATGATGGGGTTGGTGAGGACGTCCTTGGCGATGCGCTCGACCTGGGTTTTGGCTTCGTCGCGAGTCATTCCGTCGAGAGCGAGCACGAAGAATTTCCCCTGGCGAACGTCCTGGACTTTCGCATAACCAAGCGAACCGAGAGCCCGCTGTATAGTTTGTCCCTGAGGGTCGAGGACGGTGGACTTCAACATGACCCAGACGTGTGCTTTCATCTTCGATGATTATACCAGTTTGGAGGATTTGACCGCGGCATGAAAATCCACGAGCATCCGGCGTTTGTCTTCAGGCGTCACAAAGGCCGCCAGGAAACTGTATTCCGCTAACTGAACGAGTTGCTCCTTAGAAAGTCCCAACGCGGCTGCGTGAGAGTACTCACTTAGCAAGTCGGTGTGAAACAGGCCGGGGTCGTCAGTTGAGAGCGTGACCGGAACTCCGAGCTTGAGAAAATATGGAAGCGGATGATCTTTCATCGTCGCAGCCGGATTCCCAGTTTGCTTTGCTAACGCACCGGTGCAGAGGTTGCTGGTGATGCAGTTTTCGAGCACGACGCGCCGCGTGGACAACGAGTTTGCCAGCGCTTCGTCACGCATAACCGCAATACCATGACCGATTCGCTCCGCACCCAGCAATTCGATGGCTTCGCGGACAGACTCCGGCCCGCCTATTTCCCCCGCATGGCATACCGTGTGCAATCCGTGTTGGCGCGCATAATCAAACGCCGGCCGAAAGTTTACTGTTGGGAAGGCGAGTTCGTCGCCGCCCATTCCGAGCGCGACCACGCCGGACGACTGAAGCTTGGCTGCCAGGTGCGCCACTTCCATTGCTTGGTCGTGCCCGAATTGGCGCGTGGCGTCAAAAATCCATCCTATTCTCAGACGGCTGAAAGGGACACTTTGCGCAACCTCGCGAATAGCGTGGAAGTTTGCTTCAACGTTTTGCATGCGTCGCAGCATGACGCCGGCTGAAATCGTTATCTCGGCATAAATTACGTTCTGTTTTATCAGTTCTTCCGCGAGGTTCCGCGTGATCAGGGCGTAGTCTTCAGGACCTCGCAGAAATGAAGTGACCCACTTGAAGGTTTCGAGAAACCCGCGAAAGTCTGAGTAGCTGTAGCGGGCGGCGACCTCTTCCGGCGTGAGGGGGACGCCGTGTCGTGCAGCTAATTCAATCGCTGTTTGCGGAAGAATCGTTCCTTCGAGATGCAAGTGAAGTTCAGCTTTTGGAAGTTTGTCTATCGGCGTGGGTTGTCGGCTTACTGGGGGCGCCATAGTCTATTGGGATGGAAGTTGCGGACGGCCTGCATTGATCCATGCGGTCATCCAATAAGATCCCACGTCGGTCGCGGCGTCTGAAAGCTGACTGGCAAGAAGCGTGCCGGCCTGTGCGTAAAAGCGGTCGTAATATTCGTCGGTATAGCCGGTAAGACCGGCATGCGCGCGGCGGTCGGCAAGGAGCACGCTTTCCAGAACTGCATGTGCGGTCAAGCAGATCTCAAAAGCGCGATCGGTCGGATCGTGCACAAATACAGCTTCGCTAGGCTTGAGAAAGAAAAAGAGCTGGAAGCGATCCACCAGACCTGTTCCAAAGCGCTCGTTAACGCCAGCCTGTCCCGAAAGCTTTCCGTCAAAATTTACGGTGGTCTTAAAAGGATCGTGGGCTGCGGTGACGTAGTGCGCCAAAAGCGCGGCGGAAAGCTTTGCTTCGCTCCAATTATGATCGTGAAAGGCGTCTGTCAATTTCTTGCTGTAAAGGCCGACTTGCCAGGGAAGGACGCCATATTCGTCGAGCGTGCGGCGATTGAATTTCGAAATTGCATTCTTGTAATCGCGAGGTAAAGCCGAAAAAGGGAAAGGGCCGTAGTGATCCAGCTCGACGAAATCCGCAGGGCGCGGGTGTTCGAAGGGAATGACGCTCTTCGGCACAGCTTCCTGAAGGTCGGTGACGTGTTGAACTAAGAATTGGCGATTGGCTTGAAAAAATGGCTGCATCTCTTCGGGGAGAGTGTCCACGGCTTTGTTCGCGACCAGGCGGTCCGCATTCTCTCCCCAGCTAAAGGAAGACGGCTGGCTAAGAAGCAGAATCGCCAGAGCCAGGGACATTCCGAAGAGAAACCGACTACGCATTATTTCTTTTTCTCCTCGGCGGCGGCCGCGGCGGCCCGCAATCCCGCGTTCGAAAGCTGGCTATGTTTGTGGCCGTAGAAATAATAATAAATCAATCCGATGATCAACCAAACGACGAACCGAATCCAATTGGTAATAGGCAGCCCGGCCATGAGCAGCAGGCAAGTAAGAATGGTGAGAACAGGCGCAATCGGGCCGCCTGGGGCGCGGAAAGCACGCGGTCGGTCCGGCTGAGTGTAACGAAGGATCAAAACACCGCCGGCCACGAGCGCGAATGCAAAAAGCGTGCCGATATTGGACAGGTCGGCAAGCGTGCCGATGTCCAGCAATCCAGCGGGAATACCCACAAGAAATCCAGCGACCCAAGTGGAGAAGTCAGGAGTACGGTAGGTTTTATGTACGTGGCTGAAAACGCCAGGGAGCAGTCCATCGCGCGACATTGCAAACCACACGCGCGCTTGCCCCAATTGAAAAACGAGCAGCGAGGAAATCATGCCAAGCAGCGCGCCAAGCAAGACAATCACTTCCACATTCCCGAAGTGGAGGCGCTTCATCGTATTGACCACGGGGGCGGCGTCATCTATGAGTGTTTGCCAGGGAACCAGGCCGGTCAAGACGACGACGACGGCGATGTAAAGCACAGTGCAAATTACCAGCGTGGCGATGATCCCTATGGGCAGGTCTTTTTGGGGATTCTTGCATTCCTCTGCGGCGGTGGAAACCGAGTCAAACCCAATGTAGGTGAAAAAAACGATTGAGCCGCCGGTTAAAATTCCGGGCCAGCCATTGGGTGCGAAGGGATGCCAATTGCTGGGATGAATGAAATGCAAGCCGAAGCCGATGAAAATTAGAATGGCGATAATTTTCAGCAGAACCATAACGTTGTTGGCTTCGGCGGATTCGCGGATTCCGCGCACCAGAACAATGGTGAGCAACATGACGATAATTAAAGCGGGAAAGTTGAAGCCGAAATGCCAACCGGGACCGTAGATCGTGTTTCCTTGTAAGTCCGTCAAGCCGCTCGGGAGATACGCGGGAACGATCCAGCGAATAGGCGGGCGAATGCCGAACCAATCCAGCAAATCGACCATGTGCGCGGAGAAGCCCACGCTGACGGCCATGTTCGAGACGGCGTACTCGAGGATCAGATCCCAGCCGATGATCCAGGCGATCAGTTCGCCCATGGTGGCGTAGGTGTAGGTGTAGGCGCTGCCGGCGATGGGAATCATGGCTGCGAGTTCGGCGTAACACAGCGCTGCAAATCCGCAAACTATCGCCACGAGAATGAACGAAAGAGCAATCGCCGGGCCTGCTCCTGGTCTGCCAAAAGATGCGGAGTGATAAATCAAATATTCGAGAAGCGGCGCGTTCAGGACCGACTTGAATTGAAGTTTTTGGCCGGCGATGGCCGTCCCGATCACGGTGAAAATTCCCGAGCCGATGACTGCACCGATGCCGAGCGAAGTAAGACTCAACCAGCCAAGGGATTTTTTTAAACGTTTTTCGGGGTCTTGCGAATCGGTGATGAGCTGGTCAATGTCCTTCTTGCGGAAAAGCTGTGCGCCCAATCGCCACCTTCCCAGTGCCGAGAAAAACTCTACCTTGTGTGGTGGATTCGCGCAACCTCTCTGGTCCGAGCCATAGTTTAGGTGGCACCTACGGCCTTCGGATGACGATGCGCGGACACATCGTACAGCAGACTGCGGAAAGTGGCCGATAATTGTGGTATCGGGCGCGCTTATGAAGCGGCGAACGGGAGATCTGGCTTAGGCCAGTTGAAGATTCGCGTAACGCTCGATCAGCTTTTTTGCGCCGTAGTCCTGGAAGCTTACGGTTAACTTGCGGTCTTCGCCTTCGCCTTCAATTTCGATAATTGTGCCGAGGCCGTACTTAGAATGGCGGACGCGTGTGCCGATGAGGGGATCTTTCGAGCTGCGCGCGGGCTTTGACGGTTGGCCGTAGGATGAGCGACGTCGTTGAGAGCGGTAAGAATAATTTTCGGAGTAATCCGGATCAGGCTCGTAGCGTCGCGTTTCGCCAGGTTCGGAGAGCGAGCCGGAAACTGCCTCGATGAGGTCGCCGGGAATTTCGGCGAGGAATCGCGAAGGAAGCGAAGCGCGCAAACGGTCTTCACCGTAACTGCGGCGGTAGATCGCGCGCGAGAAAAGCAAAGACTGCTTTGCGCGCGTCATTCCCACGTAAAAAAGTCGACGCTCCTCTTCAATGTCGGCATTCTTCGCAAGCGAGCGGCTGTGGGGCAAGACACCTTCCTCGAGGCCGGCGAGGAAAACGGAATCGAATTCGAGGCCTTTGGCGCTGTGAAGAGTCATCAGCGACACGGGAACGGTTTCGTCATATTCATCGGAGTCGGCGATGAGCGCCGCGCGGTCGAGCAAATCTTCCAGCGTTTGTCCTTGCGCGGTGGCTTCGGCCATGGCGTTGGCAAGTTCGCGCAAATTTTCCGCGCGGGAAGTGTGTTCGAGATTGTCCTGCTGCTCGACCCAGTCGAGGTAACCGGTCTGCTCGAGCACTCGTTCGATGAGTTGCGCCGGCGCCATTTCCGCGCACTCCGCTTGCAAGTCTTCCATCATTTGGCGGAAGTAATTCAAGGCTCCGCTGAATTTCTTGCCGGTGAGAAATTCGCCGGAGCGAATTACTTCCCACAAGGATTGGCCGGTTTCCTTTGCGCGAGATTCCAGCATGGATATTGTGACTGCACCGATGCCGCGCGGAGGAACGTTCAGCACTCGGAGAAGAGCAACGTCATCTTCGGGGTGAAACAGCAAGCGAACGTAGGCCAGGGCGTTGCGGACTTCGGCGCGTTCGTAGAAGCTGAAGCCGCCTACTACTCGGTAGCGGATTCCGAGGCGGCGGAGAACTTCTTCGAACGATCGCGACTGTGCGACAGTGCGATAAAGAACCGCGATGCGCGCGTCAGAATCGTTGCGTACGACGCTTGCAATCTCGCCGCAGATGAATTCCGCTTCGGAGGGAGCGTCGGGCGCCTCGAAAAATCGGAGTTTGCCGCCGGCGCCCAGAGTGGCCTGAAGAGTTTTTCCCAACCGGTCGGTGTTGTTATTAACGACGGCCGCGGCTGCGTCCAAAATCGTTTGCGTGGAGCGGTAATTTTCTTCCAGGCGGATGATTTTGGCGTCCGGGAAGTCTTCGGTGAAGCGTTTGAGGTTGCCGGCGCGCGCGCCACGCCACCCGTAGATCGATTGATCTTCGTCGCCTACCACGCAGATATTTTTTCGCGATCCAGCGAGCAAGCGGACGATTTCTTCTTGCGCGCGATTGGTGTCTTGAAACTCGTCAACCATCAAATAGTGAAACCGCGCGTTCCATGCTTCGCGGACTTTGGGATGTTCGCGCAGCAATTCTCCGGCGCGCAGCAAGAGGTCATCGAAATCAAGAGCATTGGCTTTCCGCAGCATCGCGTCGTATGTGCGGAAAATTGCGGCCACATCTTCGCGGTCTTTATCGCGCGACTGTTGGGCGTCTGCTTCCATAATGTCCGGAGTGATGCCGTTATTCTTGGCATGGCTGATCTGGGCGCGCACACTTCTGGGAGGGTAGTCTTCCGCCGAGAAATCAAGCTGCTCGATGGCGCGCTTGATGGCGGATTTCTGGTTGTCGTCGTCGTAGATGGCGAAATCGCGAGGAAGGCCGAGATTTTTTGCTTCGCGGCGCAAGAGGCGCGCGCAGAAAGAGTGAAACGTGGAGACCCAAACATCCGAAGAGTCGCGCCCACTCGAGCGCAATAGGTCGCTAATGCGCTGCTTCATTACGTCCGCGGCTTTGTTCGTGAAGGTTACTGCGAGAATTGTGTTACCCGGGACTCCTTTTTCCAGCAAATGAGCGACGCGATAAGTGATAACGCGGGTCTTGCCGGTGCCGGCGCCCGCGAGCACCAGCAGGGGGCCTTCGGTGGCCAGCACAGCTTCGCGCTGGCGTTCGTTTAAGTCTTTCAGGAGTGTTGTAGAAGGATGAGGAGCGCTCAAGCAACAAATTCTATCTGACCTGTCATGAATCAGCAATTTTCGATTCGGACTTTCGGCGCGCGGAGAACTTTTCGCGGCGAGGAATGCTCAATCTCCAGGTGGGTCTTTCGAACGCTCGATGATTCTCGGCGCGATTTGACTGGCGGTAGCTACGGATTCGCGAATTTGCTCACCAGCACTTCGCGCTGATGCATGGGGGAGAAGGTTTCGCAACAACTCAACACGCGCGCGAGAAGGTCGTAATAAAATTCATTATTGTCGCTGTTTTTCAGGTCCTGCGCTGAATCCCAAACGGAGATCGCCATGGCGTCCCGGCTGTCTGACT
>Ga0209330_1000597_pt1 | contig 13965 bp, 12 predicted proteins | sample JacPinW_OM2H0_O3_FD_187969 | JGI IMG/M metagenome (GOLD analysis project Ga0209330, IMG submission 187969) | Forest soil microbial communities from Algoma, Ontario, Canada - Jack Pine, Ontario site 1_JW_OM2H0_O3 (SPAdes) (version 2) | ecosystem: Environmental > Terrestrial > Soil > Boreal...
GCGAAGAAACACGCACCATCATCACTCAGCACCGCGGCGGTCGCTGAGAACGGCGCGCGCTTTACTCTCGCGGAACTCCAGCGCATCGCTGACCGCGTAATCGCGCTCAGCCAGGCGGACGAAACCGAAATTGAGATCGATTCCACCACCGATGCGCTCACCCGCTTCGCCAACAACACCATCCATCAAAACGTCGCGGACCACACTCTTTCGATCTCGGTTCGCGCTGTAGTTGACGGCCGCACCGCGCGCGCTACCACAAATAAAACAGACGACGAATCGCTCCATCGCGTGGTCGCTTCCGCTGCCACCCTTGCGCGTCACCAGCCGGAAAATCCCGATCTGCTGCCCATGCTGGGCCCGCAAAAATATCAGAAAGTTGCGCGGTATTTTGACGCCACGGCCACGGAAAATCCGATGGACCGGGCACGCGCCGTAACCCGCGTCTGCAAAATGGCCGAAAAGAAAAAGCAGACCGCCGCGGGAATTTTTGCCAGCGGCTCGCATCAATCCGTCTTGGCCAATTCGAGAGGGCTTTTCGCCAGTCATCAGTACACCGACGCGGAATTTTCGGTCACTATCCTCGAAGACAAATCCTCCGGCTGGGCGAAATCAAGTTCTCCTGATATTCGCGACATTCATCCTGACGAACTCGCCGAAACCGCAAGCAGCAAAGCCATCGCCTCACGCAATCCGCGCGTTCTAGAGCCCGGACACTACACTGCAATCCTCGAGCCGTCCGCTGTCCTCGATATCATCGGCTCGCTTTTCCTGGATTTTTCCGCGACGTCCCTTCTCGATAAGCGCTCCTGCCTCAATGACCGCATGGGCAAAAAGATTTTTGGCGAGAACATCACGTTGTGGGACGACGTTTACCACCCGCTCCAGCTCGGCACTCCCTACGACGGCGAAGGCTTGCCGCGGCAGAAAGTTCTTCTGGTAGACCGCGGCGTTCCCAAGAATTTGGTTTATTCACGCGCCACCGCCAAAAAGATGAAAGCGAAACCCACTGGCCACGGTCTCCCGCTGCCCACTGAGTACGGCGAGGCGCCCATGAACTTGGTTTTCTCCGGTGGTGACAAATCCGTGGACGACATGATTCGCTCCACTGAGCGCGGCATCCTGGTCACGCGCGCTTGGTACATCCGCGAAGTGGATCCGTACGAAAAAGTTCTCACCGGCATGACGCGCGACGGCACTTTCCTGATCGAAAACGGACGCATCGCCGCCGGCATCCGGAATTTTCGCTTCAATCAAAGCGTGATCGAGATGCTCTCGAACGTCGAGATGCTCGGCCCGGCCGTGCGCGCCGCCGGAGAAGAATCCTTTGAGATGGTCGTCCCGGCCATGAAGGTAGGCAACTTCCACTTCAGCGAAGTGACGAAATTCTAGAGCGCAAAATTCTAATGAGACTCGCCCGCAGGTTTTTCAGACGCCGCATCCGGCCGAATAAAGTAATGCAATTTATCCAGGTCGGCGCGCACCGCGACGTCGAAAAAGCCGACCATCATTTCATCGTACGTCTGGTCGCCCCATCGCACCGAAGCATCCGGATCGGGATTGTGTAAATTGCCCCGCGAATTGTCATACAGCGCGACCGCCTGCAGAGTGGTACCGGCCTTCAACAATCGCGGCTCCGCCAGCCGGTAGCTCAGTTGCCAATAAAAATCATAATTCACTCGCAGCAGCGTCTCCACGCTTCCGTCCGCGCCGACGATGTTGTAGTCGAATTGCTTTCCGCGCAGATGCATGTGCGGGAAAAAACTGAGCAGCGCCGCATCGTTAGGCAAAGTGCCGCGTGCCTCTACCCGATAGTCATCCACTCCCGGGGGAATCACGAAATGGTCGTTGGTCAACTGCAACGTGAGCACGCGCTGCGCCGGCCGCTTTTTGGCGAACACGATCCCGATACTCGTCTGATCGCTCGCCCCATGCCCGTGCGTGGTGTAATGCATCTGGAACACCAGGTCCGAACCAGCCGGCACGAACTTGGCCATGCCGGTTGGCCACTGGTCGGGCGAACTTCCCGTTGCGTACACGAGCAAGATATCGCTGTCGGTCCAGTGCGCACCGTGGCGGCTGTCCTCATCGGTCATATCCGCAGCGGTGAACGGCACGCCGATGGGAGCGTGCCTCAGCCATTTCGACTCCGGCGGCCGGATGTAAACCACAGCGTGATGCACATTTTCGCGGCTGGACGGGCGAACCTCCGACATCTGCACCCATTTGTCTTCCGTGAATCCGGTGGGCACGATTTCATATGTGTATTCCACGTCGCCTTGGGCCGGCAGCGCGATGGGCTTCGGCATTCTTACAACTGCGTCCGGCTGCGGAATATTCCATCCCTCAACCCACTGACGAGGAGGCGGTGCGTCTTTCGGATCGCCCGCCGGTGCGTTCGCGTCCGCCCAGGCTGCGAGTTTTTGAATTTCTTGGGGCGTTAGCGAGGGATCGTTCGAGAAGTGCCCGTAATTCGGATCGGCGAACCATGGCGGCATTTTTCTTGCGCCGGCAAATTTTGCAATTTGCGGGGCGTACGCACGCGCGTTCTCGTAGGTGACAAGGGGCATCGGCGCGATCTCGCCGCTGCGATGGCAACTCTGGCAATGCTGCTGAAGGATAGGGAGAACGTCGCGATAGAAAGAAGGCGGCGCAACGTCGCGAGGCTGGCCCGGAGTTTTTGTTTCTTGCGTTTGCGCGACGGCAACACTCAGCAACGCGACGATGGCGGCAGAAACAGAAATCTTTACTGGCACAATTGAATTAGTTACGCATTCTCAAGACTTGGTTGCAAGCTGGAAGATACGGCAATTCATTTTATTTTGTGAACTGAAGACTGGAGATCGCGCGCGCGATTACGTTTTCCTGAATTTGCACCAGGTCCGTATCCGCTACCGTCATTCCGAAAATTGTGTAAAGCCGCGCGTCGCGAGGAATACAGACGACCACGCCGGACCAATCGCGCTGGTCAACTCTTCCGCGAAAATGCCGTTCGGTCGCAGGAATGCCGGAGATCGTAATGTGTTTTTCGTCCAGCGGCCGGAAATTCTCCATGATTTCTTGGAGTCTCCGCTCGGTGGCATCCATGTCGCTCGCGACGGATTTGCCGGCAGGCTGTTGCCCAATCAACAGGTAGGTGGTCTGATCGTTGGTGCCCATCGCAGTAATCGAACCAGGGAGAAGTGCCCGCGCGCCCTCGATGACAGCCCAAGTGGGCGGTTTGTACATACGAAAGTTATACGTTTCATTCACGTAGTTGTTGCCGTTTACCTCTTCGCGCATGGGCTCAGGCGCGGGAGGCGCAGGTGCAGGCGGCGCTGCAGTCGCGGGCTGAGCCGCAACCGGCGAATTCGCAGTCACGGGATTCGGCGCAGCAGAGTTTGTCGCGGGCCTGTTCGCTGCATTTGGCGAAGGTTGAGACGCGTTTGAGCTCGGCTGCGCAGCAGGGCTCGGCGTGTTTGCCGAATTGTTAGCTGGCGTCACAACAGCTTTGGCGGCTGGTTTCGGAGCCTTAGGTGCAACGGGATCTGTTGCAGGTGCTGCTTCCGTGCTGGGATCGGATTGTTTCTCCGGTTCCTTCTTTTTCGGGACTGGGGAAATCACGATCGATATGACTTGATCTTTCTGCACTTCTGCGAAGCCGTAGCCGGTTTTCACCTTGAACGAATGTTCTTCGAACCCAACGATGGTGCCAACGATTGTCGAGCCGTCTTTCAGCTTTAATTCGTCCGCACGGGCGCCGGGCATTGCTCCGGAAAACGCAATAAGGGCTACAAGCGATGCGCGGGTGACAAATGCGCGAAGTGGCAGAGCGAACCTCATATCCTGAAGTATGGCGCTCGGCGCCGCGACGGGCAAGGTCGGGCGCGAGGAGCATGCCGCGTTAGTCAGCAGGCCCGTTTTGACAGTTTGACAAGCTATCGAGCCCGGCGGGGTTTAGGTTTGCTCTTTCGTTTCGTCCTGGGACTCGCGCTCGGCGCGGATTGAATCGCCAGCAACTCCGCTTTCAAACTCGCGAATTCGGATTGGAGGGAGTGAAATTGCGAATCGGCGCCACGTAAATCGCCCGCGCGCCCCATAGCTTGTAATTTGGCAGCGATTGCAACCGCTTTTGCCGCGCCGAAGATCGCGATGGACCCTTTTAGTGCGTGCGCGGAAGCGGCAAGTTTCTGCGCATCCCTTTTAGCGATGGCGCTCGCGATCAGGAGAATTGTTTTCGGGGCGTCTTGCAGAAAAGTCTTGATCAGGGAGGCCTGGAGTTTTTTGTTTCCGCCCGTCGCACGATCGAGATGCGCTGCGGCGGTTTCTGGGCTCGCGCCGACCTCCGCCGTTCCCGCTGAATCGGTAGAGTCTGCGGATGTCTCCGTCTCTTTAATCGGCTTTCCCGCTTCGCCAACGGCCTCAACCGCCGCGTACAGTTTTTCCATGCGAACCGGTTTTGAGATGAATGCGTCCATCCCGGCATCCATGCAGCGCCGCTCGTCTTCATAGCTCGCGTTTCCTGTGAGTCCGATAATGCGAACGTGCCGGCTGGTTGCGGCTTCCGCCTTGCGAATCGCACGCGTGGCTTCCAGGCCGTTCATTCGCGGCATTTCTTCGTCCATCAGCACGACATCGAAGCGACCTCGCTCGATCGCTGCAAGAGCTTCCAATCCGTCGGCTGCGCTGGAAACGGTGTGGCCCCGCTTTTTCAGGAGTTCGAGCACGAGCTCGCGATTAATTTCCGTATCGTCGGTGACGAGAACACGCAGTCGTTTCAGCGGCTTGCTTGGAAGCGCGGCTTGTGCAGAGGAGTTGAGGCCAAGGTTTTTGGGCGACGCCACCACAGCGGGCGAGCGATCGGCATCGGCATTGGCATTTGGCGTTGACTGGCCGCGAGGGCTCACTTTCGCGCGCGGGAGGCGAAACCAGAAACGCGAACCACCCTGCGCGCGGTTTTCGGCCCCGATCGTTCCGCCCCAGCGCTCGACAGTAATTTTGCAGAAGTAAAGCCCGAGTCCGGCCTTTCCCGAATGGCTTTTTCCCTTGGAGAAAAGCGCGAAAAGTTGATTCATCGGCAGGTCTGCCGGTAGGCCGGGACCTTCGTCATCCACGAAAACGAGTACGTACGCGCCCTGATCTTCGACTCCGATCGTCACCGTGGATTTGGGCGGGCTGTAGCGGAGCGTATTTTCGAGCAGGTTGCCGAAGATTCGATCGAGGCGCGGCGCATCGCCCACGACGCGCCAATCCGACGAAGCGGTTCCGGGCGCAGCAAATCGAAGGTGTATGTTTTTATCCGTGAAGGCGGAGGTAAATTCCTCGATAGCCTTTTGCGCACAGACTGTGAGATCAGGAGCCGCCGTACCCTTATCAGACGTTGATTGCTGCGCAAGCAAATCTCCGGAGAATGCGGAAAGAATGCCTCGGATCATCGATTCCTGACGTTGCGATTCGCCCTGACCTGTTTCAACGAGTTTGCGCAGCCTGGTGGGCAGATGTTCAAGGCTCAGGAGATTGAAGCAGCCGCTCATCGCGCTAAGAGGCTGAGAGAGATCGTGGACGATGCAGTGAAGCAGAATTTCTTTGTTCTGAATTTCACTGAGAAGCTGTTCGTGGGCCAACAGGGAATCGCGGGCAGTTTGGAACCACTGCTGCTGCTCGGCAAAGGTGGCCGACAAGTTCCGCAGGATCAGGATTTTCTTTCCGTCAAGTGAAAGGGCGAAGGCTTCGAGCGGGATGTCGCGGCCATTTTTGCCTCGTTCGATCCAATTGCCGGAGCTTGCAGAGCCTTCCGATTTTGTGTTCCAGAATTCTTTGGCGTCCACCAGGAAATTGTCGAGGAACGGCGAGTTCTCAGCGAGCCGGCTCCGCTTGCCGGTTTCAGATTGAATTTCAAAAACGTCGCGGCACCAGGCCGGGCAGATTCCCACCGCCGCGAAATCACCGTCGCCGAGGAATTCGAACAGAGCATAGCCCTGACCGGCGAGGAACGTCTCGAACAGAGGATTGGAAGCCATTATTCGGCCAACATGGCGGCAGTGAGCTTTGAAAACACTTCTTCAACCGCATCGCCGGTTTTGGCGCTGGTGCGAATTATATTCCATCCGGCCACAGTTAATTCGGACTCGCGCGCGGAATCGATTTCCCATTTTTCGCCCAGGTCGTTCTTGTTGAACACCAGGACGGCCGGAACTTTGCCGGCTTCCTGAATTACGCGTTCGTTCAACGCGAGCGCATCGTCGAGAGTTTGGCGGCGTGTACCGTCCACTACGAGGAGATAGCCGGACATGCCACGCAGATAAGATAGACGAATTTTCTGGTACACATCCTCACCGTGAATGTCCCATAAAACCAAAGTGACGTCTTCATTGCCGACGCGAACCACTTTCTTTTCGATTTTTACGCCGATGGAGGTTTGATAAGCGTCCGAAAAAATGCTCTCGACAAAGCGACGCACCAGGCTGGTCTTGCCCACGGAGAACGAGCCGAGCATGCAGATTTTCTTTTGGAGCATTCGAGGCTCGATCAGTTTACGGGAGAAATTGGAGTAAAAGTTATTCTAAAGTTGACGCTGCGATTCTCGCGGCGGCCTTCTTCGGTGCCTTCAGGGCTCAAAGGCTGCGTGGTGCCGACGCCACGCGAGGTCACATCCGCAGCCTGGATACCGCCGCGCAGCAGGATTTCGCGGACTCGTTCAGCGCGCTGCTGGCTGAGCAATTGATTCGTGCCCTCGATGCCGGTGCTGTCGGTGTGCCCGATAATTTGAACGGAAGTTTGTTCGCCGAGGCCCTTTGCTTCGGCGATAAGCTCGCGGATTTCTTTCCCCTCTTGAGCGGCTAGACTTTCCTGGCTGGGTTCAAATTCGGCCCGGCCGACGGGAAAGACCAGGATCATCGCCTCGATAGCCTTTTTCGGCGGATCGAGCTGAGCCGCATGCGCATTTTGCAGATGAGAGACATTGATGGCGTTGACGCCGGGGATCAAGGGAGCGCGGTCCGCCAAATGAGAGATCCACTGCGGCGAGGCAGTTCCTTTGACGTCCAACACGCCTTCGTGTTCGGAGAGCGTAACGGTTTCTGGAGGGTGCAAAAATTGGCGAGCGCGCTGGGAAACGATGGCGTCGTCCAAAGAATAGTAGGGTGCCAATTCAAACTCGGCGTCTTTCGGATCGAGGCCTGCCTGGCTGAGCAGAGTGTTCGGGTCGGGTGCGAGCGGGTCTTTGAATCCTCGTATGTGATAACGGCCACCTTCCTTGTCGTAGGAGATTACGACGATGCCGGGTTGTCCACGAACAGCATGAAGGAATCGCGACCACTCCCACAAAAGATATGTGGAGTAGCCAGCCCAGCCGAGGATGGCAATGACAAGTATCGCCAGCGCCGCGAAGGCGGCACGCGGCCGCTTTGCAGCGACGGGTTCACGATGCTGCGTTGCGAGAAGGCGCGACAAGATTTCATCAGCCGAGCGAAAAGGGGCCGCGTCGCCTTTGAAATTTGCGAGCTCGGTACTGTGGTGCCGCTGAATTTCTTCCAGAGCCTCTTTCATGGCTAGACGATAATCCGCTGGCGCATGGCCGCGGATCACGGCTGCGATTACTGCGTCGGGACCTTCTTCAATCCAGACTTCCAGCTCGCCCACATTCAAGCTGTCGAGCGTTTCTTCGTTCTTTGAATCGAACGAATCGCGCACGAACTGCTGGATGGCCGAGAGCATTCCGGCAATCATGGCGGGGTCTTGCGTCGGAACGGAAGATGCGACCACGTGATTGAGCACCAGCCCGGTTTGGCGATGAATCAGAAAAACCTGTTCCACGCGGTACAGCAGGCTGTGCATCAAGACTATTTCGCTGAACGATTTTCCCGTCCGCAAAGCTTCGACGCGCCACTTGATGCCGCGAGCCGAGAGGCTGTGTTCCAGGGCTTGGTTGAACGATTCCAGCATAGTGCGAAGCGTTTCGGCGATGGATTTTCGGATGGCGGGGCCCATCACCGGGAACAGCGCATCGGCGAGAACATGCGGGTCTCTGCGGACCGATTCGCGAAGAGTTTCCTGAATGGTGGGAGCCAAAGCGCCGGCCAGGGCGCGATCCCCGCCTTGATCGCGACGCATAGTGATGGCTTCGGCGACAACGGTACTCACATCCTTAGTGCGGCGGGCGAGATCTTCAAGACGTTCCTGAATATCCGCGATTTCTTCTTGCTCGGGCGCGACGATTAAATGGCGAAGCTCTTCGTAGGCGTGGTTGTTGTCCGGCGGATTTTCCTGCGGTTGCCCCTGTGGGGCGCGGCGTTGGGCTTGCTCAGGCATTTTGAAAGGTTAAGGTTTTTCTCCACGGGCCAGTAAGCAAGTCCGTTGAGTGCATGTTCCTGATTCGCCGGCCTACTCCTCCGGCAGCTCGAATTTATTTTTCAGCCGCAGAGAGAATTCAGTGAAGAGGTCCGCGAGCGCGGCGCGGTCGGTTTTTTCATCGCGCAACACGTCGACTTCGCGGTTCAGCGCGGCGGCAGTGTCGCGGCGCAGCTTGTCGATTTCCGAGGAAACTGCCTTGGAGTGCTCGAGGAGTTTCGCGCGCAGCTCGCCCTGGCCGTCGGACATCTGCTCTTCGAGTTGCGAGAGCTTTTTCTCGATCACTTTGCCGCCGTCCTTAATTTCGCGCGAAATTTCCTTGAAAGCTTCGGTGCGCTCGGACTTTTCGCTCTTCAACCGCGTGCTCAGCGAATCCACTTCCTGCCGGATAAAGCTGCCCAGAGTATCGAGGCGCTTGGTCATATCCTCGCGGAGAGTGTCGAGCGCTTTGGTGACGGTGTCTTCGAGGCGCACGAATCGCTTTTCGTAATCGCGCATCTGCGAGCCGAACAAGATGTCGCGTATCTTGTCTACGTTCGCGCCTTCGGGATTCTCTTTGTTGGAAGTGTTGGGAACCTTTGCCGGGGATGCCATTTTCCGACCTCTCCTTTTGGGACTCTTGATGCCCTGCCGGGGGGAGCCTCGTCTGGCCTTCGGGGGCATCCGCGGAGGCTACTACGAAAGGCTGCTTGCCGCAAGAAAGACAAGGGCTAGGACTAGGGTACGGATGGGCTAGGACGGCTGGGAAGAGGTATCGTAACGCCGGATAACTTACCGCTCGTCGAGTATTTGTCCTCCTACGGGCAGGCCACGATACGGGATACCTCGCGGATAAAAGGCAGACGGAACGTCGCAACCGAATAGCCGTGCCAGACACGAGAGGTCGAGCGAATATGCTTTTTCCCTCTCCGCCGGGCTGGACAGCGGACCGAGATGCACTTCAAGTGTGTGCGGAATGTCCCTTGAGTCTACTTTGAGCCTCCAGGTGCCGTATCCCCAACCATACTTTTGTTCACTTTGCGAAAGAGTGTTCTTGTCAGATATTAAATATCTGAAATAGTAGGCCGACCGGCTGTTGCGCTCGTATTCTAGCTCGCGTGCAACAACAATCCCGTCCTTCACGAAAATTTGACAGAACAGTCCTGTGTGATGAATAGCCGGGACGTAGCTGAGCGGCATGTTCTCAAACTTGAAAGCCAATAGGCACTCCTGAAATCTGCAGCGCATGTCCCCTTCAGCCACGTACCATGGTATTCCTCCATACTGGCGAGCAAGTTGCTGGGCGTCCGCGAAAGTGGATTCACCAAGTCTCAGTCCGGCGAACTGCGGTAAGAATGCTCGCGCATGTTCTCGGTGGCGAAGAGCTAGAGCGTACAGAATGCCAATCGTCATCAAGCAGGAGACCAGCACAGCAAAAACTATTCCGATCACGGTTCTTCCCGTTCGCCGGGTAGTTGAACCTTTCACCCCGATGGTTGCGACGGGCGGCACCACGACAAGGCGGATGGTACCACACCGATAGTTCACCACTAAGTTCCTCTGTCCCGTGCAGGCTCGGTCGCGGTTTAGCGGTCGAGGAAGGCGCGGAGGCGGGCGTAGCCGGAGCGGCTGACGGGGAGCTGGGTGCCGTTGGTGAGGACGGCGACGTGAGTGTCCTTTGCGTAGGGCTCGACTTTGACGACCCGTTCGAGGTTCACGATGTAGGAGCGATGAATGCGGAGAAACCGCGACGGGTCGAGCGCGGATTCGAGGCTGGAGACGGTCTGTTGCTTCAGGTGCTTCTTTCCTTCGGTGGCCAGGGCGACGTAATCATCCTGCGCTTCTACATAATCGAGTTTCGCGACTGGAATGATGAAGACGCGCGTGCCATCGCGCACGGCGATGCGGTCGAGATATTGCGAGGGCGGGCGCGCGGCGGCTGCCAGATCCGCGGGAGGCATCTCGGCGTGGGGCGATTTGCCGGAGAGGCGTTCTTTGGCGCGATTGAGCGCGGCTTCAAAACGGTCGGCGCCGAACGGTTTCAAAAGGTAATCGACGGCGTGGACTTCGAAGGCTTTGATGGCGTAACTGTCGAACGCGGTGACGAAGATTACACGCAGATCGTTGCCGATCAATTCGAGGACTTCGAAGCCGTCGAGCTTGGGCATTTGGATATCGAGAAAAAGCAGGTCGGGCTTCAGCTCGGTGACGGACTTGACCGCTTCAAAACCGTTGGCGCACTCGGCCACGAGCTCGATTTCAGGATGCGCGCCGAGAAATTCGCGGAGAACCTGGCGGGCGAGTTCTTCGTCGTCAACAATAACGGCGCGGATTTTCTTTCCGGCTTCGCGGGTCATGTGGTTTGTAAACCCCTTTCCGCCGGGAATGTCAGAGCCACGCGGTAGGAGTCAGCCTCGGCTTTCACGGCAAAGCTGGCGCGATTCCCATAGCGCGCTTGCAGGCGCTGACGAACGTTAGCGAGACCGACACCGTTTCTGCGGCGAGCAGGAGCTTCGGGATCGAAACGGTTCTCGACGATGATGGATACGTCGCCGCCGTTTTGGCACTCAACGTTGAGGCGAATCCATCCCCCCTCGACAAGATTGGCGATTCCGTGCACGACCGCGTTTTCCACCAAGGGTTGAAGAAGAAGCGGTGGCACTGGAACGTCCAGCGCTCGCTTGTCTATATTTTCTTCCATTTGGATGCGCGCGCCAAAGCGGACTTTTTCCACCGCGAGGAATGCGTGAATCAGTGAAAGCTCTTCCTCCAGCGGGATTGCGGTTCTCTCGCCGAGGCCGAGCGTGCGCCGCAGAAAATCGCCGAGGAGAATGCACATCTCGCGAGCTTTCGCGGCGTCGGAAGTAGTGAGCGCGCTAATCGAGTTCAGGCTGTTGAAGAGGAAATGAGGATTCACCTGCGCTTTCAGTGCTCTCAATTCAGCGTCGCGCGCAAGGACGCTGGCTTTCATTACGCGAGCTTCCGCATCGCGCGAGAGATCGACGGCAATGATGATGTAGAAAAACGCGACGGAGAGCAGGTAAAGCAACAGGCCGGAGCCGAAAATCACAGGGATTTCCGGCCGAAGGCGCGCGCTGAGTCCGGTGAACGCGGGCAGTTTCGAGAGGCTGCTAGCGAACGCGACCGCCACGAATGCCCAGATAATGCTGGCGATCAGCGCGGCCGTCACGTGCGTGGTAATCAGGCGCCCCAATCCATACTTTTCGAGCGGGTTTCCGCGGCAGGAGTACCAGGAAGAAAGGCACACAAAGGCGTAAAGGAGAGAGAGAGGAACGGAAAGGATTCCCGCTTCGCGCAGAGTGATCTGGCCGGGGATGGTAAGCAAATAAGCAAGCATCCCCGAGATGGGAATCCAGACGAGAAGGTAAAGGCCGAGCCGTCGAAGTTGAGAAAATATGGGGTGCATGCGTTTGCTTTAATTCTTGACGACGACGCCGCCCATGAAATTGATTCCCTTCACAATCAAATGCTTCTGGGTCGTACCGTCGGTTGGAGGAATTTGATGAGTTTCGTCAACGTATGCGCCCATGAGCCCCAGGCCATCCAGCGAGATGCGCCAAGTTTCCGGGACTTTGATTTCACCGCCGCCCATAATGGACGTGGCATCGATCACGGCTGAATCGCCTTCCAGGTCGGCTTTTCGCAAATCGATCTCGAAACCACCCATGATGGCCATGACGCTTCCGCCGCGGAAATTCTTCGCGGTTACTCGCCGCTTGAAGCCGCCTAGGATTGCAACGTGATTGAAGTCAGAGTCCGATGAATCACCCTTGCGCCACTGATTTAACCTACCGCGCCAGCTAGCCGCTTGTCCGCCGAGCGGGCTGGAGTGAGGAGCGATGGCCTGCCAGACCATTAACCCGCCGACGGCGATAATGATCACGGGCCAGATGGATTGAAACCCAACGTGCGCGAAGCCCAAACTATCGAACAGAAGAAGGACACCGATTACGAGCAGAATAATGCCCCAGGTGCGCCGCCCGCCAGTTTGAAAGAGGTTCACCAACCCGAATGAAATGCAAAGGACAGGCCAGAAATACTGAAAGACCCTGTTGGCGTCGATAATGCCCTGCTGATCGAGCAGCAGGATGACGCCAGCGGCCGCGATGAGCAGCCCGAAAGTAAGGCTCCAGCTAAAGCGCCTGGAGTTACAATCCATGGCTTCCTTCTTTGCGGCTGCGTGAAAGACCGCGGGACCGGTTTTCCCGAGCGGCCAGCATGATGGCCAAGCCGAGGCCGACCAGGAGCAACGGCCAGAACCGGCAAAATTCCTGCACAGTGGACACATTCATATGCAGCGAGAGCATATTCCAAATGTTCGTCGCCAGGACGGAAAATAGCCAGAAGTTGCCGGGGGCAATATGGCCGAAGCCGAGTTCGGCGCCTTGAAATACAATGCCTACCAGGACCAGCACGGTGGCTGCCGCCGATATGGCTGCTGACCCGGAAATTGAAGCCGTCGTTTGTGCCCGCCGATTCGCGTTTGTCATCTTCTCGTCTCCCGCCGGAACTTTGTTGCCGTCCATGCTGCGAGATTAGAGGCAAAGCGGGAAAGGGTCTCTACGTTTTCGGCGAATGGCGGCTGGTTACCGGCGAACGGCGTCGAATGGCGGAGAAGGGCGGCGGGGACTCTCGCACAAAATGATAAGGAGCAATGAGACTTGCGGGCGGGCGCGTTGCGATGTGCTTAAGATGAGAGCGCTACGCCCAGCCAAAAGGCAGCGATCAGCAGCGCGGACAACGCGAGCAGCACGCGCATTCCTTTCTTCCGCACTGCGAAGTTGATAACGGCCATGCCGCAGAGCAAGAAGACCAACTCAGCCCAAAACAACCCGGAGCCGAACCCGCTGCCGCTCCAGTCTCCGGCTGCGTCTTGCATCATATAAGAAGCAGATGAAGTTACCGCGGTCAGGAGAGCTCCCAGAGCCCCTGCCAAAGCGACGCCCTTGGCCCATTCCGGCAGCACCCAGTTTTTTCGTGCGTCGCGCCAGTCAAGCCAGGTCTGCACGACGACAATAGCGACGATCAGTAGAACGAACAGCGCCACTTTCCCCCTCCTTGCACGAACCGCCTCGGCAATCGAACCCGCGCTGCGTCACCCTGCTGTGCGAAGCGCGAAAAGTCCTAAAGACTGCCCGGAACGGTCGAGGGCCGCTGCCGTCGAATTCCCTCAGTAAAAGCCGCGCGTTCCCCACGCTGCTTCAATTGCTTCGACAGACCCTGTTGCCTTCACATCTAAACTGCTTCTGCCGCTATTTCTCAAGCACCGACGAACTGTGCAATGTTATGCGTGCGTCGTTATACAGGATTGAATTCCTCCGTAGCAATCATCCTTTCACTCAAAATTCGGGCCTGAGTGTACCGCTCAATTATTTCTGCGGAGGTGCCTGCCGGAAGCTCGCCCAGTATCCGCTTGAGCTCTTCATCGAAGAGGCGAGAGATGAGCTCCGGAGTATGGGCAATCGCGTTTCCGTTATCGTCCAAAATGGGCACAACGTCGCGGTGGCGAATGCGCTGAGCGATCATGAGACGGTAAATACGATCCGTCGCCAGATCTTCCATATAACCGTCGAGTAAGCTGGCCCCGCGACCGTTGAGAACACCGTTGCGATAGCGGATTACAGTACGTATCGCTGC
>Ga0209330_1000598_pt1 | contig 13954 bp, 13 predicted proteins | sample JacPinW_OM2H0_O3_FD_187969 | JGI IMG/M metagenome (GOLD analysis project Ga0209330, IMG submission 187969) | Forest soil microbial communities from Algoma, Ontario, Canada - Jack Pine, Ontario site 1_JW_OM2H0_O3 (SPAdes) (version 2) | ecosystem: Environmental > Terrestrial > Soil > Boreal...
CGCGCACGCAAAAGCAAGATTTGCTGCTGGGCTTGGAATCGGGCGCCGATGATTATTTGACCAAGCCATTTGACGCCCAGGAACTGCGCGCGCGTCTTCATGTAGGCGAGCGGATTTTGCAGTTGCAGGATAGTCTGATGGAGGCGGGGGCTAACCTCCTGTTTCGCGCCACGCACGATTCCCTGACCGGTATAGCCAACCGCGGCGTGATTCTCGACACGCTGCGGCGGGAGCGTTCTCGACAAGTACGTGCCGGCGGCTCATTCGGAATCGTTTTGCTGGACGTCGACCACTTCAAATCCGTAAACGACACCTACGGCCACTTGTGTGGTGACGCCGTATTGCAGGGAGTTTCGCGGATCATGACCGCAAGCGTGCGAGCCTACGATACTGTAGGACGCTACGGCGGCGAAGAGTTCTTGATTGTTGTGCCTTCCACCGATGAGGCCGGTGTTCTGGGATTATCAGAGAGAATCCGCCACGCAATCGAGTCGAAGCCGATCGCCACAGACTCTGGAGAAATTTCAATCACAGTGAGTTTGGGACTGGCTGTGAGTAACGGTTTCGCGGCGCTGGATCCTGAGGCCATGCTAAGTACAGCGGACGACGCGCTCTATCGCGCTAAAGAAGCTGGACGCAATCGCTCCGAAATGGGAGTTCGTGAAACCGCGCCGTCGGCGCCCGTGGTCGAAATTGCGCCCTCCAAAGCCGGCTGCCTATAGCCCACCGTTTGCTACGCCTCGACACCACGCCACATCCGCAGCAAACCGTCCTCGAAGACGCCGCGCGAAATTCAGCGGCAGCGGCTCATACCGGAACCGGGCAGCCTCGTGCTCTTCAATTTGAAGATGCACCCGTCTTCTGTGCCGCTACCCACTCATGAATACGGGTCGATAGGACATCCAGCGGTAGAGCGCCCGCGCCCAGCACTTCATCGTGGAAATTGCTCAAGCTAAACTTGTCGCCAAGCTGGTCCTTCGCATACTGCCGCAATTTGAGTATCTCGAGCTGGCCAATCTTATAACCCAGCGCCTGGGCCGGGATCGCCATGTAGCGGTCGGTTTCGCTCTGCACCTCGTATTCATCGATGGCCGAGTGATCGTGGAAGAAATCGATAACCTGTTGCCGCGTCCAGTGTTTGTAGTGGAAGCCGGTATCGACCACCAGACGGATGGCGCGGAGCATGTCGTCCTGCAAGTGTCCGTAATAGCTATACGGATCCTGAAAGAATCCTACCTCTTTCCCTAAGCGCTCCGAGTAGAGCGCCCAACCTTCGGTGTAAGCAGTGTAAAACTCGTTCTGGCGAAAGGGTGGAAGCTGCGGCAGTTCCTGCGCGATAGCGATCTGCATGTGGTGTCCGGGAACCCCTTCGTGATACGCGGTCGTTTCTATGTCCACCGTGACTCCCTTCTCAAAATTGCCGGTGTTCACCATGATGTGCCCAGGCCGCGATCCATCCTGAGCCCCTTGGACGTATTCTGTGGAAGCCTGTTTTTCGCGGAACTCCTCGATCGGCATGATTTCCACTTTCGCTTTCGGCAGACGCCCGAACATTGATGGCAGTTTCACATACATCTGGTCGACGTACTTCTGATAGAGGTCCAGAATATCTTGGCGCGAATGCACATGCACCTTCGGATTGGTTTGCAGAGAAGCGCTAAAACTCTTGAGGTCCTTGTATCCAAGCTGATTCACGACTTCCAGCATCCGGGCTTCGATTTCTTTCACCTGAGCTAACCCGATCTGGTGAATTTCTTCGGGCGAGAGATTAGTTGTGGTGCTCTGCTTTACCGCGAAAGCGTAGCGTTCGGTCCCGTCAGGGAGCGCCCACAATCCAGGCTCCGCCCGCCCTTTCGGTGCGTAGTCCTCACGCACGAATTTTGTGAATTTCACATACGCGGGAAGCACCGATTCGCGGATTGCAGCCAGACCCTGCTCGCGCAGCCGTTTCTGGTCTGCGGCAGATATAGCGTCAGGAAACTTGGCGAACGGCTGTGCGTAAGGCGAAGCTTCCGGCGCTTTGCCGGCGATGTCGCTCGACTGTTCGACCACTTTCTCCAGCAGGACACGCGGTGGCATCAACCCCTCCGCCATCCCTTTGTGCATCTGTATCTCCGTCTCATCGAACAACCGGGGAATCTGCTTCAGTCGCGAGATGTAGTCGTCATAATCTTTGACCGTTTGAAACGAGAGCACGGACACAAGTTGGGGAAGATCTATGTGCACGCCGCCGAATTGCGACACGGGCATTTCCCAGGGCTTGAATCGTGCTCCTTCCGCACTCATTCGAAGATCGCGGACCATTAGAGTCTTGTTCAGTGCCTCCTGCTCCGGAAAACCAGTCGTGTCGATAGCTTCGAATCGAGCCAGGTATTTCTTGCTCTGTTCCAGATCGTCGTCGATGGCTTTCTGCGAGAAGTCGTCCAGTTGATCGTTCCAACGCTTGTCGCCCAAAAAGGATGCAAAAATCGGGCTAGTGCGAAGAGTGTACTCCCAGCGCTCAGCAAGCAGATTGTTCAGCGCTTTTCTACGGGCCTCAACGTCAGACTGCGATGACGTCGCAAACACGGTAGGGCACAGACAGGACATTAGAACCACAAACAGAACCCAAGATCGCATTAGCCGGAGTCTCCCCTTTTGGTTTGAAATATAGTCCCCTCATTGTACGCCCATCCTGCCCCTTCGATTCCTAGGTTACGATGTCCGGTTTGAAGGCAGCCTTCCGCGGTCCCGCCAGACCAAAATTGTCACCGCTTGTCGCAACTCCTTTTGGCTCAGTACAGGCGTCTTGTCTCGGGTTCTCCGAACGGTCGTTTTCGGAATAGTCCTTGACATGCATTTCCGCTTTTGATAAATCGTCAGAATTGCTCTTCACGGCATCGCCGTCCCAGGCCCGGCCGATGGATCAAAAAAGAAAATTTTTTCCGCGCAAAAGCAATGCTGTCTGGACCTACACCTGTTGTCTAGAACCACAGCTATACCTTGACGCACTTTGGCGGCTGCCAAATTCGACTGATTGCGAGAGAGTCATAGTTTTCATCTCATGCAAGACGTGAACGAGCGCTGGACGCCTTCAGTGCTCCCGCACGACTCGATAATGGTAACTTTATGTTGACGTGACGAGCCGGTATATGATACGCGTTCGCTCGTCGCGCTTGCTGTAGGGTTTGCGTGGTAGACATAAGGACGTCGTTCTCTTCGGAGCGCCGCCCGCGCTCAGTCCACGTCGCAGTTCAGGGAGCCATCTTGACCATGACTCGTTCAAAGCAATCGCCCTCGACCGAACGCTGTCCTAGCCCTACCTCCACGCGCGAAGGCCGTCTCTTGACTCCAGCCTCGCAGGACGAACGTCTCCGCAGAATCCTCGAAATAATTGAATCCGGATCGCTCTGCACCATCGGCGATCTTGCTCTCGAATTTAACTTGAGCGCCTCGCATCTTCAGCATTTGTTCAAAGCCCAGACCGGCTCGCGCCTCGGCCGCAGGTTGGTCGAACAGCGGCTGCATCGCGCTGCGCTACTTCTGCTGCAAAGCAACATGAGCGTCAAGGAAGTTGCCTACGCTGTGGGCTACAAGCACCCTCCCAGCTTCGTCCGCGCTTTTGAACGTTTCTTCGAACAGGCCCCCGGTCACTATAGGCAGGAAATGCTAATGGAAAGACGAATTAGCTAATCTGTTTCGCTTGTACTCCTTTGAAACACAGCGTACACAGTGTCTAGCGAGTTAAGTGATGCGGGCGCCCAGCCTGTATCTAGTCAGTACCAGTAGTTTAAAACGCTCCAGTATCCGTGTGTTTGTACTAATTTTCACAAGTTTCGCGCATCTTTGAGAGGAGGCACGATGTACTTCAACGTGTTCGGAGAAAAAGTTTCGCGCAGAGTCTATAAGGAAATGCAAAACGCGGCAAAGAATCGCCAAGAGTTGATCAAGGCGGGGCTTACTAGCCGCCGAGATTTGTTCAAGATGGGCCTTTTGACCGCTGGCGGCATGCTCATCGCCAAGAACGGCTTGAGCGCCCGAGCGGCTTACGGTCAAACGAATCAATCAAATGTCCCGACCGCCGGCTCGAACCAAAACTGTTTGCCAGGCAGCTTCTTGCCAGCCGGTCAGACAGCCAGCCCCTCGACCGCCAAAACCGCATTCACGGTTGCTCTTAACGTCATGCCGGAGACGGCGCAAACCCCTCTGGCTTCGTTAGTGAATGGACAGGGAGTCAAAACGGCTCCCACGATCGCCCCTAACACCGCTGGTGGCGAAGTTCGTGCGGCAGCCCACCAGGCTCCCGAACTGAACCCCACTATGTTCCCGTTCCCGCCGCCGCGCATCTATCAGATGCACCAGATGCAAACGCAGGTCTCCCAGTCGCCCAGCTATCCGCTCCAGACCATCTGGGGTTTCAACGACGGTACTCACGGCACGCTGAGTCCTGGCCCAACTTACTTGGCCAATTACGGCACGCCGCAAATGACTCGCAACATCAACGCCTTGCCTCCGCTGCCTGAAGTCGGCGGCTTCGGCATGCCTTCAGTCAGCACCCATCTTCACAACGCACACAATCCGTCCGAAAGCGATGGCAATCCTTGCGATTTCTATGGCATCGGGAACTTCGCCGATCAGTACTATCCAAACGTCTTGGCTGGATTTAATTCCACCAATCCTCCCACCGGCGATATCAACGAATCGCTGAGCACTCTGTGGTATCACGACCACCGTGTGGACTTCACCTCGCAGAACACCTACAAAGGCTTGATGGGTTTCTATTGCCTCTTCAACCAGTTCGACACGGGCAACGAAGAAACCGGGTTCAAACTGCCCAGCTTCCCGCAGTTCGACATCCAACTCGCCTTCGCCGACAAGGTGTATCAAGAAACTTCCAGCGGCGCCCAGTTGTATTTTGACCTGTTCACTCTCGACGGTATTATCGGTGACCAGTTCCTGGTGAACGGCCAGATTCAGCCTTTCTTCAATGTGGAGCCGCGGCGCTATCGCTTCCGCTTGTTGGACACTGGACCGTCGCGCTTCTATTCCTTCTTCCTCACGAACTTGAACAACCTGAACGCCGTCAATAATTTCTGGGTCATCGCCAATGACGGTAACCTGCTGCCCAATCCCGTGGAAGTCAGCACCGTACGCATCGGACCTGCCGAGCGCGTGGACATCATCATTGACTTCAGCCAGTATAAGGGTGAGACCATCTACCTCGAAAATCGGCTGCTCCAGTTCAATGGCCAGGGTCCCGTGCCTCCGCAAGGATTTGCGGTGGCAAATCTACCTGGCGATAATCCTAATTCAAACCCTGCTCCCACTCCCCCGGTTTCGGTTCAGGTGGAATGCCAATCTAACGCGTCTGGCAATCCTATCCTGTCTGACATCACCGCACCCACGGGCCCAGGTAGTGCTCTGCTGTTGAAGTTCGTCGTCAGCAATAAGTCCGTTACTGACAATAGCGTGAATCCGGCGACGAACCCAACGTTCTACCAGCTCCCCAGCACCAACGTTGCTCCTCGGATCATCCGCACCTTCAAGTTCGATCGCTTGAACGGTCAGTGGTCTGTTAACGGTCAGTTTATGGATTGCAACGAGTTCCGCTTCGCTGTGTCGCAGAACAGCTCGGAACAGTGGGTACTCACGAACTTAACTGGAGATTGGACGCACCCCATCCATATCCACCTTGAGGAACACCAGATCCTGTCTCGTAACGGTGCGCCTCCGCCGCTGGCCGTCGAGCATTCTCGCAAGGACGTAGTGCAAGTTCATCCGAACGAGCGTGTCCAACTCTTCTTCCGCTTCCGCGACTGGGTCGGGAAGTATCCGATCCACTGCCATAACGTAGTCCATGAGGACCATGCCATGATGGCTCTCTGGCACGTGCTGCCCAACAATGGCGGGGACAACGTCAACGTACCGTAAACCTTCGCGAACGGAATCTGCCGCTCCGGGGTCCTATGCGACCCCGGGGCGCGCCGAAAGGAGGCTATTGAGTTATGCAAGATCTCTCGAGAAGGAATCTGTTGAGGTTGGCGGCCGTGGCGCCTTTAGCTGGCAGTATTGCGGCTACTGGAGCCGCTGCTGGCAGCCCTCCCAGAGACAAGAATCCTAGTAACGCCAAGAGTAATTCTCCGGAGGCGGCTCGCGTTCGAATTCAGGAAAAGAATTTTCCTAACGTCCCCCTGATTTCGCATGAGGGCAAGCAAGTTTACTTCTACGATGATTTGCTCAAGGGCAAGGTCGTGACTGTCAATTTCTTCTATTCCAAGTGCGACGAAATCTGCCCGTTGGTTTCCGCCAACTTGGCGAAAGTGCAAAAAATCCTCGGCGACAAAGTTGGCCGGGACATTTTTATGTATTCAATTACGCTCAAGCCGGAGGAGGATGACGTCGCTGCCGTGAAGGCCTACCGTGAATCGTGGCACGCCGGCCCTGGCTGGACTTTCTTTACTGGCAAGTCCAGCGACATCGAAAAGATTCGCAAGGGCATTGGGTTCACTTACCCCGAGCCCGCCATCGACAAGGACAAGACCCAGCATATCGGCAACGTTCGCTACGGTAACGAGCCGCTCATGCTTTGGGCTGCGTGTCCCGGCGTAGCTCACGTACCGTGGATAGTCGAATCGTTTACTTGGATGATGCATCCGGAAACGAATCGGGTGCAAAAGTCATGATTATCCGCAGCGGTTCAAACAAAGTTTGTAATAACGACCTCTTCATTTCTGGGTACGCCAATGGCTCACAGCCGTCCGTAGCCCGGAGAAAGGATACAGTGATGAAAAACGACCGAAAGAGTACCTCGCTGTTTCTTCAAGTGTTAGCAGTAGCGGTTCTGCTGTTCCTTGCTGCTCCCAATCTGCTCGCGCAATCGAGCACCTCTTCCAGCAGCGGTGGCAGTTCCAGCAGCGGAATCAGCAGCAATGGCAGCGTCAGTTCCAATAGTTTCAACTTCAACTTCAGGAACAATCCGGCTACCAACTATAATCCTCCGCCGTGCGATTTCCTGAATGGCTTTTACAACAACGTCGGAATGTCGACCAAAGGTGACGGAGTAAGCAGTCCGCCAATTCAGGCGGCGGAGACGGCCGACGGTGTCGATTCGCCGGCGGCGCAACGCTTCGGCTTGTTCCGGAAGACCGGCCCGCCCGCTCTCTTCCCCAGCCAGGTAAACTGGGTGATTGACAATACTTGCGGCACCAAGGACGCCATCCGGAATAACGTCCGCATCCTTGCGACCACGGGCGGCTACTCTGATGATGAATTGGGATCTCCGACTCATTTCATCAACATCATGGCCTTCGTTATGAACCAGAGCTTCTTCGAAACGAGTTTTACCTCGGACCCAGACAATCTTGGCGCGATTTCCTCAACTCCTAACACGGGAATAAACACCCCCTTCGCCTTCGATTGCACGCCGCCGCCTCAGGGGACTCTGCCAACCGCGGGTTGCGTCAGTATCACGAACGGTAACGCTCTCAATATGACCGGCAGCCCACAGGTAGGCTTCGGCCTTAACGCTCGAAATATCAATGCGACTAGCCAGACTCCTACCGTCGGCGACGGCGAAGGCAACGATATGCAGGACATCGTCGCCAACTTCGAGGCCTATCCCGCTCCAAAGCAGAGACTGCCCAATGGCACATTCGCCGTCATTCCCTGCGGCACACTCAATAATGCCAGTAATAACCCGGCCACGATCATGGCTAATGCTCCGAATCCTCCTTTCGCAGGAGCAACGCTCCCGAGCATTAATACGCCAGATGCCACTTGCTTCCCGGTGACTAGCATTGCGACTCCCACGCTTCGGCAGGATTGGCGATTTGCCACCAATCGCAACGCGATTGATGGCAGTGACAACAACCAAGTAACCGGTTCCGGAAAAGACGGCACAATCGTTTTCAACAGCCCGTACGGCTACTTCTGCGACGACTTGCTGGGTATGTGGATCAATTCATACTTCTGGCTCACGCAAGATCCCGGTATGAAGAACGGTCCATGCACGGCGATTTACAACCAGCTCGGCGCCATGAATGGCTTTACCACCGATGGAACGCCCGTAGTCAAGACCGGCAACCAACTGGACGTCACTCTCGAGGCCGCCGGATGTGCGGCGGAAGGTCAGTTGGATCTCGGTGGTGCAGACGGAGGAGCAGTATGGTTGATTTGCCCCGCGATCGCGGATCCCACAAACGGAGCAATCAGCCTCGACGCGTTTCTTGATCAGGTTCACTTCTCAAGCGGCGTGCCGGTCGATCCGGGCTTTACGATCAACTTCTTCTGCCTCCAGTTCTTCGGCCAGTTCTGCAGCTCGCTAGTCCCATCGCAAGTGAGTGCAGCACAGTCCAACGGAGCGGCAGCGCAATCTGCAGCGGCAGCAGCACCAGCAGCCTCGTCCAACTAAAGGCGAGGTGTTAAGGACTTACGCTTAACATGCCCCCGGCAGGGTAGTCACCTTGCCGGGGGCAATCTGTCTAAGGTAGAATGCAGATTCCTCAGCCTCTCCTAGGATGAAGACACCCTTTCCTCGCCGAGATTTCATCAAGCTTGCCGTCGGCGCTGCGGCGGTCGGACCGTTCTTTAATTTCTCTCGTCGTGTGCTGGGAAACCCCAAAACGCTCAAGATCGCCAAGTGGGCTCATTTCTTGCCCGAATATGACGCTTGGTTCGAAACAGAGTGGGCCAAGCCGTGGGGCGAAAAAAACAATACGAACGTAATTGTAGACAACATTCCGATTGAGCGAGTGCATGCTGACGCTTCCGCGGAAGTGGCAGCCAGCAGAGGCCACGATATTTTCATGTTTCCTTGGCCTCCGGCGGAATTCCATCTTCACGCCATCGACCACACCGAGATCTATCAAAATGTTTCTATGAATTACGGCAGCATCCCCCAAATTTCATACAAGTCCACTTTTTTTCCCAAGACGAAAACACACTTTGCTTTCGCCGATTTCTGGATCCCTGCTCCGGTGCACTATTACCAGGACTTTTGGGCCCAGGCCGCGATGCCCCTTGGTCCGATGACCTACGGTAGCCTGCACAGCGGCGGCCAGAGAGTCCGTGACAAGATTGGAGTCCCCTGCGGCTTGTCTTTTTCACCTAATCTGGAAGGCAACATCAGCGCGAATACATTCCTTTACGCATATCGCAGTCAAATATTCGATGTGGACGGAAACATTGCAATCAACAAAAACGTTTATACCGCTCATGCCTTGGACTTCGCCAAAATGCTGGTTCAGGACGCCGGAAGCCCTGACGAGTTCACTTGGGGGCCTGCGGGCAACGTACAGGCCATGCTGGCGCGCAAGACGACCCTCACCACCAACGGCATTAGTCTCCTTCGCGAAGCGGAAAAGCAAAACCCCGATCTCGCTAAGAGAATGCAGCTGGACCCTCCCTTGCTCGGTCCTTATGGAGTGACTGGCTTTCCTCAGGCCACCAATTGCTCGACTGTCTGGAAATTTGCTGAGAACCCGGATGACGCCAAGAAATTCCTGGTGGATCTAATCGATGGTTCTAGAATGGGTTACGACAAAAGCCTCGGTTGCAACTTTCCCGCTTACCCCAAGGCACTTCCTAACATCGTTCTGCGGCTTGATAAGGACGCTTACGGAGTTCCTCCCCATAAATACTATGCGCTCAAGGATGCTCTCCACTGGACACCGAATTTGGGCGCGCCCGGGATCGTCCAGCCGGCGTGGATGGAAGTCTTTAACAGCTTTTTAATCCCCAAGATGTTCGCAAACGTCGCTCAGGGCAATATATCCCCACATGACGCCGCTGCTGAAGCGCGAAAACAAGTTACTGCTATCGTGGATAAGTGGAACCAGATCGAAGCGTCCGCCGCCAAGGGTTAAACTATGAGACTGCGAAGATTCAGCTCCGTTATTGTCTCCATAGCACTCGCCGCTTCTTCATTGGTGGCCCAAGCTCCTGCGCCTCGCAAATCGCCTGAGCTGTCCATCACCAAGCCATCCGGGGACGATATGTTGTTGTCGAGTTTCAAAGGCAAGGTAGTCGTCGTGGAGTTCCTGTTCATTGGCAGCTCCCATTGCCTACAGCTCGCAGAGATGCTCAATAAGCTTCAAGCTGATTTGGGCCCGCGCGGTTTCCAGGCAGTTGCTGTGGCCTTTGGCCCGCACTCCGACATAGCGATGGTCGGCCACGTGGCGGAGCGTTTGCACCTCACTTATCCCGTTGGAGACACTACGTCTGAAAATGTGGACGCCTACTTGGGTCGCCAGGGAACTGAAAAGTTGAAAATCCCTCAAATGATCGTAATCGACCGCAAGGGCTTCATTCGGGCCGCCACCGGTACGGGCAATCCCACCCTTGAAGACGAGACCCTCCTGCGCGTTGTCCTCGAACCACTACTTAAAGAGCCCGTTCCTTCCAGCAGCACCCCTCATGCGACGCCTAGCGCGAAGAAGAACGGCCAATCCTAGCGCCCTATCGGTCTTGGTGGCCACCTAATTTCGCAAATCATCACGCCACGGCTATTTTTATCCGGAGCCTGAGGGCAACCGCATATTTCAAGGATTTCGTCAGGGCACGCCTTCAGCCGTGCCTTATTCGATGACACCCGAAGGGGTTTTAACCCCTGTGGCCTCGCGGCGACAGACTTACTCGCATTGACTTAGCAACGTCCGCGTCCTACTATTCCGTTTCCGCAACCACTTGCTTGCGGCTCGTGTATCCAATCGCTCGGAGGCTCAACGTGGAAGATTGGCAGTACGCACAGGCTGACCGAGCAGAAGAGCTCGCTCAACTGCACTACTTCACGATGACCAAACATCAGGACGGAAAAACTGTTCCGTTTGTGATTACCGTTAAGGAATTCGCGGTCTCCCCGCAGGGCCAGCATTTGCGTTTCTTCGCCGAAGCAGACAAACCCGTGAATCAGAAAACCGCCGCGTTCGTTCCATCCGGGTGGGGAGATTCAATCCTGAAAGCGTTGGCGGACTGTATGCGTTTGATCCGCCAATTTCCGTTCGAGGCCGAGCAAAGCTGAACTCAGCACCTAAATCCCGAAACTGAGGTATCCAATCGCGTGATGCTATCGAAGAAAGAAATCAAGCCGGGAATCTGGGTCTTTGAGTTAGCTGGCCGCGTCCAGATGGGACCCGATTGCAAGCGCGTTGACCAGGAAGTGGAAGGCCATATTGCAAAGAACGAAACGCGCATCATTCTTGATATGGCTCGAGTCGATCATATCGACAGCGCTTTCGTCGGCCAAATCGTGAAATCGTTCTCCAGGCTTACGACGTCCGGCGGATCGTTGCGTCTCGCGGCCGTAAAAGGCATGGTCGAAGGCGTCATCAACATGACGCAACTAAATCGCGTGATCCAGATTTATCCTACCGCCCTCGCCGCCTCAGAGGATTTCACTATAAAAACTTAAGCCCGTGACTTCAATTCACGCGGGCTCAGCTCTATCTCGTCAACGTAGCACCAGCCCCAATCTTCTCCCGGTTCGAACGACTTCATGATCGGATGCTTCGTTGAGTGAAAATGCTTCGTCGCATGTTTGTTCTTCGACGAATCGCAGCACCCCACGTGTCCGCACTCCAGACACAGCCGCAAGTGCACCCACGTATCGCCCATTTTTAGGCATTCCTCGCAACCTTGGGGAGTCCGCGGCGTCACCTCACGAATTTGATTCAGGTGAGCACAAGCGCTCATGGATTCCTCCTTTTAAGTTTGCGCTAAATAACGATGCACGAATGTAACTGCCATTGCTCCCTCGCCTACGGCCGACGCGCATCTCTTCACCGACCCGTGCCGAACATCGCCCGCAGCAAACAGCCCCGGCACGTTTGTTTCTAAATAAAACGGTGAACGCTCCAATGGCCAGCTCTTTGGATACTTGTTATCCATCAGCAAATCCGGTCCCGTTACCAGATACCCATCGGTGTCGCGCACGATACCCGGTTCCACCGCCCACTCCGTCTGCGGCTCGCCTCCAAGACACAAGAAGAGCCAACTCGTGTCATAAGTTTTCTCTTCGCGCGTTTGATTATTCCTCAGCGTAATCGCCTCCAGCATATGATCGCCGTGCAGCGCAACCACTTCCGTTCGCGCCAGCACTTCGATATTCGGCGACGAATGGATTCGATCCACCAGGTATTGTGACAGCGTGCGCCGCAAGCAGTCCGCTCGAATCACAATCGTCACCTTCTTCGCGAACCGCGCAAAGTGCATCGATGCCTGTCCCGCGGAGTTGCCTCCTCCCACGACAAAAACGTGCTTGTCTTCGCAAAGCGTGGCTTCGCTTACGCCCGCGCCGTAATAAATTCCGACACCTTGAAATTTATCTTCGTTCTCAAGATTTAGTTTGCGATACCGCACGCCGGTCGAACAGATCGTCGCATGGGCAACAATTTTTGTACCGTCTGCCAGGTAGCCTGTCCCTCTGCCCGGCGCGAACTCGCCGCGGACACCCTCGCGCAACATAAGAATCTCCGTCCCGAACCGGCAAGCCTGCTCGCGCGCTCGCTTCGCTAGATCAGCACCGCTGATGCCGTCGGGAAATCCCAAGTAGTTCTCAATTTTCGAACTTGTCCCCGCTTGTCCGCCCACCACCGACCGTTCGATCAAAACAGTCTTCAGTCCTTCCGACGCCCCGTACACGGCCGCGCTTAGTCCCGCCGGCCCCGCGCCATAAATCGCCAGATCGTATTCTGAGTTCGACGGATTGTGATACCACCCCAGCTTGTCTGCGAGCTGCCGGATGGTCGGATTTTCCATGCGCGTCCCAGTCGGGCACAGACAGATTGGCAGGCGCGGATCATTCAAACTATCCACTCCATATTGCCGCGCCTGCTCGTCAGTTTTCAGCTCGATCCACTCGAACGGTACATCGCCGCGTCCCAGGAAATCGCGAATCGCGTAAGCCCGCGCAGATTCGCTCCTGCCGATAATTCTCACGATCCCCGGTTCATTCGATTTCAACTCGTCCGTCATGCTCCTCCTAGTGTCAACCTCGACGCTTCAGGCCGCACGTATACCCATACATAACTTAGAGTGCTTTCCGCTCCGTATCGATTCATTGCGCCGACTCAAAATTCTATTTAGGGAGTTTAGCTGCAAGCACTTCGACTTTCTCGATGTTCGGCGGTTGCGCAAGAAGTTCCGGAGCTTTCGCCATCAGCGCCGCGGCGATGCGTCCCGCAAGATGCGCCTGTCGCCCCGCTTCGTCCGCAAACGCGTCAAAGATTCCAAACGTCGACTTTCCCATACGGATCGCAAACCAAGCCGTCGTCGCGGGTTCCTGCTCCGCAAGAGCAAGACCGCTGCGCAGAAACGCTTCCACATCTGCTTCTTTTCCTGGTTTTGCTTCCAATCGAACGTAGAGCGCCACCTTCACCATGTTCAATCTCCTTTTCGTATGCATGGCAGACGTAATTCCACTCCGATACTGCTCGCGTGCCGGGCTATTACCATTCTAGATTAATTCGAGGTTGCCGCAATCGTCGTTCATCTGGAGAGCTTGTCGCCGGCAGTTGCTTTGCGGTGCAGTTCCACTGTCTTCTTTTGTGCTCCCGCATCCGAGCTATGCGTTCTAACCTTCATCGCATACAACGCTGCATCCGCCGCGCCCAAAAGAAAATCTATTCTTTCGCCATCTTTAGGATAAATAGCAATGCCGACGCTCACCGATAGCGTTGGCTCCTTGCCGTCACCCACAAGGCTCTCGCAAACGCGCTGCGCCACTAAACTCGCCGCCGCTTGCCCCGTCTCGGGCAGCACCAGCGCAAACTCATCTCCGCCAAAACGCGCCGGAGTATCTATGTTCCGGCTACAAATACACAACACATCCGCCAGCCGGCAAAGCGCCTGGCTTCCGATCAAATGTCCGAACTGATCGTTGATCTGCTTGAGCCCGTCCAAGTCGAAAAATAAAATCGCGAACTCGCGCCTCGTCCGCTCGGAGCGCTTAATCTCCGTGTCAACCGTTTCCACCAGATGG
>Ga0209330_1000599_pt1 | contig 13944 bp, 13 predicted proteins | sample JacPinW_OM2H0_O3_FD_187969 | JGI IMG/M metagenome (GOLD analysis project Ga0209330, IMG submission 187969) | Forest soil microbial communities from Algoma, Ontario, Canada - Jack Pine, Ontario site 1_JW_OM2H0_O3 (SPAdes) (version 2) | ecosystem: Environmental > Terrestrial > Soil > Boreal...
GACGCCGCCCAATGCTGATCCAGTGCCGCACGAATCTCTTGATCCCGCACGCCAGGATCCTCCTTCTTCTGTTGTTGACCGTTCATCTTCAGCCTCCAAGGCGCGGAGTCGGCACCCCATCCGGGCCAAGCGCTAACCGTACTTGAGATCGGTGCTCTGTCCGACTTCGATAATATAACCATCAGGATCGCGGATGTAGCAGCGAATCTCGCCGTACTTGGCAATCGGCTCCGTGAGGAACTCGGCTCCGCGACTTTTCCACAATTTGTAGCAGGCTTGAATATCCGCAACGCGGAAATTCATAAAGCTGTTGATGTGATTCGGGTCGGGGACGCTGAGCGTTACGGTCGGCTTATCCGGGGTCGGCCCGCCTCCGACATTCAGAATCATCCAGATATTCGCAAGCTGAAGGTACGGAGGCGCGTTGCCGTCACCCATAGTCAGAATGCGAGCGCCGAAGACCTTTTCGTAGTAGCGAGCCGATCGCTCGACGTCGGCGACGGTAAGAAAATGCGCGATGCTGATCCCCTCTAGCGGGGGCATCTCATAGCTCTTCTGTTCGACTTGTACGGCGCTCATTGATGGCTCCTTTCGATATAGTTCGCAGGAATATGCTAAACATCACTACAGACATTCGAAACGTGTCCGCCAAGCCTGGCTTCGACCGCGTCCCATCCTCAACCTCCCGTAGGTGAGAGTCGCGTCGCCGCCCCGCTATTCGGAATATCCTCGCCCACCGCGACGAAGGCGGCCCGTTTTTCGTAGCGCCGGCTTGTCCTGAGCGCAGCCGAAGGGCGCCCCGCCGGCTCTTTTGATTTTCTGCTCCCGACGAAAGCGGCGGCAAGCCGCCGCACTCCAAACGGAGCCTCCCCGCGATTCTGTGGAGTGCGGGACCTGCCGGAAGGCAGGGCTTGCTCCCGCTTTTCTTCGCCCAAATTTGTTGCCGCAGCAAGATCCCGTAGGCGCGTCCGCCGCGGCGGACGGCGCCCGCTGTATTGCGGGCCTATCGTCGCGGCGAGTGCTTCACCTCTAAAGAGATGAGCTACATGTTGGCTGGTGTCGGAAAAATGTAGCTCAGGTCTTCAGACCTGAGGCCTTTGACTCCGGGTTGCAGCACGCCTCGCCTTCGTAACGCCCGCCGGACTAGCGGGCGGCGATTTGGCCCAGGTAGTATCCGAGACGATTTTCGGCATCGCCCGGCTTGTGGAAGCCGAGCGCCATCAGCGCTTTGATTCCGTCCTGGGAATCGCCAACTCAAGCAGAAGCGTGAGCGGCTTTCTCTCCGAGGAACTTCAGAAGCGCTTGGGCTGTGACTGTCGAGGACGCGGGGTTCTGGCCGGTGATGAGACGGCCATCAACGACTGAGAACGGCTGCCAGTTGGCGACTTTCTCATAGATGGCTCCCAGTCGCAGCAGCTCGTCCTCGACCAGAAACGGCACCACATGCGTCAATCCCACTTCCTCTTCTTCTCCGTCGGTGAAGCCGGTCACATGCTTTCCCTTTACCAGTGACGCGCCATTGTAAGTAACGTGACGCAACACTCCAGGCGCGTGGCAAACGAAAGCCACCGGCTTGCCCGAATTGTAAAAGGATTCGATCAAATCGACGGAATCAGTGCTTTCCGCCAAGTCCCACATGGGGCCGTGACCACCCGGGTAAAATACGGTGTCATAGTCTTCCGCTTTCATATCGGCAAGCTTGGCCGTCTGGGAAAACGCCTTTTGTGCGGCGGTGTCCTGCTTGAAGCGCGCCATGGCTGGCGTCTGATTGTCCGGCGAGTCGCTCTTCGGATCGATCGGTGGTTGTCCGCCTTTCGGCGAGGCGAGGGTCAGCTCGACCCCTGCGTCCCTGAAAACAAAGTAGGGGGCTGCGAATTCTTCGAGCCAAAGCCCGGTTTTGCGACCGGTGTTTCCGAGCTGATCGTGCGATGTCAGTACCATAAGTATTTTCATACTTTTCCTCCTTTGCTTTTCGCTAGACTTCTTTGGTTCCGCTAAGTTCCGTCGTTGCCGATGCTCAACCGCAGCTCTCGCCCGGCCGTGTGCCGGGCCTTCGCTTTTCGTAGCGCCGACTTGTCCTGAGCGCAGCCGAAGGGCGTCCCGCCGGCTCTTTTGACGTTCGGGGACTCTCGTGCCTACGACCTTCACTAGCGTTGTGGGTCGCGGCTTTAGCCGCGACATAAAGAATCGCCCTTAACAAACTTTCCTTTCGGCAGCTTTGCCGCCGAGCCTTCGGGTTCATAGCGTATGAGATGACTGCGCCTAAGGTTGGTACCCGTCCGACATCCACTTTGCGAATAGATCAATGTTAGATTGAGGCCAAGGACCTTCTCCTCTTGGCGGTGGGGGCGGCATTACCGCGCCGCCGATTCCCCGAATGCGGTCGTAGATGGCGGGCGCGTTCTTCTTGACGTCATCATAACTTGCCAGGTTGAACGCCTTGATCATGCCTTGAACGTCTCGGTCCGTAAAAAGCGGGCGAATGTCCGCTTGAAAGCTCGTCAGATTCGACATTGCTTATCCTCCCGCTGCTCTTGGAATGAAACCTGGAACGCCGGTTGTCACCACTGTATTCAGCCTCTGTCTGGTCTGGATGCGATTGATTTCGTCGAGCGCGTCTTGCGGAAGAGCGGAGATGTCGAAATTCTCTTTCGCGCGGGCCGCAGTCGTGGGCGTGGTAAGCAAAGCCGTGCCGCGTTGCACCGCCCAAGCCAACAGCACCTGCGCCGGCGTCTTTCCGACTCGAGCGGCGATAGCCAAAATGACTGGATTCTCGAACAGTCCCGGCTTCATTCCGTGCCCTAACGGCGCAAAAGCCAAAAGCACAATTCCGTTCTGCTTGCAGTATTCCAACAGCTCCGTTTCCGGCAGATACGGATGTGATTCTACTTGGACCACGGCTGGCTTGATTCTCGCTGATTCATAGATGGGTTTCAGTTGGTTTAGATCGACGTCCGAAAGTCCGATGGCCCGGCACTTGCCGTGGTCCACGAGAGTTTCCAACGCTTTCCAGGTGTCGAGCAAAGTCACGCCCTGGTCGTAAATCACATTTCCGTTTCGATCGCGCGGGTCCTGATCGTCCCCGGGTTGAAAAGCAAATGGAGTGTGAATGAGGTAGAGATCAAGATACTTGACGCCGAGTCTCTGCAGGCTCGCATCGAAGGCCGGTTCCACGCGCTCGGGCCGGTGATTGGAGTTCCACAGCTTTGTGGTGATGAAAATGTCTTCGCGCGCGATATTTCCGGCGGCAGTTCCCGCCTGCAACGCCTTGCCTACTTCGCGCTCGTTCCCGTATCGTTCCGCGCAATCGAAGTGTCGAAATCCGGCTTCCAGCGCGTCTTTAGTCGCAGTTATCGTGAGGGCTGCGTCGGGAATCAAGGTGCCGAAGCCGAGCGCGGGAATCTTGCCGACTCCGTGGTTGAGTGAAATTCTCGTCATCCGCAGATCAGCAGGCTCAACCATGGTTACACCTCCAAATCTGCGAGACCTGACATCGGCAGACTCTGCGGCGAGCGAATGCCCGCAACGAGCACAACGCCGTCACGCCGTCCAAAGGTCAATTCACGAAATCGGAACGCGCTTCACGCCCGCAAAAATTTTGTCGACGAATTGTGTATGTCCGCTCTCGTCGAGCATTAGAACCAGTTTGAGGCTCTCCACGTAGACGGCTTCGAGCGTATAGTTTCCCGGCCCCGGTCCGTGCCTTACCAAAACGGCGCTGTGCCCCTCGTTGGGAACCGGGGTTGGCGGGATGGGTCGAGACTCCACCACGACCTCACTTCCCTCGCGCCGGAACATCACCAATTTCATGCCGTCATCGAGTGTCTTTACCACCACCGTGTAATCGCCAGGCTCCAATTTGTGCATGTGGCACTGCACTTTATTCGGCAATGAGAAATGTCCCTCGAACTCTGTCTTCGCGGATAGAGCCTCGATCCGCGCCATATTGTCGGCCTTGTATTGATCCGGCGTGGTCTCTGTCTGTGCATGAACGGTGATCGGGAAAAGAACTGCAAACACCAGACCCAGGGTCGTCCACGTAACTTTCGTCATTCTCTTTTTCATCGGAGTCTCCATTCTTCCGGCCACTTCGTGGCCTCTTTCCCAAGCTCGACTAACTGATCTCCCGGGCTCGACTGTTTGATCTCCCGGACTCGACTAACCTTCGACCCCGGGGGCCCTGTCCTGGACCCGGGGCCCTGTCTTGGACTTGAGCGGCCCCGGCTCTCGCCGACTCGCTCGATGGTTGATCGCACGTGTGCTGAGTCGGCGGTCTCGCTGCCGCCACTTTTCTTTTCCGGTGGCCCTGCCACTCTTGGCCGTAGATATTACTCCCCATTGCGAGAATCATCAACGAACGGAGCGTCCGTCGAGAACGGGTTCGTCTCTCCAAACAACATTCTGACTTTTGACAGTCTGTGTGTGGCAAGGCGGCTTTTGCGGCACTGCCTTCGTCAGGGCTGGAACTTTGCTCTTCTTGATAGTAGAGTTCTTTTGAGTAGGGCTCCGGACGACGCGCGTCGGTCGGTGTAACGGCGAACATGCAATTCGTAGCCAAGTTAATGGAAGCCGATTTGAGCGACGTGCAAAAAGGCACGCGCGCAAAAGCGTATTGGCCTGCGATCAGCTTTGCCGCCTTGCCAGAACTCGTTCTTCGCTGCTGGGCAGTGCTCATGGCATTGGCCAGCACGATTGCCGTAGCGCTCGTCGCCGTGCCTTCCTTCGTATGCTATGGCGCGGCCAAACTTCTCGCGAAAGTTCGCCCCTTACGCGACGCGTATCAGTTTCTCTCCGGAACCTACGATCGCTTGCTCGAACGCCTGGGCCAAAAAGTTCTGCGAGATCCGCGCGACACGCCCGCGCTACGCCTGATGGTCTCTCTCAGCCTCACCCCTCTGCCGATTTTCGTGGTCCAACTCGCTCTAGGGAAACCTCGGCTCCTGCTCGCCATCGCTTTCTATCTTTCCCTGTACGGCCTCAAATTTGAGCGGTTCATAAGGATGTTCAGCGCGAAACACTTGGAGGCGCACCGGCGTCAAGGCTACTTCTCGGAGAAATACGACAGAGTCTTCGGCCGCTACGTCGAATTCTTCCTGGGATATTTGTATGGCAACGTTCCGGAGCTGGATCGCACCGTTCACGTCGGCCTGCATCATCGAGAGAACGGCGGGCCCGACGATACTGTCACCTCCAGCCGCTACGACCGGACCAGCTCGCTGGATTTCCTTTGGTATCTCTCCGACAACATTTGGACTGCCATAGGTCTGGCCCCTTACGCTTACTTCAAAGCGAAAGGTGACGAAAAGAACCGCCGGCGAATTTTATGGGGGATGGCGCGTTACTACTTCTTCTTCGCGGCTGTCTTTATCTACAACTGGAGAATCGGAATCTTGTACGTGCTGGTTCCTCTGCTCACTATGAACTTCATCATGGCGCTCACCGCATGGGTGCAGCACGCCTTCTGCGATCCGGAACATCCTGAAGATTATTTTGCGAATACAGTCACCGTCCTGGACGAGCTGAATTTTATGAACGAAGGCTACCACTTGTGTCATCACCACCGTTCCAGCCTTCACTGGACGGAGATGCCCGCGCATCTCGAGCGCATTCGCGACAAGATGCGGGAGTCCGGCTCGCTGGTCTTCCGGGACTTGGATGTGATGGGGCTTTTCTTCGAGCTGACTGTCCTGCGCAGAATGGATGTGCTGGCCGAGAAACTCGTGCCCTGGCAGCCCATGAATCACGAAGAGCGATTGGCTTTGCTGGAGAAAAGAACCAAGCCTGCGAGACCCGTAGCGGCCTGACGCGATCCTGGTGGAAATAATTCTCGTTTCACGCGAGGAGCATCATCGGCATGCGAGGTACGGCCCGGCTTGTAATCGTTTGAACATGGAATTGAACCCTGAGCAAATGCAAAGGAGGAATGACGATGACGATGGGATGCAACAGCCGCCAAAGTGATGACGTTACGATCCTCGATTTGACTGGACGCTTGAGTCTCGGTGAAGCGGTCGCCTTCGGCCCGGGTAGTGGTCTGGTTCTCAGTGAGACTGTTCGAGAATTGGCCAAAAAGGGGAAAAAGAATGTTCTGCTGAATCTCGGCGGAATTACATACGTGGATAGCTCCGGCGTTGGTCAGCTCGTGGGCGCGTTAACGAGCGCACGTGGGCAAGGGGTCACTCTAAAGTTGCTTCGTCCAAACACGCAGGTACTCAATCTTTTGAAGATGTCGAAGCTCGACACAGTCTTCGACATTAGCGAGGACGAAGCCACCGCTGTCGCTTCTTTCAGCAAGGGGGCAGCTGCAGGCGGCTAGTCTGAGTTTTCTTCACCTTCTTCAAGCGGACGCGTTTGTTTGTCTAGCGCGGGGAAATCCGGGACTGGCCATCACCTCTTCGCTCTGGACGCGGTGGCGGTCGCAATGCGCGGCGATTAAGAGCAGCCACTGGTACAAGTCGAGATCGCCGAACGCAGGATGCTTGTAGAAGTGACTCCGCAAATCCGCGTTAGTGCTGGCGGCAAAGGCGTGCGTCTGCTGGCGTGCCCCTTCGAATTCCTTCAGCAACTGGTCATCCGGGCATCGCCCTGCGGGCACCACATACTCGGGCGCCTTGAAACGAGCCACCCGCGCCACTGTTCCGGCGATCAAGTCATCGTCCTTTCCATCTAACGCGCTGCGCTTGGAAGCATCGGGCCCAGCCTCCAAAGTTTTTTGAATTAAGCCGAGCACTCGTGCTTCCACCATGGCTATATGCTCCAGGCATTCCGCCACGGTCCAGCGGTCTTCCGCCGGACGATAGTGCAATTCCTCGCGCGAAAGGTTATTCGCCATACGCAGCAATCGCTCGCGCGATTCCTCAAGATGTCTCAACAATGTTTCGCGTTCAGCAGAAGTCAATTCGTTCTCCCTTCTTGACGTCCCATCCTTGACGGCTCGTTGCCCGCCATCATACGACCAGAAGTCGTTCTTTTCCTCCAAATTCGGGTCTTCGGCAGTGACAGAAACCGTTAGCCGCGCCGACTGCTCAGCGGACGGACTTCGGGTACTAGGACCGGCAATGAGCTGCGGAGGCTGCGACGTCACGCGTTCGCCCCAATTCCCGCTAAAAGTGGCTGCTTAGGTTTGTTCGAGCAGTGGCGCCCCGTTAGACTCCCTGTAATCAGCAACTTAGAGACCTGTACCGGCGTACCCTATACTCCGTTGAGCGCATCCTATATACGTGGGCGAAACGGTGCCCTTTGGTTTGGCCGCGTCGAAGCGACCTTGGTACCTACGCCCAGTAGAACTCTCGGATTTCGAGAGAAAGGGATCAGACGATGCGAAACTTAAACATAAAGAAAAGCTCGATAACGACACGCCTTATGGCTTCGGGAGCGATGTTCGGCTTGGCTCTGAGCATGCTCTCTCTGCCGGCACTGGCTGGACCGCACAAGCCAAACACGTCAACCGATGTTCCGGTGAAACTGGTGGTGACGGTGAAGGCGCGCCACGGCGAAGAACCTCCGGTGGTCGCAAAAGCTGACGTGCAGGTCTATCAGCGCGACAAGCAGGACATGGTCGCAAGTTGGGTGCCGCTGCAGGGCGACCGCGCCGGATTGCAGCTCTTTATTTTGATTGACGATTCTGCGCGAGACGGCCTCGCCTTGCAGTTCCGCAGCATCGAGAAATTCATTGACGAGCAGCCGGCCAGCACATCCATCGGCATCGGTTATATGCACAACGGCATGGTGACCGTGTCCCAGGAGTTGACGCCGGATCATGCCTTGGCGCAAAAAGGGTTGCACTTGCCCATCGGATCTGCTGCGGGAGCACCGAGCCCTTACTTGGCGCTGTCGGACCTGATGAAGCGATGGCCGCAGACCGCGGACCGTCGCGAAATCCTGATGTTCACTAGCGGGAGCGATATTCTCGGCGGCGGATTTTCGAGTGATCCGTACAATAACCCCTACCTCGACGAGGCTGTCAATCGCGCGCAACGCGGCGGGTTCATCATCTATTCGATTTACACGCCGACCGCAGGCTTTGGCAGCAGGGGCGCGTTCCGCACGAATCTGTCGCAGACCGGCCTGGATATCCTCTCTCAGAGAACCGGCGGAGAAACTTACTACATCGGTTTTGGCGCGCCGGTTGATATCAACCCTTACTTGGCGGACGTGAGCTATGACCTCAAGCACCAATACGAGCTTACGTTTCTTGCCAAGGGTGTCAACAAGCCGAGCCTCGAACCCGTAAAAGTAAAAACTGAAATGCCCAACACAGGTCTGCGTACTGCCGACAGCGGCTACGTCGGATCCGGTATCTAACACGCGAATATCGTCAACCTCGACGGCGGCCTAATCCCAGCCCTAGGCCGCCGCTGCCCAGCGCGAGTCATGGTCGTGCTAGGCCATCCAGATCATTCCGCGAAATAGTGGTGAGCAAATCCTGGCATTGTACCTGCGCTTTTTCCTTCGCCGGCTTGTCGAGCTGGCTTTCCATTGATTTCACCATTTCCTTAATCTGCGTCAATGAATCCGGCTGAAAGTTCTTCTCTTGTGCCAACAAAACGAGCAGCCAGCCATAGGAATCTGTGAGGTTTTTTGTGACGCCATCTCCGTCTTTCAATCGGCGAGCGACCTCAAACTGTGCCCCTGTTTGACCGTGCTTTGCGGCTTCCAAAAGCCAGTGATATGCTTCCCCGGCGTCGGCTTTGGTTCCTTGTCCCGTCGCGTACATCCATCCGACGTTTTGCATGGCTTCGCCATCTCCGTTATTTGCTGCCTTTTTGTACCACTCGAGCGCAGTCGCCAAGTCAATCGGCGTACCTCGTCCTACACGGTAGCTATGGCCCAGCTTGTATTGGGCATCGACGAATCCTTGATTGCCTGCCTTCTCGTACCACTCGTTTGCCGTAGTGAAGTTCTGTTCAACTCCTTTTCCAGTTTGGTAGCAATAACCCATCCGGTATTGCGAACCGGCATAGCCCTTCAACGCCGCCTGTCGAAACAGCTCGCAGGCCTTGTGTTGTGAGTCCGGGTTTTCTGTCAATAGAAGCCGAAGGCCCTCGGTATCCCAGGCCACGACTTCGGCAGATGCGCTTGGGCTACGGCTCTTGGAGTGCTCACTTGCCGGCTTTCCGCTTAACGCTGCCCAAACATCCGGACTCCTTTTCAACAGCGCGACCGGCGGGTTTTCATCCACCGAAAACGAGAGGTCCTGAGTGCCTAGAGCTTTGACCAAGGGCTTTGCGCTATCTATCCCCCGAACCAGGAACACGTTGCCGCCCGAAAGGTTGACCTTCGTTCCTTGGATTTCCACGTCGCCGCTATCCGACCAATACCTCACGAGAATCTCTGTTTTTCCAACGGACATCTGGATGTTGGCCGGGCTTTGATTCACAACCCAGTTGAATTTGGTGGGCTGATGTTGCCAACCTGCAGTCCCCTCGAAGTAAACGAGGAGTGTGACGTTTTTTCTTTTCGCGTCAGCGTGGTCTGCAAACCACGCGGACGCGAGCGTGAACGAAACTGGAAATGCCCCTGCGCCTATTGGGCGCGGCCCTGATTCGTTCGCCTGGGCAAGGGCTGTCAGAATCAGCAAACATGCCGAAGCTGCGCCCAAGCATTTCGTGAAATTCAGGGCTCGCATCTCTTTTCCTCGATTCTGTTCTCTGCGTATGTGACCAACACTCTCCCGCAGCTGGCATTCGGCCCATCGATCCAGGATCGGCCCGAACGCAACCCCGCAGAATTTGCTTACTGTACGCTAGTTGCTGACACAGGCCAAGTGTACCTGACCGACAACTATTCTCAGGATGAATTGACGTCGGGAAATTTTTCTTCTCGATCCCGCTTCTGCCTATTGTCGGAACGCCAATAACATCCGTTGCCAATTATTCCCGTAATGGGATTTACCGGCTGCAAGCCCGCAAGTTGGAAATAAACCTCGAATTTGTCTCGCAGTTAATAGGCGACGGTGATACTTTACCTCCACAAAAAGGGGCTGCCCTAGTCCTTGCAAACGAACTGGACATCCCTGTGACGATCCCACTCAAAGGAGAAACCATGGTTCGGAGAATCGCTTTATTTTTGCTCGCAATCGGCGCGCTGATCGCGATTGCGACAATGAATTCCCAGGCGCAGGGACAGTCCATGTTGACTCGACATGTGCGAGAAGCAACTCTCAACGGGCAGGCGCCGTCGGTCGGTCGCCTTCCCGCAACCCAGTCCATGCACCTCAACATTGTTTTGCCGTTGCGCAATCAGTCTGAGCTGGACAATTTCTTGCGACAACTTTCCGATCCCACCAGCGGCATGTACCGGCGCTTCCTTACGGTACCGGAATTCACTGAAAAATTCGGACCCACTCAGGCAGACTATGACGCCGTGGTTCGTTTCGCGAAAGCGAATGGCTTCACGGTTGTCGGCGGCTCGCGCGACGGCATGGACGTGCAGATCGTCGGCCCAGTCTCGGCGGTCGAGAAAGCTTTCCACGTAACCATGGGCACCTACCAGCATCCCAACGAGGACCGAATTTTCTACGGACCAGACCGCGAGCCCACCACCGACCTGCCGTTCCAGCTCTGGCACGTCTCCGGCATGGACAATTTCTCACTGCCGCATCCTTTGTACGTCAAGAGGAGCGACTACGCCGCGGCGCACGGAATGGATGCGGAAAAAGTCGTATCGCACGCAACCACCGGCTCGGGCCCTTCAGCTTCTTTTCTGGGGAGCGACATGCGCGCAGCCTACTATGGCGGAACAGCGCTCACCGGCGCGGGACAAAACCTCGGACTTTTCGAGTTTCTGGGCACCGACTTGGCCGACCTCACGACCTATTACAAAAACGTCGGTCAGACCAACAACGTGCCGATCACCTTGCTCTCGACCGACGGGACCAGCACGTCCTGCGTGGATACGCGAGCGGGTGGCGATTGCGATGACACCGAACAGACGCTCGACATGACTCAAGCGCTGGGCATGGCGCCGGGTCTGTCAAGTTTGGTTGTGTACATCGGTTCTCTCGACAGTGCAATCATCAGCGCGATGACGACGCACAGCCCGCTGCCCACCACGATCGGCTGTTCGTGGGGATGGACGCCGGCGGATCCAAGCACGCTCAATCCTTATTTCCAGAAGATGTCAGCACAAGGCCAGAACTTCTTTGCTGCTTCCGGCGACAATTCCACTTGGTCGTCGAAGAACGAAGCTTGGCCGGCTGACAATGCGTTTATCGTTTCGGTCGGCGGAACGGATCTCGTTACCGCCAGCGCGGGCGGCGCATGGAAGTCAGAAACCGCGTGGGTTGACAGCGGCGGCGGCATTTCGCCGGACTCAATCGCAATTCCCTCGTGGCAGCAGCTTGCGGGCGTGATCAACTCCACGAATAAGGGTTCCACCACGCTGCGCAACGGTCCGGACGTTTCGGCCAACGCGAACTTCACATTTTACGTTTGCGCCGACCAAACCACTTGCACCGCTAACGAATTCGGCGGCACGAGTTTCGCAGCGCCGATGTGGGCAGGGTACGTCGCCTTGGCCAACCAGCAGCTAGCTAACAATGGCGATGCGACCCTCGGTTTCCTCAACCCAACGATCTACTCGCAGAATATTACGTCCAGCTACGCCACGGATTTCCACGACATCACCAGCGGCACATCCGGCAGCTTTTCGACTACAACCGGATACGACTTGGTGACAGGTTGGGGCAGCCCGAACGGCGTCGGCCTGATCAACGCGCTTGCAGGAGGAGGGACTTCGCCAACTCCTAACTTCGCGATTTCTGCTTCGCCCGCTTCGGTCTCAGTGGTACAGGGCGGCAACGGATCTTCGACGATTACCACCACAGTATCGAACGGGTTTAACGCGGCTGTTGCGTTGACATCAAGCGGCCAGCCGACGGGCGTGACTGTAACTTTCAATCCCACGTCAATCGCCGCGCCGGGTTCCGGTAGCTCTGCAATGTCGATCGCTGTAGCGTCGACGACCGTTGCCGGTACCTACACGATCACAGTTACCGGCACGGGCGGAGGCGTCACACAGAACACGTCAGTCTCTCTCACCGTGACCGCAGCAGCGGGCGCTGACTTCAGCATCAGTGCGTCGCCCACCGCGATCACAGTGGTGCGAGGCTCGTCCGGCACGTCAACGATCACCACCGCGGCCCTGAACGGTTTCGACTCGGCGGTCACATTGTCTGCTTCCGGACAAGGAAACCAACAAACAGTGACCTTCAGTCCTAGCTCCATCGCAGCTCCCGGCTCAGGCACGTCGACTATGACGGTCAAAGTCGGAAGTCACGCCACCACCGGAGCCCACACCATTACCATAACCGGCACCGGCGGCGGAAAAACCCACACCGCCACAGTCACCCTAACCGTCGAGAAAGCGGCGCAGCGGTAATGTTTCAGTAGCTCGCTGCTCGAAGCTCGAACAAGAAAGGCCCGGATCATTTCCTCCGGGCCTTTTTTTGTGCCCTTCGCGTCGAGAGAACTCCCCCCGTCAGGCACGGTTTTTTACCCTGAGCTGCGAAGGGTAGCCGTGCCGACCCGCCGCATTGCCAGGGGTTTTAACCCCTGAGGGATTTTGTGCATACGAAACTTGCCTGAAACCGAAGACCACGAATATTCAGCGCATTCCGGCTTGCCGTACCAATATTCCGTAGGAGCCGAGCGTATAGCCTTTCTGAAGAATTGCTAGATCTTGACGTTGCTGATTTGAATCGAAGGAGGCGAATTGGTGTAGTTCGGCACATCGCCTCGAATCTGCGCGGCGTGAGGCGCGAATGCTTTCTGGAACGCATCGACCGATTCGAACGAAAGATGCCCAACCGCAAGAAACGCAGCCGGTGAATCAGGAGTCGCCCCGGAGATTCCTTCTTCCACATCAACCCGCAGAAGCGCTGGGCCGACAAGTTCGCGCACCATCGGAATGTGCTTCGTGCAGTAGTAAGTTATGTCGAAATGGCTTCCCGGTTTATTCGGATACATCACGCTCACTCTGATCATCGCCCCTCGCAAATTCTAGAGGACTATAGGCCGCCTAGCGAGCTTTCGTCAATCGCGGGAATGTACCCAGCGGTTTTGACCTATCGTCGTCCTCCTGCGCCAAATCGCCTCTTCCTACCGAACGTTCCCTAACGCGAAGGCTGGTCAGTTATGTGTGAGTCCGATACGGCGCAGCAAATCCTGGAAGCGGGGATCGGAATGCAGGAAATCGAAGTCGGGATCAACATTCACGGTGACGAGGTCTACGGAACGATCCTGATACGCTTTTTCCAACCACTCCATCGTGGAGTTTTTTTCTCCGAGCACGGCGTACTGTTGCGCAATTACAAAAGGTGAAACGTATTCGTGGCTCGACTGTCTTATTGAATCATTGATCCAAGCGCGCATCGCGTCTTTATAACCGGAACGCGCGTACGTGTCTGCGAGCAGGGCTGCGGTTTGCGCATCTCGGTCAGCAGCCAGCATCTTTTGCCATTCAGACATCGCCTCTTTATACATTCCCTTGCGATCGTAAGCGTACGCGAGACTCGCTCGAGCCACCGAAAAATTCGCGTCCAGCGCAAGCGTCTTCTGATACTGCTCGATTGCCTGATCGTATTTACGTTCGTAGTAGAAGCCGTCGCCTAGATTGGCGCTATAGATCAGGTTGAGAGGGTCCGATTGTACGGCCCGGCGATGCTGCGCTTCGCCTTCATCCGCTCGGCCCATCCCATCCAGAAAATCGGCATACATGCCGATTCCCTGCGTGCCCTCACGGCCCAACTCAATCGACCGCAGAAATTCCCGCTCCGCTCCCGGAAAATCCCAGTCGTACTTCCATTTAATCCATCCCAGGGCGGCGTGAGCGTCGGCCACGGAGTCATCGAGCTGCAGCGCCTTCATCGCCGCCGCCTTTCCCAGCGGCATCATCTCGCGAGGAGGATTCGTGCTCCCCAGCTCATGATAAGCGTCGGCCAGG
>Ga0209330_1000600_pt1 | contig 13924 bp, 8 predicted proteins | sample JacPinW_OM2H0_O3_FD_187969 | JGI IMG/M metagenome (GOLD analysis project Ga0209330, IMG submission 187969) | Forest soil microbial communities from Algoma, Ontario, Canada - Jack Pine, Ontario site 1_JW_OM2H0_O3 (SPAdes) (version 2) | ecosystem: Environmental > Terrestrial > Soil > Boreal...
AAATCAAGTTGAAGAGGAAATTGTGAAGAAGAACAAGAAAAAGAAGCTGAAGACACATCGCGGCGCAGCCAAGCGCTTCAAGATTACTTCCACCGGGAAAATCATGCGCTGGCATTCCGGCAAGCGCCATTTGCTGGGAACCAAGAAGCCTCGGCGCATGCGCAAGCTGGCGAACGCGGTGGTCGTGAATCCATCGAATGTACGGAATATCCGTCTCGCGCTGCCGTACGGCATCGAATAACGGCTCAAGATTTCAGAGTTTATCTTCGCACCGCGCAATGAAGGCGGCGCGAAGCTAACTCGCCAAGATTTTTACCGTGTTTGGCAGAGCGTAACGGGTGCCTGCCGGCCGGTGCTCCGGCGCGTGATGTAAATCGCGGGAGCGCAAGAGCAGTCCTACGAGACAAACCCGTCCTGTTGCCTGCGTCATTCTGCGGGCAGCTGGTCCACGTTTGTCTCCCCGTGCAGTGAGAGCGACACAATTTTATAGGACGCGCTTTTGTTTGGCGCGCAATTCGCGCAACAGGAGATTAAGCATGCCTCGAGTTAAACGTGGAACCAAACGCCGCGCGCGGCGAAAAAAGCTGCTGAAACACGCGAAAGGGTTTTTCCTTACCAAGGGAAAACTTTACCGCTCGGCGAAAGAAGCGGTGAACCGCTCGCTGCGGTACACCTACCGCGACCGGCGCACGCGCAAGCGTGACTACCGCACGCTCTGGATTCAGCGCATCGGCGCCGCGGCTCGCAATAACGGCATCACCTACAGCCAGTTGATTCACGGCCTGAAAGTGGGAGGCATCGAGCTGGATCGAAAGATTCTCGCGGACATGGCTGTGCACGATGCGGACGGATTTACCGCACTGGTCGCCACCGCGAAACAGCACGTGGCGAAAGCGCCCGCGGATGCAAAGTCGCACGCCAAGCCGGAACACGTTCGGCATCGCGACGAAGGTTAGTTGAGGCAGCGGTGTTGTAGCGGCGGCCTTCACGCCGGCGTATTTCTTTCCCGGCCCTTTCCCGCGCTGATAGAGCCAAGGCCCATCGACGATGACCAATAACGACCCCACAGCGCAAACGCTTGAGCAGCTCGGCGCAAAGACTCCCGAAGTCGTTGTGGAGATGTTCGCAGAGGCGCGCCAGCGATTCGACGAAGAATCCTTAGCTCATTCTTCCGACCGGGAAAGTTTGCAAGCTTTCGTTCTCCGCTGGACCGGCCGCAAGGCCGGAGTGCTCACTCAAATCACCAATAACTGGTTGAAGACAGCGCCGCCGGAGCTGAAGCCAGCCGTTGGTCAAGAGCTGAACAAACTTAAAGCGCACGTCGAATCCGTTATCGCGGAACGTCAGCGGGCAGTGGAGGCGGCGTCTGAACAATCCGCGGCTGCGCGCGACAAAATCGATCTCTCGCTTCCCGGTATCGAGCGCGCGTTCGGCACCCGGCATCTGATCCGGCAAACTTTCGAGGAACTTCAGCGGATTTTCACCGCGATCGGTTTCAGCGTTGTCGAAGGGCCTGAGATCGAGACGCCCTATTACAATTTCGAAGCGCTCAACATTCCAGAGCATCATCCCGCGCGCGACAACATGGACACTTTTTATATTGAAGGCCCGCCTGCCGGACAGGCAGGCGCGCGGAGCAGCCATCTGCTGCGCACGCACACCTCTCCGATGCAGATCCGCACGATGGAGAAAGAGAAGCCGCCGGTGCGCATCGTGGTGCCGGGAAAAGTGTATCGCCGCGACAATCCGGATGCGACGCACGGATACATGTTCCATCAGATTGAAGGTCTCGCGGTAGACACGGACATCACCTTTTGCGATTTCAAAGGCACAGTGGAATATTTCGCGCGCGAATTTCTGGGCCCGAAAACGAAGACGCGCTTGCGGCCGAGTTATTTTCCGTTTACCGAGCCTTCCGCTGAAGTGGACGCAACCTGCCACGTGTGCGGCGGAAAGGGCTGCCGCATTTGCAAATTTTCCGGCTGGATCGAATTGTTCGGCGCGGGGATGGTAAATCCTGCGGTGTACGGCTTCGTGAAATACGACCCCGAGCGGCTCTCGGGTTTTGCGTTCGGCATGGGTGTGGATCGTCTGGCAATGATGAAGTACGGGGTCACCGAAGTGCCGCTGCTGTTTCAGAACGACGTGCGCTTCTTGCAGCAATTTCCCTAGTGTGCGCCGCGTTCTCTGCAGCGTTTTGCCCTGTTCACACTCGCAACGCTGGAATCTCACGGGATTGCTAGGCTGAGTTTTCAACCATGAAGGTTCTCTACAACTCGCTGAAAGAATTCGTAGACGTGAAGGCGGCGCCTGCCGACCTGAAGTCGCGGCTCTCTCTAGCCGGTGTGGCAATCGATTCGGTAGAGGAATCGGCCGCAGGGCCAGTCCTCGATGCTGAAGTCACCGCAAACCGTCCCGACTGCCTTGGGCACTACGGTATCGCCCGAGAAGTTGCAGCAATCTATCGTTTGCAGCTCAAGCCCGTACAGCCAAAGTTGAAAGAGTCCGCCGAAAAAGCCTCCAATGTGGTGCGCGTTGAAATCGAAACGCCGGAACTTTGCGGACGTTACACCGCGCGCGTCTTGCGCGGCGTGAAAGTCCAACCGTCGCCTCACTGGCTGCGGCAGCGGCTGGAAGCGATGGGCCAGAAGTCCATCAATAACGTGGTGGACGTCACGAATTACGTGATGTTCGAGCTGGGCCAGCCCATGCACGCTTTCGATTTGGATAAATTGAGCGAGCCTCGGGTCATCGTTCGACGCGCGCGCGCGGGAGAAAAGATCCGCACGCTCGACGGCATGGAGCGAACGCTGGCGAAAGACATGTGCGTGATTGCAGACCCGACACGCGCTATCGCCGTCGGCGGCGTGATGGGCGGCGCAGAAAGCGAAATCGGATTCAGTAGCCGCAATATTCTGCTGGAGTCCGCCTGGTTTGACCCTATTTCCGTTCGACGCACGGCGAAAGCGCTGGGACTGCGTTCGGAAGCTTCCTACCGTTTCGAACGCGGCGCCGATCCGGAAATGGCGGAACCGGCTTCGCGTCGTGCGGCGGAGTTAATTCAGCAAGTAGCGAGCGGCGAAATTCTAGCGGGCGTTGTGGATGTTTATCCTTCCCGCGAACCCGAAAAGAAAATTCAATTGGCGCGAAGGGAAATCCTGCGCGTGATGGGCGCGGATGTTCCGGATCGCGAGGTGGAAGCCATTTTGAGTGCGCTCGGATTCCATCCAACGCGTGTGGACGCGAATCGCGGCAGCGAAGGCTCACTCGCCGCCATTTGGGAATGTAAACAAGTTTCGTGGCGGAGCGACGTGACTCGCGGGATCGATCTGGTGGAGGAAATCGCCCGCCACTACGGTTACGACAAATTTCCTGCGCGTCTCCCGCCCGCGAAAAAACCGGCACATCGCTTGCCTCACGCTGAGGCGACCGACCGCATAGTGGAACGCGCCGTCGGCCTCGGCTACCAGGAAATTGTCGAAATTCCCATCGTAGATGCTCAACGCGACCCGCTATTTCGCTCGGAAGGATTCCAGCCCGCTGTGATCGGCAACCCGCTTGCAGAAGACGCATCGGTGATGCGGTCGACGGGCATCGCGAGCATGGTCCGCGCAATCGAGTGGAATTTGAATCACGGCAATCGCGATCTGCGGCTCTTCGAGATTGGCAAGACATACGAACTGCGCAACGGAGCGCCGGTCGAAACGCCTGTTCTCACCTTGGGAGCCACCGGATTCGCGGGTAAGAAGACCATCCATGAAGCTGCGCGCGAATTCAGTTTCGCGGATCTGAAAGGCGACCTTGACCGAATTGCTGAGCTCGCCGGGGGATTGGATTGGCTGCCAAGAGCACCGGCTTGGTTATCTGCGGCACGCTCGGCTCACTTTTCTCTTGCAGCGGGCACCGGCGAGCAACTGGGAGTCGCCGGGCAACTCGTTCGCCGCGTCGCGGAGCAATTGAAGCTGCGCCAGGACGTGTATCTTGCGGAGCTAAAGCTCGAGCCGCTGTTGCTGGGCATTGAATCAGAACGGTCCGCGCGGCGCTTCGTGCCTTGGCCGCGCTACCCCGCGGTCGAAAGGGATTTTTCGCTGGTGTTGGCGGATGGCGTGACGTTCGCGCAAGTGGAGCAAATCATCCGCGAGCTGAAAATCGCCGAGCTGCAGACCATTGAACCTGCAGATCTTTTTCGCGGCGGCCAGATTCCGGCTGGAAAATATTCGCTGATGATCCGCGTGAAATTCCAAAGCGCGCAGGGTACGCTTACAGACGCGCAGCTCGCCGAATTTACTTCCCGCATTGTCGCTGCACTCGAACAAAACCTCGGCGCCACCCTGCGCGCGAGCTAACTTCGAGCGTCCCTTCGGCATCGCATCAAGCCCATTGCACCGGGATGCACGATGGCCGACAATGTCAGAAGCTCAGCAGGGAGCGCAACCGTGAAAATAGAGATTTACGACCAAAGCTATAATGTGAACGCTGATGGGAATGAAGAATATCTGAAAGAGCTGGCCGCTTACGTCGACGGAAAAATGCGGTCGATTGCGGAATCCACGCGCATGGTGGATTCGCTAAAAGTCGCCGTGCTGGCTGCGCTGAACATCGCCGACGAGACGTTTACGCTGCGCCAGCGGCAGCAGGAGATCGACGGCCCGCTGCGCAAACGCGTCGAAAAATGCGTGGCGATGGTAGAGAAGGCCCTGGAACACACGAACTGATTTTTTGTCTTCAGGGCAGTTATTGCCAGGCACAACCCATTTGTGCTGGGAGCCATCTGCTATATGATTAGGACTGAGTCGCGATGGCCCCAGAAGCAATGCGTAATCAAAAGGCAATTCGGTGTGTGCTGGTTCCGGTAGCGCTGATCTTGCTGCTGGTCTTCGTCACGACGCTGGGCGCGATTTGGCATCATCACGCGAACTCCTCGGAAGCAAACTGCTCCATTTGCCATGTGAATCATCAGCCGATGGAACGGCCGCTCGCTAGCGACCGTACACCTGCGCTGGCCCAGTTGGGATTCAGGCCCGAACCTGCAGAGCCTGATTTTGCTCCGTCTCCCTTGGCGCCTCGTCTTCCAGCCCGCGCACCTCCCGCCGTCTAATCGCTCCGTCAGATTCAGCGTCGTTCGCGACGCTCCGACTCACTTTCTATCCGTTTAGCAGAGGTTGAAAACTATGTTCGTACAACGTGTGCGACTAGCAGTGCTCTTACTCGCTCTGTGTCTTTCCACCGGGATTTTCGCGCCAAAGTGCAGTGCGCAGAACCCGCCGGCGCAGCCGCCCGTTCCGCCGGCACCCAAGATACAAGCGCCCGCGGCGCAAGCTCACGGCGCCGTTCGCCTAACTCTGGATGAAGCCATCCAACTGGCTCTCGAACACAACCACAATTTGAAGGCCGCGCAAACCACAATCCAGCAGAACCAGGCGCTCGAAATCACCGCAAACCTGCGGCCGAACCCGGTCCTGACCGCGGACGCGCAGTTCATTCCAATCTTTCAGCCGGAAAACTTTACCGCGGACTACATCGACAACGTCATGCAGTTTGATATTGGTGTTTCTTACCTGTTCGAACGCGGGAAGAAGCGCCAACACCGCTTGCAAGCCGCCCAGGACACAACTGCGCAGACGAAGTCGACCGTGGCCGATAACGAACGCACGCTCACCTTCAGTGTGGCTTCGCAATTCTTCAGCGTGCAGCTCGCCGAATCCACTCTCGACCTGGCGATAGAGGACATGAAGAGCTTTCAGAACACAGTGGACATCAGCCAAGCACGTTACAAGGCCGGCGACATCAGCGAAGGCGACTATCTGAAGATCAAGCTCCAGTTGCTGCAGTTCCAAAGCGACGTCTCGCAAGCGCAGCTCGCCAAGATTCAAGCGCTCGTCGGCTTGAGGCAATTCCTCGGTTACCAGACCGTTGCCGAGGATTTCGACGTCTCCGCAGATTTCGACTACTTGCCGGTCACCATCAAGCTCGAAGACCTGCAGGCGAAAGCCCTCCAGAGTCGCGCCGATCTGCGCGCCGCGCAACAAGGCGTGATCGCCGCCAAGAGCCAGAACGAGCTGGCCAAGGCTAACGGAAAAGTGGACATCACCGGCACGTTCAATTACGACCACGTAAGCGAGACGAACACCGCCTCGATTTTCGGCAGCCTTCAGATTCCGATCTTCAATCGCAATCAGGGCGAAATTGCGCGCACGAATTACGCGATTAATCAGGCTCAGGAGTTGGAACTCGCAGCTAACGATCAGGTGATGAGCGACGTTCTGAATGCATATGAGGCCGTCCGCGACAACGACCAGGTGGTATCGCTCTATCGCGCCGGTTACCTCGATGCAGCAAAGGAATCGCGCGACATCAGCGAGTACTCCTACAAACGCGGCGCCGCGAGCCTTCTGGACTATCTCGACGCCGAGCGCAGTTATCGCGCGACCGAGCTTGCTTATCGCCAATCTCTCGCAGCGTATCTAACAGCGGTCGAGCAGCTTCGTGAGGCCGTGGGCGTGAGGAGTTTGCCATGACGAATTTGCGAATTATAAAACGCGCAACGCGTGTCGGATCCGCCGCGGCGCTCGCTATATTGCTCGCGGGCTGCAGCTCGGAACGAGGCGCGAATGAAATGACGTCGTACTCCTCAGGCGAATCGAAGACTGACACCCCAGGGCTGTTTACCATTCCTCAGGATCAGATGTCGCACGTGCAGATTGTGACCGTACAACCATCGAAGATTACGCGCACGCTCCGGCTGACCGGGGCGGTAGCCTACAACGCATTCAGTACCACGCCCGTAATCACTCAAGTCGGCGGGCCCGTCGCCAAGATTCTGGTAGTCCCCGGAGATCGCGTCAAACGCGGCCAGCCGCTTTTGGAAGTCAGCAGCCCGGACTATTCGCTGTTGCTGGCCGCGTATTTGAAGGCGCGGGATACATTTCGCGTGGCCAATAAGAACTACGAGCGCGCCCAAGATCTGTTTGCGCATCACGCCATCGCCGACCGCGATCTGCTGCAGGCTGAGTCCGATCGTATACAAGCGCAGGCTGATTTGAGCGCGGCCGAAGAGGGAATGAAAATCCTGGGAATACCAAACCCTGGGGATCTGGAGAAATCTCCCATCTCTGCTCAGATTCCTTTGCTCGCGCCCATCGGCGGAGAAATCGTGGAGCGCCTCGTTTCGCCGGGACAAGTAATGCAAGCTGGCACCACCCAGGCGTTCACTATTTCGGACATGAGCACGGTTTGGGTGATGGCGAATATTTATCAGGGCGACCTCGCTTATGTGAAAGTCGGCGATCCGGCGACGATCACCACCGATTCCTATCCTGATAAATTTTCCGGCAAGATTTCGTTTGTTTCGCCTGCGCTGGATCCCAACACGCGCACGTTGCAAGCGCGAATCGTGGTCGATAATCCGGCAGGGAAATTAAAGAAGGATATGTACTGCGTCGCGACCGTAACTGCCGGAACGATCCCGAACGCGATTGCCGTGCCCGACTCTTCAATCCTTCGGGACGACGAAAATCAGCCGTTCGTCTATGTGGCAACCAGTTCGAATCAGTTTGGCCGGCGCCAGGTCGATATCGCGCAAAGTGAAAATGGCCAAACGCAAATTCTGAAAGGACTTTCGCCCGGGGATAAAGTAGCTGCGAATGGCAGCTTATTTTTGCAATTTGCCAATTCGTTCCAGCACTAAGACAGCAACTTCCGATGATTAATCGAATTGTCCAATTCGCGCTGAAGCAGAGATTCCTGGTCCTGATGCTGGTTGGGTTCGTCATCATCGCAGGTGGAATCTCGTTTCAACGCATGCCGGTGGATGCCTACCCCGACTTGTCGCCACCCATGGTAGAGGTCATCACCCAATGGCCGGGACACGCGGCGGAAGAAATCGAGCGTCTGGTGACGCTGCCGACCGAAGTAGAAATGAATGGCGTGCCGAAAATGGCCATTCAGCGCTCGATTTCTCTGTACGGTCTCTCGGACGTGATCCTCACTTTTGACGAAAACACCGACGATTATTTCGCGCGTCAGATTGTCTTCCAGCGCCTGAGCGAGGTGACTTATCCCGCCGGCGTGCAGCCCACACTCGCTCCTCTATCCAGCCCTTCCGGCCTTGTGTATCGCTATGTACTGGAAAGTCCGGACCGCTCTCCGCAAGAACTGAAAACTTTCGAAGATTGGGTGATTGAAAGGGAATACAAGCAGGTGCGCGGCGTGGCGGACGATTCCGGATTCGGCGGCACCGTGATGCAGTATCAAGTCCTGCTCGATCCGGCACGGCTCTACGGTTACCACATTACCGTTCCTACCGTAATTCAACAGCTCAGCCTTAATAATGCGAACACCGGTGGCGGATTTTATTCTCAGGGAGAGCAGTTTTACTACGTTCGCGGGCTCGGGCTGCTCCGGGATGAAGCGGACATCGGCAAAGTGATCATCGGTGCGCAGAATGGCGTACCGGTGCACGTTCGGGATGTGGGCGACGTTGTTATCGGGCACGCGCCGCGCCTCGGGCAATTCGGATTCAACAAGAACGATGACGCGGTCGAAGGCGTCATCATGATGCTCCGCGGCGACCAAACGCAGAACGTGCTGAAGGGTGTGGAGGAAAAAACCCAGGAACTAAACGAGCATATTCTTCCCCCGGACGTTAAAGTGCGGCCGTTTTACGACCGCAGCGATCTGGTGCGTCTGACCATCAGCACGGTCGAGGACAACTTGCTGCTGGGCATGACGCTGGTCTTGATCGTGCTGATTTTCTTTTTGGTCAGCATGCGCGCAGCCGTAATCGTGGCAATGACTATTCCGCTGGCGCTGCTCTTCTCCTTCATTTTCTTGCATGCCAACGGTGTAGCCGCAAATTTGCTTTCCATCGGCGCGATCGACTTCGGGATCATCATCGACGGCACGCTGGTAATGGTCGAAAACATCTACCGCGAGCTGGGCCTGCGCGAAGGCCAGCAGTACGATCTGCAGCAAGTGATCCTCGCGGCTGCCAAGGATGTGGATCGCCCCATTTTCTACTCTGTCGCGGTCATCATCGCCGGATACATTCCCATCTACGCGCTCACCGGACCGTCGGGAAAGCTCTTTCATCCCATGGCCGACACCATGTCACTCGCTTTGGTAGGCGCGCTAATCCTGACGCTCACGTTCGTGCCGGTAATGTGCTCCTACTGGTTCAAGAAGGGCGTACGCGAACGTGTGAACAAGCCGTTCGAATGGGTGCGCACGAAGTACGGTGGACAGCTTACCTGGTGCCTGAACCATCCCAGGGTCACCATGCTGGTGGCCGCCGTCATTTTCGGCGCTTCACTTTTACTGATTCCGTTCATCGGCGGTGAGTTCATGCCGCACCTCGACGAAGGCGCGTTGTGGGTCCGCGCGACCATGCCTTACACTATTTCGTACGAAGAAGCGGCCAAGATCGCCCCGCAGATTCGCGACATCCTGGCCAAGTATCCGCAAGTAACCGAGGTAGGTTCCGAACTCGGCCGCCCTGACGATGGCACCGACCCAACTGGGTTCTTCAACTGCGAATTTTATGTGGGATTGAAACCTTATAAAGACGCGATTTGGAAGAAAGGCGCTATTCACAATAAACCGGAGCTGATCGAGGATCTTCAAAAACAGCTCGACGCTTACCCTGGAATTATTTTCAATTATACGCAGCCGGCCGAAGATGCCGTGGACGAAGCGCTGACCGGACTGAAGAGCGCGCTGGCGGTAAAAATCTACGGTTCGGATTTGAATGTGCTGCAAGACCGGGCACTGGAAATAAAGCGGCGCCTTTCGAAGGTGCGGGGCTTCACGGAACTAACCGTCGTGCGTGAACTCGGCCAGCCCAGCCTTCTCGTGCAGGTGGATCGCGACAAAATTGCGCGATACGCCATCAATGTCGCCGACGTGGAAGGCGTAGTGCAGGCAGCCGTCGGCGGCCAGGCAGCAACGCAAGTAATCCAGGGCGAAAAACTATTCGATCTCGTCGTGCGCATGAGGCCGGAATTCCGCGAGAATGCCCAGCAAATCGGCAATTTATTAGTCGGCACTCCGACGGGTCAGCAAATCCCTTTAAGCGAACTCTCCGACATTCGCGAAGGCAACGGAGCGTCTTTCATTTATCGCGAAAATAATTCGCGCTACATCGGCGTGCAATACAGCATCGAGGGGCGCGACCTGGCAGGCGCGGTGGAAGAAGGCCAGCGGGCAATTGCGGATGTCTTAAAATCTTTACCCACCGGCTATCGCATCAACTGGGGCGGCGAGTACGGCGAGCTCCTGGAAGCGGAGCACCAAATGATCATCGTGGGCCCGCTGGCCGTCCTGTTGATTTTCCTGATTCTCTTTGCATTGTATGGGAATTTCAAATTCCCGGTCACCATTGCCCTCGGCGTCTTGATGACCGAGCCCGTGGGCGCTCTGATCGCGTTGAAGCTGACTCACACGCCGTTCAGCGTATCCTCCGTGCTCGGTCTGCTTGCCCTCATGGGGGTTTCAGTGGAAACGGCCGTGATTTTGGTGTCCTACATCAACAAGCTGCGCCTGGAGAAGAAAGATATTCGCACCGCTACGTTGGACGCCTCGCTGTTGCGATTGCGCCCGATTATGATGACCGCGCTCGTCGCGTGTCTTGGCTTGCTTCCCGCGGCGCTCTCCACCGGAATCGGTTCGGACACGCAAAAGCCCTTTGCGATTGTCATCGTCGCGGGGCTGATTTCGCGGCTCTTCCTGGGCTTCTTCGTGAACCCGGTTCTCTACGAGATGGTCGCGAAAGAGGGTGACGTCTTGCAGGTATGAACGCGCGGAATTGGCTCACACGAGGCAACAATTTATAGTCACGATTGCTTCTGGTGCCACGTCTAAGTAATATCTGTGCGGGGGATTTAGGTCCTGATATGAAGCGGCGAACGACATACCGGCTTCTAGCCATTGTGGTCGCTGCTGTCGTGCTGTCTTTTGCTTTCCAGGCCGCGGGGCACTGGCACAACCAATCTTTCGAAGACCAGCACTGCCGCATCTGCCATTTTGCTCACTCCGTAACCGTTGACTTATCGCATGGCACCACGCTGCCAACGCCGCACGCGGTAGCTCGGCTCAATCCGATTACCTCCGTTGACCCCCAGCTTGACATTGTTTTCAATCAGACTTCTCCACGCGCCCCTCCCAGCCAGTCGTAATCTGCCGTTAAAGAAAATCGGCACGCGGAGCTCTCGTTTTCCGCTCGTTCGCGAGCGGCGAGTTCCGTGCAATTTCCCCATCACAACGACTGGATAAGCCCCACGCGGGCTTTAGGGAGATTCATATGAATTGCAAAAAGCTATTTTGGATGTTCACGGCAGTGTGTCTCTTGAGTCTTTTCACCGTGTACGGCGCGCAGGCGCAGTCTGCCTCCATTTCCGGCACAGTTACAGACCCGTCAGGCGGTGTGGTCCCAAATGTAACCGTGACGATTCATAACCCGGTGAGCGGCTTGGAACGCTCCGCCACTACCGATAACTCCGGCAACTTTGCTTTTCCAAACGTGCCGTTCAACCCCTATCACCTCTCTGTGACAGCAAAGGGATTCGAATCATATGCCCAGGATGTCGACGTTCGTTCCGCGGTGCCGCTGAGCGTTTCGATCACCCTGAAACTGCAAGGCGCCTCCAGCACCGTAACAGTAGAGGGCGGAGGCGATCTCTTGGAGAACGACTCGACGTTTCATACGGACGTGGACCGCACGCTGTTCGAAAAGCTGCCTCTTGAAAGTCAATCGTCGTCACTGAGTTCGCTTGTCACGCTCACGACTCCCGGCATCGCGGCGGATTCCAATGGCCTGTTCCACGGGCTCGGCGATCACGCAGAGAATTCTTTTTCAGTGGACGGCCAGCCCATTACCGATCAGCAGAGCAAAGTCTTCTCTAACCAGCTTCCCGTGGATTCCGTCTCGTCTTTGGAGGTTATCTCCGGCGCACCACCGGCTGAATTCGGTGACAAGACCAGCGTCGTGATTGTCGCTACCACGCGCTCAGGCTTGGGTGTGACCACGCCTCACGGGAGCGTCTTCGGTTCCTACGGCGCGTTCGGCACGTCCAACGCCGGCTTCGACCTCGCCTACGGTGGCCAAAAATGGGGAAATTTCATCTCGGTGAGCGGATTGAACACCGGCCGATTCTTGGATCCTCCGGAATTCAGCGTAATGCACGACAAAGGCAACGAGGAAAACATATTCGATCGTGTGGATTATCAGATCTCCACTGCGGATTCGATCCACTTCAACTTCCTATACACACGGTCCTGGTTTCAAACGCCCAATTCGTTCGACGCTGAAAACGCCACCGCCTGGAACGGCGTGGTAGTTGATAACGCCGGCCTCGATCCAAACGGCAATGTAGTAGGGCCAACGGACCAGCGCTCGAAGATTGGCACCTTCAACATCGCACCCTCTTGGACGCACATCCTCAGCCCCAACGCCGTATTTACGCTCGGAGCCTACGTCCGGCGCGACGGTTACAACTACTATCCGAGCGACAATCCATTTGCCGACCTCGGGCCACCAAGTCTGCAACGGCAGAGCGTCTCCCAGTTCCGCACGCTCACCAATGCGGGTGCGCGCGCCAACGTCTCCTACGTGCATGGCATCAATAACATCAAGGTTGGCGTCGTCTACGAACAGACCTTTCTCCGCGAGCACGACGATGTTGGTATCGTGGACCCCACTTTTAACGCACCCTGCTTAACTCTGGCTACCGCTCCGAATCCTGACGTGCCCGTCCAGGGTTTCACCGATCCATCCCAGTGCACGGCCGCCGGATTTCAGCCAAATGTGAGCACGAACCCAAACGCTCCGGCTTCCACACTGTTTCCGTTATTCAACCCCGTCCTGTTGCCCTTCGACCTGACGCGCGGAGGAACTCGTTTCAGCACCGATGCATCATTTCCTCTGCACACAGATGTGAAGCAACTAGCGATGTACGTACAGGACACCATCACCTGGAAAAACTGGTCATTCAACTTGGGCATACGCGGCGACTTGTACAATGGCTTGACCAAGGCCAGTCAGGCCGAGCCGCGTCTCGGTGTGGCCTACAACATTAAGCCGACCAACACTATCCTTCGCGTTTCCTATGCGCGCACTCTCGAAACTCCTTTCAACGAAAACTTGGTCCTTTCCAGCATTGGATGCGAATCTCCGGTCCTCAATCCGCTTCTCGCTTGCGGAGCGCTTTCGCCCGAGCCGCTCAGCCCGGGTTTTCGCAATGAATTTCATGCAGGTCTCCAACAGGCGTTTGGGAAGTATTTCGTGCTGGACGGCGAATACATCTGGAAGTACACGCACAACGGCTACGACTTCAGCGTGCTCGGCGATACGCCCATCACGTTCCCGATCGAGTGGCACAATTCCAAGATCCCTGGATTCGCCCTTCGCGGAACTGTTCCCAACTTTCATGGACTGACGGCTTTCGTCGTCATGTCCAGCGTCGCAGCGCGCTTCTTCACGCCGCAAATCGGTGGCGCCGGAGTTACTCCGCAGCCGCCCGGCACGGGTTCCGTGCCGTTCCGCATTGATCACGACGAGCGCTTCAACGAAACCACGCACCTCCAATATCAGCCCTGGAAAAAAGGCCCGTGGATGGGCTTCAGTTGGCGCTATGACAGCGGTCTAGTCGCCGGTGCCTCCCCTTGCTTCGGCATCAACGCAAATAACGATTGCCCGCAAAGCACCACGCTAGGTGGCCAACCGGCCATCTTGATGGAAGACCCCTTCGGCAATCCGCTGAGTGCCGACCAGGAATTCCAGGCGGGCTTCTTCTGCGGCAATCAGCACGCGACGCCGACGACGCCGTTGCCGAATCCTTGCCTCGCATCGCAATTCGGTTCCACGCTGATTCAAGTGCCTCGGCCGAACACCGAGGACGACGATCGTCATCCGCCCCGCGTCGCTTCGCGG
>Ga0209330_1000601_pt1 | contig 13877 bp, 14 predicted proteins | sample JacPinW_OM2H0_O3_FD_187969 | JGI IMG/M metagenome (GOLD analysis project Ga0209330, IMG submission 187969) | Forest soil microbial communities from Algoma, Ontario, Canada - Jack Pine, Ontario site 1_JW_OM2H0_O3 (SPAdes) (version 2) | ecosystem: Environmental > Terrestrial > Soil > Boreal...
TCCATTTCGAGGCTGGCGCCATCGGCCAGCGAATGTACCTCGGCGCTGAGGCTCTCGGACTGAGAGCAACGGGCATCGGCGCTTTCTTCGACGATGAAGTACACAGATACTTGAGCCTCGCGCCCGAGCGAGGCCAAGTCGCTTACCATTTCGCCGTCGGCCACCCGGTTCGCGACCCGCGTCTGGAGGCCTAAAAACAAATGGTCGGGATCCTGGTGCACGGAGACAACCATTTCATCTTGAGCGGGCCTGCGCCGGATGACGCTGCCGCACTGGTACTGGCGCGCCATTGGTCCATCATTCAGATAGGCGATCAGAAATCGCTTTCTTTCGAGCAGTGGCAAATTCGCACAAAGGAGTTCCGAGAAAACCTGGAATGGGCCGTGGTTGTCCCAGGTGATCGCGATGTTTCTCCGGCAGTTTCACAGTTGTTAGCGGAATTGTCCGCGCGAGGCATTACCGTCCGGCACTGCGTCGCGGGCCATAATTAGGAATCTCAAATCGCTCGCGAAAGCCCGAGGCGGTGTACAATGTCACCTGTTTGTAACGCGAAACAATACCCTGACTTCTGTTTCGATCGCAGTTAGCCCAGGAAGTGAAAACGAGACTCCCAGTCGTACCTTGATTGCATTTTGGAAATTCCGGCACTCACACCGGAGCAGTCCGACTATCATAAAAAGGAGAACAATCAATGAATCACGAGCAGGCAGCATTCGTGACCGCAATGTTTGTACAGGGCCTCGAGAATGAATACAAAATCACGAGAAGAGTCCTCGCCGCGGTCCCCGAAGAAAAGAAAGATTTTCGTCCGGACCCTGACGCACGCACAGCATTTGCGCTCGCTTCCCACATTGCCAGTTCCGATGTTTGGTTCTTGAACGGCATCCTGAAGGGCGAGTTCATCCCCGAAGGCGACAAGAAGTTTCGAAGCGTGGCGGAAATCGTGGCCTATTATGAAAGAGAGTTTCCGGCCGCGTTGGCTAAAGTGAAAGCTCTTTCACCAGACAAGCTTGCCAAAATCGTCCCTGCATTTGGGATGTTCGAACTGCCGGCGGCTGCGTACCTCGCGTTTGTCACGAATCATTCCATCCATCACCGCGGACAGCTTGCTACGTATCTTCGGCCGATGGGTGCCAAAGTTCCGAATATCTACGGCGGCAGCTTCGATGAGCCCATGCAAATGCCCGCCGCAGCCAACTAGAATTTTTCGCTGGAGTCCGGGCGGGGTCACTCTCGCCCCGCGTCCGTACATTTCGTGAAATTAGCTTGGCGCCTCGTGTTGAAATTACAGGCGTTGAAACTAGCTCTACCGCGATGCTTTTAGATAATCGTTATAAGAATGGCGCGCCCAGCCGGCATAGTGCCGATTCGCGCGATTCGCGTCGTCTAACATCTTGAGCATCTGTGGAAGCAGCTCGCTGTAATCGGGAGTTCGCAAGCCGATCACCATCTTCGCTAGATTACGGTCCTCCAGCCCCTGGTACGCCATATCCAGAAATTTTGCGCTCGCTGTGCGGAGCTTTTCCGCCATTTGATCTGGGCTTTCTCCGTCGCCAGGGCTGCTTAGCTCGTAAAGCATCAATGTTAGGCGAGGGAGCGACGTGAGCAGCATTCTTCTCTGCTCTAGATCACCCTTCAGAAGCTTGTTCTGGATGTCCGCACTCACCGTCAAATGCGACGCTTCGGCCTCTGCTCGCACTGCGCGAAACGCGTCCACCAGCCCGGGCAGGAATCCCAGGTTGCCCGGGCCTTTGTTTTCCGGGCGTTGTTGCGGTTCGATGTCGAGATGAATTCCGTCGAATCGCTCGGCGGGGTGCTTTTGATTGAATTGCACGATTCCGCGCACATGCTCTAAGAGCTTTTCTCTGTGCTTGCCCGGCTCATCTGCGTCCGCGCTCGATAGCAGGGCTTCCACGCGAATATTCGAGCGATGAAGCAGCCCAATCACGTGAGCTAGGCTGCTGTCTTCGGACGCCTCATTCTGCGCGGACACCGAAACGTAGACTTCGGTGATGCCCTGAGATTTACAGAAATCCCGCAGAGCGTCCGCGCTTCGAGGTTCGGCCAAAACCTCTGCACTCTTCCACACCCACAGCCCGTGCGCCAGCGCTGGCGTGACTTCACCAAATGCGGAGAGCGATAAAGCTGCGAGCAGCGTTGCGGGAAGTATCAAAACGGAGGTGGCGAAAGCACGCATTCGGAGAGTAGAAGTCATTCAAATCGAACTCGGCGATACTCTCATCTCGAAATCTGAAGGCACGTCGTTGGCCAACTGCGAAATTGGTTTGAAGATGCGACCTCTCTCGCCTTAACACATTCGAAAATATAAATCACGGGGACAATTGATGGAGCCGCAGGCCGCAAATTGCGCACTCTCGATCCTTTTCTGTCTTAGTGCCGGGCCATTCGCTATGGCACCGCGGGCACTCCCAGCGTAAAAATCGCCGCCTCCCGTTAAATTGATAGAGAAGCTCGGCAGCCAGCGCCGCGCCCCAGGCAGCAATAACTAACAGCTTGGATCCTTTCGCTAAGTGAAATCCGTAAAACCCGACAACGGACATCAAGAGCTCAAAAATCCAAAGGACAAGCCTCAACGGCCCACGACCTTGTGCTGTCTTTTGTAGCTTGTCGAACTCGGTCCAGGCGGCGGCATACGGGAAATACGGCTCGGCACCGGCTACTAAAGATGTAGGTTGTGGCCTCCGCTCAAGAGAGAAAATGTCCGTTTCGAAATGGCTCTCAGACATGCGCGCTCGATTTAATTCTGACCTTTTGCCGCTGTAGCCCGGGCGGCTTCCGGATTGTACGGTTTCTTGAGGGCTTTGTTGATTGCGTCTTCAAGCTGTAACCCAGTCCCATTATCCAGACCGGATTGGCGCATTTGAATTACGCCGTTGCGGTCTATGACGACGTAAGTCGGAAATTCGTGAACTTCAAATAGCGACTCCACCGATCCGGATAGATCGATGTATTCCGGCCACGCCATTTTCTTCTCCGCGATGAACGTTTTCCATTTGTCTTCATCCGTGTCCGAGCTAACGCCCACTATCTGAAAATTCTGTTCTGAGAATTTCTTATGGAGGCTCACCAAAGTTGGAACGGATTCGCGGCAAGGAGGACACCATGTCCCCCAAAAATCCAGAAGCACAACCTTCCCCCGAAGCGCAGAGTTGGAAACCGTTTCGCCTTCCAGAGTCACAAACGAAAAATCCGGAGCAAAGGGTTCGCGCGCGCGTATCGGATCGGCGATTATAGTCCGCGCCTTCTCGATAGTCTTCGCGTCGGCTTCCGGCGATGCAAGGTATGCGTTCAGTTCAGCTATCCCGTCTGCATCGCGCTCTTGCCTCATCAATATAAATCCCAGGGAATAGTGAGCGCTCACCTGCGTGGGGTCCAGCGCCAGCGCCTGCCTGAATTCGTCTTCCGCGTCCTTGAGTTTTTTATCCTTCGATTTGCCCGCCATCTGCGCCAATAGTGTTCCGCGAATCATGTGGGCCATCGCCGCCTGCTTCTTGTCGTCTCCAGCGGCTTTGACTGCTTGCTTTGCATCGTCTAGAGCTGCCGACAGCTCGCCGACATATTTTTCCACTCGGACCATTCGAAGAAAACATGGCGCGCATGTGTGATGCGAATCTTTATCTGCCCTCTTATACGCATCCATAGCTTTTTCAAACTGTTTTTTCGCAAAAAGGCGGTCGCCCTCGGCAAGGAGCTGAGCTACCGAAGTGGCGTCTTTGTCACCGGCCGCGCGGGCACCGGGAACATTGGAGGAAACGATTAAAACGAGCACGGCAGAAAACCGGGACAATTTGCGCACAGGGCACCCTCGAGTTGGCAATCTGTAACGCGTCCGCAGAGAGGTCGCTCGCAGACGTTGTGCGCCGATATTAGGTTGCTCCGCAAAACAAGTCAACGAATCGATAGCCTATGCTTCTCTTTAATGGTAACTATCGGTGGAAGGGCCGCGATGGCTTCCAGTATTTGCTTGGCGACGCAATCAGCGGACGCGGCCGCTACTGCGACGCGCTGTATCCTTCCACGGAGTGAGCACTGTGTAACTCGGCGTTGCCGTCGCATTCTTCTTGCTAGCAACGAGGAGCTTCCTTCGGATCAGCCAGCTTACTGCAGATTGTGCTGAACTCTTCGAGACTCCGACGGATTCCGCGAGCTCCTGATAGCTGATCTGGACCAGCGAACTTCTGCGCTGCTCTTCGGCCGCAAGCCAAACATATACGAGAAAACACACAGGCCTTCTATCGTGGCCGACCAAGTCGCGCATCAAAACATCGGTAACGTAATCGTCGAGAGCAGGCATCGCTATATCATTGGCTGATATAGCATTTGTTAGCTGATTGCAAGCTACAACTTGCTCAAGCTAAGCTCCGACCATAGTCAGTAAATTCAAATGATGAGTCAGGAGGTTCAACCATGATTCGCGGCCTCAAGTTCGTGAGCATCCCCGTGCGCAACCAGGATGCGTCGCTAAAATTCTTCACCGAAAAGCTCGGATTCAAAGTCGGCACAGACCAACCCTTCAGTGATAAGCAGCGGTGGATTGAACTCCTGATTCCAGGGGCGGAAACTGGGATTGTCCTCTTCACGCCGGACGGCCATGAGAATCGCATCGGCGATTTTCAGCCGCTGTCGTTTTGGTCGGACGACGTTTTTGCTACCGCGAAAAGTCTGAAGTCCAAAGGCGTGCAGTTTGCGGCGGAGCCAAAAAAAGAATCCTGGGGTACGTCCGCGATCTTTCAGGATCCCGACGGCAATAAGTTCGTACTTTCGAGCAAATAAGGGAAGACGGCAGGCCGGCAACGTTGCTCTCTTTTCAAGAATAGCTCGGGCACGTGCCGAGCTTGGGAGAATCCCGCTCTGAAGCTCACGGAAATCAGGTATTTTCTTGAAGTTCGCCTTCGGAGCGCGCGATGACGGCACAAGCTAGACAATTTCCAATCACGTTCACCGCGGTGCGCGCCATGTCCATCAACGCGTCGATACCTAGAATGATAAACATTGGCTCGGTCGGCAAATGGAAAATGGATGCGGTAGCTAACAAGACCACGAGTGTTGCGCGAGGCACCCCAGCCACGCCCTTACTGGTCAGCATCAGCGTGAAAACCATGACGAGTTGTCGTGACCATGTCATGTGCATCCCCGCTGCCTGCGCTACAAAGACGGACGCAAGCGCCAAATAAACAGAAGAGCCGTCCAAGTTGAAACTGTATCCAGCCGGAATTACGAAGGCTACGATCCTGCGCGGCACGCCGAACGCTTCCATGGCTTCCATCGCGCGAGGAAGAGCCGCTTCGGAAGTGCTGGTCGCGAACGCAATCGTTGCCGGTTCGGCCACCGCCCGAAGAAATTGTGGCAGCGAAATGCGCGCCAGCGTCGCGATCGGCAATAGTACCAACAGCAGGAACGCGGCCAGCGCTGCGTATCCTGTAAGCAGCAACTTTCCCAGCGGCAGCAACACACCGATTCCCATGTGGCCGACCGTATAGGCTATCGCTGCACCAACGCCGACCGGTGCGAAATACATCACTAGATTCGTGAAGGAGAACATCGTCGCGCTCAGCGACTCGCAAAACTTCAACATGGGCGCGCGCTTCGCCTCGGGAAGCAGCGCCAGCGCAATACCGAAAAGCAACGCAAACACAGCGACCTGCAGAATTTGGTTTTCGGCAACGGACTTCGCAATATTCTCCGGAAAAATGTGCAGAAGGAAATCTTCCCAGCGCATCGGCTCCGCGTTTTGCGTTGCGGCAACCCCAGTAGTGACCGACATCGCCAACCCTTCACCTGCGCGGCTGATGTTGATCGCTCCCACACCGATGAAAAGCGCAAGCGTCGTTACGACTTCGAAATAAACGAGGCTCTTCAATCCAATGCGGCCAACGCTGCGCAGATTGCCGTGTCCTGCGATCCCGGTCACCAGCGTGCCGAGTATCAGCGGAGCGACGATCACTTTGATCAAACGCAGGAAGATGTCACTCAGTACACGCAGGTGTTCAGCAAACTGCGGCCGGTCCAATCCGATTTCACCGCCCAACAGCATGGAGAAGAAAATCCAGTAGGTCAGCGAGCCGCCGCGCAATCCCGCCGCAGCAATCAAAACGAGACCAGTCCAGCGCAGAGCTGCAAGCCAGCCCAGGGGACCAAGTTTCACAGCCAACGCAGCGCCCAGCAGAAACAACAGAACTCCTGCTACTGTGAGCGCGCGCATCGCTGCCGACCGTCGTTTAGCGCGTGATGAAGTTGTGGCCGGGCTAGTCGTCATGAATTCTCTTGAATTTCACTCCCGGGCTCGCCGCCTCCTGGAAAACTCGCCGGGATTGCCCACTGTCCGTCAACCTTGTTGAGCGTCTGAGTCATCTGTTATCGTTCTGAATATGCTATCAATCAAAAATTTGGAATGCTCGCGCTGCAAATCTTTGGTTTCTGCTGAGCGCCCTCAGACCGTCTGCTCAAAATGCCAGGGCGCGTTTTACGTTCGTTACGATCTTGAGCAGCTTTACGGGCCCGCTGCGCGCGACACTCTGGTAACCCAGGATGCTGCGTCGACTTGGTCCGGCATGTGGCGCTATCGCGCTGTGCTTCCGTCCGTCGAGCCCGTCACATTGGGCGAAGGCTGGACGCCGATGTTGCGCAGCCGGCGCCATCCCGGAATCTTCCTCAAAGAGGAAGGCGCAAACCCGACCGGAACGTTCAAAGCCCGCGGACTTGCGCTCGCCGTCACCATGGCGCGCCACTACGGCTTGCGAAAACTGGCCGTGCCATCCGCCGGGAACGCAGCCGGCGCGCTTGCCGCTTACGCGGCGGCCGCCGGAATCGAAGCTCACATCTTCATGCCACGCGACGTCCCTTTCGCCAATTACGTCGAGGCCGTAGCCTACGGCGCAAACGTCACTCTGGTCAACGGCCTAATTTCAGACTGCGGCCGAATAGTCGCGGAGCGAAAAGAGAAAGAGGGCTGGTTCGACGTCTCCACGCTGAAGGAGCCGTTTCGTATCGAAGGCAAAAAAACGATGGGTTACGAATTGGTCGAACAACTCGGCTGGAAATATCCCGATGCTGTGATTTATCCGGCGGGTGGCGGCGTCGGACTGATCGGTATGTGGAAAGCGTTCGGTGAACTGGAAGAGCTCGGCTGGGTTCAGGCGGGCAAACGGCCGCGCATGATCGCCGTGCAATCTTCCGGTTGCGCTCCGGTCGTTCGCGCTTTCGAAAACAAATCAACCGCGAGTGAGATGTGGCAGAATGCGGAAACTTTCGCTGCTGGCCTGCGGGTCCCGAAGCCCTATGGAGATTACATCATGCTCGAAATCCTGCACGAATCCGCGGGTGTGGCTGTCGCCGTGCCCGACGAAGAAATTCTCGCTTCGCTGAAAGACTGGGCCCGAAATGAAGGCATCTTCCTTTCACCGGAAGGCGCCGCCGCAACTGCCGCATACAATAATCTTTTGGCAACCGGTTTTCTGAAGGCTGCGGAACGCGTCGTCGTGTTCAACACCGGCGCGGGACTGAAGTACACCGATGTCACAGCGCAGGCCATGAATGTAAATCGTCCTGCCAACTCTGCGTGACGGGTCGGGGCAAAACTCCAACTTCGACAGAATGTAGCATGGCGCACAAAAAACGAAGCTCATTCTTAAATCTCCAGTAGGTAAGTCTGCGCCGCGTAAGATAACAGAACGTCACGTGCCGACCGTGCTATGCTCTTTGAATCGAGCCACCATGAGGATTCAAGCGTTCATATTCAATTGGCCCGGCAAGAAGCAGCACGCTGCAAAGCTGGAGAGAATGTTTCGCCCGCATTGCGAAGTTACCGTTATCAATTCCGACGACAAACTCAGAACGCGCTACCCCCACTGGCAGCACATCGGCAACGACGGCTACTTCACCGATCAATGGAACGCCGCCCTGGCGCGGTTTGACGCTGACGTATTCGTGCATATTCAGGGCGACATTTGGCCTACGAAAGTCGGCCTGGTGCTGTCCGAATGCGTCCGCTTCATCAGAGACCACGGCGTCGGCGTGTACGCGCCAAATGTAGACTTTACCGGGCACGTCTACCGCATGCAGTCGCTGCGGAAATTACAGGAAGGCGTTTACGAAGTACCCACTCCCGACAATTCCTTCTGGGCTATTCGTTCGGACGTAATTCGAAATACGCCTCGAGTCGATCCGCGGGTCAACCGTTTAGGGTGGGGCATTGACTATCTGGTAGGCGCTGTGGCCAGACGCAGCGGGCGAAAAATCGTGCGAGATTATCGCTTCGTCGCGGGTCACTTGAAGTTCACGGGCTACGACAGTAGGGAAGCCCGCCGGGAATGGGAACAGCTTAAGAAAAGCATAGATCCGCTCTTGTCTCGGGAGATGGAATTGCTACAAGTTGAGCGCAATGAGCTTGTCACCCACTCTACTTCTTGGGGACATCCCGTAGCTCGTTTGTTGACCGCGGTCAGCTCTCGCACCAACAGAGGCGCAATCATTCTTCATCGTCGCATAACCTCGCGCTAGTAGTCGCAGGCGAGATTGTCCGCCCCTCAGCGCTCCAAAATATCCTTGTAGCTGTTGAGGCGATTTTTTTTGGTCGGTGATCCAGAATAAAATCTCCGCTCGGCTGGAAACTCCTATGCTGATGCTTCATGAAATCAGTTCGCCAGAGAGTGCCGCCTGGCTATCTCAGCCGCCCGAAGGATGCTTCTTGTAAAACTTGTTGTGCGCTTCCAGAAATGCTCGTCGTGCGGATTTTTCTTCGGTCGCCTCTGTTTCGCTCAGCATACTGAGCCCCCGATGCATGTCAGCGACCTGCTTGGCATCTCGATAGCGGCGGGCTTTTTCAAACAATGCCTTGAATTTAGCGGACTGCTTCGCGGTTTGACCTTCTGCCGCGCTTTGTCCCCAAGCCATTATAATTTCTTCAGCCAGCGCGTCCGCACGCTCAGAATTCTCTTCAATCGTCATGTACTCTCAAACTCCTTGATATCCTAAAGGTTCGCCCGTCGCGAGAAAATTCATGTCCTACGATACACCCAGCGAATAGACTACAAGCAACGAGATGCGGTTGTCCCAGTCCTTAACGCCGTACCGGTGGGTAGGTCGTGTGAGAATTGCGACTCGTTCACGTCCCGACCTTGCGGCACCCGCTGAAATGCTAACGATCCCGAGTTGAAATACTTCGCTACTTATTGTAAATAAAAGACATCCCTTTCGAGAGGAACAACATGAAACAGCAGAAACAGAAGAAATCTAACGAAGACGCAAGAATTCAAGTTGTGGACAAGCGCCGCGCGTTGGCCGCAGCCGATACTGAGGTCCGCCGTGCCACCCCTCCCGGCAGAAGGGACCACGCAGTTTTGCTCGGCTACTATGACCGCAACGGCGCGAAAAAGTTTTTGGAAGCCAAAGGGTTGGAAGACAGCCTCGTGGAGGAGTTGTTGGCGAAGCGAGTAAAGGCCGAGGAACGGATCAAGAGTCTCCCTCCGTTGGAGGAAAAGGCCTCTGGCGCGCAGCCGATCACGGACCGCGAAACGATCTCCGAAATCGACAGGGTGATGGAATCGCAGGAGTGCGAAGAAATTTATCCTCGAGGCACGTGGACCGCCGGGCTGGTGGAAATATCGAAGCTAATTCCTTTTCAGCCGAATCTGGATGTGGCTTACGCGGAAAGCCTGGGCCCGCCGGACCTCAGTTCGTCGCGCATGCTGTCTGCCGTAAAACTCTGTTTCTCGGACAGCCGATCAACTCCGTTTGGAATCAGCGTCGATGAAATGCAGAAGTCCGTCACCATCACCGGCATCAATCCGACGCTGCAAGTTCGGGGAGTTCAGTACGGGAAGCAACAACAAGACGGGCCCTTCATCGTTAGTATGATGATCGGCGCGGCGCCCAATATAGTGCACGTTTCGCAAGTTGGCGGACGCTCTTTTCTAGCCAGCGGAAACCACAGAGTTTACCGGCTATTGAAAGCGGGATTTTCGCACGTGCCGTGTATTGTCACCGAAGCCGGCGCGCTAGATGAAACCGGTGCGCGAGCCCCAGGCTCGTTTCCAGAATCGGTGCTCACAGCTCGTCGGCCCCCGCTCTTTCCCGATTTTGCGGATAGAGTGCTCGGCGTCATCGTTCCATTGCGCGCAGTGTCAAAGGTTATTCGGATTCGGCCCGACGAATACTCTGTTTTGAAATAGGAATTCGCTTGACTGGCCACCGCGGTGGACAAAAGGGACTTTGCGCCAGTCCATTTGACACCGCGCGTCTCAGCCGCTACGCTCGTCTCGATGAAAATCATCGTCGCGGACAAAATCAGCGAGCGTGGAATCGAACTCTTACGCGAAACGGGGTGGCAAGTTGTTCTTCCAGCCGCAGCAGCGCTCCTTGACGAGATCATCGACGCCGACGGCCTGATCGTACGCAGCGCCACGCGTGTTACAGCTGAACTTCTCGACAAAGGCCAGCGTCTGCGCGTCGTGGGACGCGCCGGAGTTGGCGTGGACAACGTGGATATGGACGCAGCCACGCGGCGCGGCGTCCTGGTGATGAACACGCCCGGCGGCAATGCCGTCAGCGTTGCCGAGCATACCTTTGCACTGATGCTTGCGCTCGCGCGGTCCGTGCCGCAATCCAATGCTTCAATTCAGGCGGGCCGCTGGGAAAAATCCTCAACCGGAATGGAATTGCGCGGCAAGACCCTAGGGCTCGTCGGCCTTGGCCGGGTGGGTACCGAAGTAGCCAGGCGCGGTCGCGCGCTCGAAATGAAAGTGCTCGCCTACGATCCCTACGTCACGCAAGGGGCGGCGCGCGAACTCGACGTCGAGCTGATTCCTCTTGAAGATTTGCTGCGCCGTTCCGACGTGATTTCGATGCACACGGCGCTCAGCCCGACGACCGAAAAAATAATAGACGCCGCGGCCCTCGCGCAGATGAAGCGTGGCGCGCGCTTGATCAATTGTGCGCGCGGGGAACTGATCGATGAAGCCGCGCTCGCGGATGCTCTGCGATCCGGCCACTTAGCCGGCGCAGCGGTGGACACCTTCACGCAAGAACCACCTAAAAATTCCCCACTCATTGGTTTGCCAAATCTGATTGCGACTCCGCATATTGCCGGTTCTACGGCGGAGGCGCAGGAAGAAGTGGGAACGCTGATCGCGCAGCAGGTTCGCGACTATCTCGCCGAAGGCTTGATTCGTAACGCCGTAAACATGCCTGCGCTTTCCGCCGAACAGTACCGCCTGTTGCGGCCGTACCTCGAACTCGGCGAACGTCTCGGTGCGCTCGTGGCGCAAGCTGCACCTTCGGCCAGCTTCAGCCGAATCCGCATTCGCTACGCGGGAGAGCCGGCTGAACTGGGCTCGCACGTAATCCGCAGCGCGGTGCTGATCGGCATACTGAATTGCGTTCTCGACGAGAAGGTAAATCTTGTAAACGCTTCGCAAGCGGCTGCGGCTCGCGGATTGATTGTGGAAGAAACCACGCGCCGCCGCGAGCGCGGCTTTCCGAATACGCTCGAAGTGGCTGCGGCCGACGGCGGCCCCGAATTTATCGTCGAGGGCACTGTGGTTCAAGATGGTTCGCCGCGAATTCTTTCGCTCGACGGCATCCCGCTTGAAGCCCCGCTGGAAGGCACTCTGTTGTTAACGCGAAATCGCGACGTTCCAGGCGTGATCGGAATGATCGGCACCGCACTTGGCAACCTAGGCGTGAATATCGCGACGTTTGCGCTCGGCCGCCGCGCTCCCATGCACGGCGCTGAAGCAGTAGCGCTCGTACGCCTTGATGGAACGGTCGATCCCTCAATTCTAAAAAATATCCGCTCCATTCCATCCATCACCGAGGCGCGTCTAATCCATCTGCCGGAGCCGCCCAAAGAACGCTGAAGTGTTGAGCCCTATGCGGCAAATTCCAAGAAAACGCACTACAAAACGCAGCGGGTTGCGGTTGACGGTGATGCACGATAAACTCTTTGGCAGTCGATGTCAGTCTCGGGGCGTAGCGCAGCCTGGCTAGCGCGCCTGGTTCGGGACCAGGAGGTCGGTGGTTCAAATCCACTCGCCCCGACCACTTCATTTCTCCCTCGCTTATGGATTTACATTGCGACTGCACGAGACTCTGCGACACGTAAAACTTGTCTGACAATTTATCCAACGCGAGTGGTTATGGAGCGGTTCGGCCAGATGGTGCGGACGAACTGGCGCGCGCAGCGGCAGTCTCAGGCTTCAGAACGGAACGTGCCACCTCGTGAATTGCACTGAGCACGAGTTCCGGCTGATCCTGCATGATCCAGTGGCCGCTTCCTTCGGCCAGCACGTAATGGCCCCGAGACAAACGCTGCGCGATGGCTGCGTGCTGCTCGCGTCTCTTTGGCGGCGTGGATTTTGCAGATAGGATCACCACCGGCTTGCTGCAAAAGTCGCCCAGTTTGGCCACTCGCACAGCAGATCCCGGCAGATTCTCCAGTTGGCTCGCGATGGTTCGGCAGAATTTTTCTTGAATCCAGAAGACCGCCGCCATCGTGCGTTCTTCGGCAGGCAAATTCCAGAACCAAGGACTCGAAACCGAGCCGGATTCAGCGGGCGCTTCGCGGCTGATCAATCGCACCAAACGGCCGGCCAGTTTCGTTGCCCCGGAAGTCAGCAGCAACACTACGAAACGAATTACGCCGATGCGGCACAGCAGCGCAGCGCGGCGAGATACCGTGGCGCCAATCTGCGCGCGCTTGCGGTCCTGTTCCGAAGGAGGATTCCATTCGGCCGGGACCACCGGATCCACCAACACCAAACCCGCCGTCTCCTGAGGATAGCGCGCTGCAAACAACGGCATCGTGAGTCCGCCAAACGAATGTCCAACCAAAACGTATGGCGGAGGGATCCCCGCGCGCTCGAGCAAAGTATGAAGTTCCGCCACCATGCGCTCGGCCGTTCGCGGCATGGGACCCAAATCGCTCCACCCCAATCCAGCGCGGTCGTAACTCACCACGCGATACGAATGTGCTAGAGTGCGCTGGATTTCGCTCCAGCTGAGCACCGTTGACATCAACCCCGCTTCCAACACAATCGATGGGCTTCCTTGTCCTTTTTCCAACACGTGTAAGCGGTGCGTTCCTATATCGATGAGCCTGCCCGGAGGCGGATGAATCTCGCTGTCCCGGAGCAGTCCGAGTTTCTGATAGATCGTGCCGGTCAGCACGCCCAGCGACAGCAACCCAAAAATCCAAATGAGAGTGTGGACGAACAACTTCCTCGCCCTGCGGCGGAAATCGCCGCGGAAATTCGACGTTTCAATTCCGCATCTGACCGCACAACTTTTCCGCTGCCTGAAAACCCGTCTCGGCGCAATCGCCGATGGAGCGCGCCTTTAGATAATTTCCAGCTAGGCAAAGGCCCACCAGCTCGCGTTCAGCGTCCCGAATTTCCTTGACCCTACGCGGGTGGCCGACATTGTACTGCGGCAGCGCGCGCGGGTATCTCCATACCGTGCGGTCGGTCGGCACGCCAGTGATTCCCAAGATTTTGGCATTCTCTGCTTCCACGGTTTGGGCAAACACCTCGGACGGAGCCGCGAACAACCCACCCTCGTCGCTGCGCACAAAGCTCGTCATCAACACACTCCCCTTCGGGGCATGGCTCGGAAATAACGATGAATTCCAGAAAGTGCAAACGACGCGCAAGCCTTCCCGGCGCGGAACCATGAATCCGAAACCGTGCAGCGCGTGGCGCACCTGGCTTCGCTCGTAGGCCGAGGAAACGACGCCCATCGGAGCATGCTCGATCACCGCCAGCAGCGCCGCCAATTTCGGCGCGCTTTGTTTCAACAAAGACGCCGCGGCATAGGCTGGTGTCGCGAGCACTACCGTTTCTACCGAAATTTCCTGACCGCCG
>Ga0209330_1000605_pt1 | contig 13812 bp, 9 predicted proteins | sample JacPinW_OM2H0_O3_FD_187969 | JGI IMG/M metagenome (GOLD analysis project Ga0209330, IMG submission 187969) | Forest soil microbial communities from Algoma, Ontario, Canada - Jack Pine, Ontario site 1_JW_OM2H0_O3 (SPAdes) (version 2) | ecosystem: Environmental > Terrestrial > Soil > Boreal...
CCAGCGTTCGAGCCACAGCCACTCGACGAGCATAATGTGGGTGAGAGTATCGCGCACTGAGCGGAAGCTCGAATGCAGGTCGCGCGTGAATTGCTCTTCGCTGACGGGCGCGCATGCGTCGAGTGTGCGGTGATTGGCCCAGGAGTTGTAATCGTACAGCCGGGGAAAATCTTCTGCGTTCATGCGAATCCTCTACGTGCGGGCGTGGAGTGCGCTTGCAGCGAACGGAACCGGTTCAAGTGCGCTGACGTGCGAGCAATTGTTCGCGCAATTGAGCCGGCGAGTGGTAAGACTCTGCGTCGGACGGGAAACTGCCACCCTGGACATCGCTGCAATACGCTTCGGCCGCGCGAGAAATCTCGCCCGCGAGATTGGCATATTTCCTCGCGAACTTTGGAGAGTGGCCGATGGTAAGCCCAACGAGATCGTGGAACACGAGAACCTGGCCATCGCAGTCCGGGCCGGCGCCGATGCCGATGGTTGGAATGCGAAGCTTTTCGGTGATGCGGGCGGCTAGTTCGCGCGGGACGGATTCCAAAACCACCGAGAACGCCCCGGCGGCTTCCACGGCCTTTGCATCGCGTTCAAGTTGCTTGGCGGCGTCGGTCGTCTTTCCTTGGACGTGAAACCCGCCCAAAGCGTTGATCGATTGCGGCGTGAGGCCGACGTGGCCCATCACGGGTATCTCGGCTTCCACCAGCCGCGAAATCAGTTCAAGGCGGCGTTCACCGCCTTCGATCTTCACCGCTTCGGCTCCGCCTTCTTTAATCAGGCGCATGGCGTTGCGAATGGACTCGTCGATGGAAACATGAAAGCTGCCGTAGGGCATGTCCGCGACCAATAGGGCACGCTTCGTTCCACGGCGAACAGCGCGGACGTGGTGCAACATCTCATCCAGCGTGACCGGCAAAGTGCTGTCGTAACCCAGCACAACCATGCCGAGCGAATCGCCGACGAGCAGCACCTCCACACCGGCTTCGTCAAGCAGACGCGCAGTAGGATAATCGTAGGCGGTCAAACATGTGATTTTCTTTTTTGTTTCGGGAGAGCCAGAGCTGGAATTGAACTTGCGGGATAGCAGGTCAGGCACGGTGATTTTACCGTTGCCCGCTCGCGGTGCAACACTCATTTTTGCCTCCGGTGCCGCTCCCAGGTTCGGGATGCAGCCCTTGCAACAATTAGATTCTAGCAAAAAGCGCGGGGCAGGGCAGCAAAAAGGATTCCGCTGCTGCGCCGGCGATGTCATCAGTGGTTTGGTTCTGGGCTATTGCGCGTCGGTAACCTTGCCCTTCACGAACGTGACTTTCAGATCTTTGTACACGTAAATCTGCTTGGCGCCCAGGTTGAGAATCTTGTCCGGTTGACCGAGTATCGCGACGACTTCATCTGTAGATTGGCCAATCGCAACGGTTGCGGGCGGAGCTGCCGGGGCCGGATCTGCTGCAGGAGCCTGGTCCGCAGCCGGAGCGGCCTGGGCGTCTGCGCCTGCTGCAGGCTGTTGGTTGCCCTTGTCGTCGGACTTTGCGGAATCGTCTTCCTGAACTTTGAAAACTTCCGCGACGGTCTTCAATACTTCATCAGTCGAGGGAGTGGTGCCTTTGGTATAGGGAAACTTGAGCGTGCACTGGTAGCGAACATCCTGATAAGGGTCGCTGAACAAGGTAAAAACCACGCCGTCTCCCTGCACGGCAATTCCGGTGACCCAGAACTTTTCACCGGTGACGAAGTGCCGCGACTGCGTCTGCGCCTGTGCTGGAGCTGGGTGGCCTATGAAGCTGCCGAACTTTTGTACGTTGTCGTGCACTCCGAAGGCGCCTTCGGAGAGTTTCCCGTTTTTATAAGTGTTCTGGGGCAGCACTTGGTTGGCAGTGCTGTACATGATGATCTTATCTTTCTGCAGAATCAAAACGGCGCCGGCAGTGACGATGTCGCTCTTATCGTCAGTGGGCTTTGTGATCGCGTACGTTGATTCCAGCTTCTGCTGAAGTCCTTGGGCCGCGATGCGAGGACTTAGCCCCAGGGACGAAAACAAAATTGCAGCGGCGACGCTTAATTTGATAATTGCTGGGCGCGAAGACATAGCTTTCCTCACTTAAAGAATAAATTGTTTTGGATCGCGGGAAACATCCCATTCCGTACAACGGCGTAACTATAGGTAAGCCAACTAATCATGTCAACTGGCCCGCTATTTCGAATTTGCTTCCACAACCTGCTTCGGACCGGCGTCTTGCGATGTTCAACCGGGAAAGCCAGCCATTCTGCGGATGACTTTCCCGGTTCGCTGATTCGCTAACTGCGGTTAATTGCTAACACCATCATTTGCGGCCGCATTGACTTCTTTTTCAGCCGCGTCGGCTTCCTGTTGTTGTTTTTCCAAATCGGCAGCAGCGTTGGGGTCGGGTTGCGCCACGCCGTCGGGATTTACTTTCGAAACGGCAGAGCCGGCCGGAGCAGCGGGCATTCCATTCTTGCCTTGATTCTTGGCAAGCTCTCCGAGGCCGTCGTCGATCTGCTCGCGGAAATGATTGTGCATTTCCTGCAGGTCGTTGACGGCAACGGCAACTTGAGCACCCGCACTGCAGTCGCCCTTTTGGCTGCCGCTGACGAGCACCTTTACGTTTTGATTAGCGTCCGCCGTGTCGTCGATACGAGTGAGCACGTCGCCCTGAGTCAAGGAGCACTCAGTGCCGTCTGGCAACTGTGGGTTAAGGGTGTCGGAGACGATGAAAGTGCGTGTGTTGGGATTGAGCGCATCCGGCACCGTTTCCGGCGGCGGGGCAGCTGAGGCTGACTCTGGGGTTTCTGCTGCGGGCGCGGCCTGGGAAGCGGTTGCACTCGGCTGTGCGGCTGCCGCGTCCCTTTCCGCTGCGATCTCTGCTTTTACTTCGTCAGCGATCGCCTGCTTCACTTCCGGCGTGAGGACAACTGCACTCTGGCCTCCGCCTGCGGGAGCCCCGCCCGAATCTGCTGCGACTTCAGCATTAGCACCCGCAGCGGCAGCAGCGTTAACAGCTGCCTGAGCTGCATATGCGGCCTGCAGGTTTTGCGCGATCAAATAATCCGTGAGCCAAAACGCTGGAGCAGCATAAACGGGGTACGGGTTGAAAAAATATCCGTAATAGCCAAACCATGGAGCTCCGCCCCAGCCCCAACCCCAAGCGACCGGTGCGCCCCAACCGCCATAGGCCCATCCATAATATCCACCGCCCCAGTAACGTCCGGGGTAGTAGTGGTTGTAGTAGCCGCCGTGCCAATAACCTCTTCCGTAGGCGCGCGCATAAGCGTGCCCACCTCTGTAATAGGTGCGGCTTGTGAATCTGCGGCCGCCGCGAGAGAAGTTATGTTCTGTGTAGCCTCGGCCCCGTCCCGTACTAACAACCCGGCTGCCGTCCGCGCGCCTGGACGAAACAGTTCGGCTGCCATGGGCACCGTGGTTGATCGTCGTGCCGCTTTTGGTGTGAATCGAGCTGACTTTACCATTGGAACCGAAGTTCGCTTTCGTCCCGCTCTTGGTCGAAACGCTGGTTGTTTTGCCCGCGCCGTTGGTGGATTTTGTGTTTCCATGGGCAGTTGTGACGGTCTTCCCAGCTCCGCCTCCTGATTTTGCGCCGCCGGTCGAGGCTGACTTAGCGCCGCCTGCGGTGGTCGACTTGGCGCCGCCTGCAGTGGTGGTCTTAGCGCCGCCTGCTGTAGTGGTCTTAGCGCCACCTGCAGTGGTGGTCTTGGCGCCACCCGCTGTAGTCGTCTTAGCGCCGCCTGCTGTAGTGGTCTTAGCGCCACCTGCAGTGGTGGTCTTGGCGCCACCCGCTGTAGTCGTCTTGGCGCCGCCTGCAGTGGTGGTCTTAGCGCCGCCTGCAGTAGTGGTCTTAGCGCCGCCTGCCGTGGTGGTCTTAGCGCCACCTGCAGTGGTGGTCTTGGCGCCGCCTGCAGTGGTGGTCTTAGCGCCGCCGGTGGTTTTAGCGCCACCAGACGTACTCGCGTGCGAGGCGCCGCCACTGGACTTAGGGGCGGACGCTGACTTTGCGGGTGCCGAGGCGTGAGAGCCGCCTCCGCCTCCACCCTTATTTTTCTGGCCCCAAGCAAAACCAGGAGCCATGAGTAAAATCAGAAGTGCAATCCATTTTCCCGAGAGTTTGTTACCCGGATAAGCCAATTTCATCGTGATCTCCTATGTTTTGGAACTTTGTCTTTGACCGCTACGCCGAGAACGTCTACTGCTCAAAAAATTCCGCGCGCAGCCCGCTTGCGCGCTGCTCCCCAAGAAGGCTCTGTATGTTGGGTTTCGACGGGTTTCTCGAAAGCCGAATCAGCACTAGATTAGGCTTGCAAGAAACACCTGTAATCAAAAAAGAAAGAGCGTGCGCTCAATCCGTACTCTCGCGCGTGGACGTGCAAATCCACCCAGGAACCCCGGATAAGGCTTCATACGAATCCCCCTCGCAGAAAGCCCATCACGAGAACAGCGACGAGTTGCGAAACTATAATCCCAGCCTTAAGAGACTGTCAATTCCAAATAGAATCGACTATCAATAACAAGAACGTGCGGCGGCCGGAAATTCCACACCATTTTCTCAGGTGGTACATTTTACCTATCGGGTGGCCGTGGCCCCTCGCGGGACCCGCTCATACGCGGAATCTTCGTCAATCCATATCTCCAGAGTCTTGCCGCCGTTAAACGGTTCAACGCGTGCGGCCCCGCTTCCGGTCTTCAATTTGTAACGCGTCCCGCGAAAGAAGAACCCCCTAATGGACAGTGAGATCCGGCCGTCATTCACCGATCCCAAGCCGTCGACCCTCGTTTCTGTGTCAAAGGGTACCCCCGCGGGTAGTTCAACCGGCTTTAAGAGCGTGCCCCGAAAAGGAAAGGTCCCGTCGGCTGGGGGAGTATCAGAGCTCAACTGGATCCACATGGATGTGCTGTACTCAAGCGAAATCAAAACAGGAAGATCCACAGCGGAGCGAGGAGCGGATTTTGCCACCGGCACAAACCCTTTGCGGGCGTTCATGGAAGTTTTGGACGTCTGGATGGCATCGGAACGGATTGAGTCGGAGGAAGAATTGCCGCCGGCTGAAGACTGTACAGCCTGGGTGGCTGGAGGCTCAGCGAGGGCGGTTGTGTCGTTCTCCGTTGTTTCTGCTGCGGGTGTTTCCAACGATGCAGTTGGAGAATTCGACGCACTGGGAGTCGGCTCCAGCGGTTCTTCGCGGCGCGCGGCATTCTGATTTGAGGCAGCAATGTGGGTAGGAGTCGCGTGAGACTTTGGCTTAGGGGCGGAATTGTGGTCTCTCGGCGCGGTTCCTTCTTCCGGAGGCGCTGGTTCAAGCGTCGAAGAAGTTTCAGGCGCGGGCTGCGGCGGTTCCTGGGACGCTGCGGGAAGGGCCGGCGCTGCGGAAGACGGAGATGGTTGCATTGCGATATTCGCTTCGCTGCGCGATGGCAAAGTTCGATGCAAGAAAAAAAACGTAATAGCTACCAGTGCAAGCGCTGCGACGGCACCCAGAGCCCAACGAGTTCGCCAGGGACGGAAATTCTCAACCGATGCGCCACCCGCGGTTGAGACTGCTTCCTCCGCTTGCGGCTCGAATTCCGCTCGGCCCGGACGAGCCTGCAGGTACGCGTTCATCCAATTGCCGAGGCGTTTCTCGGCGTTTTGCCATTCAGGAGGATCGGCTTGAAGATCTGCCTTCGCGAGATTGAGCAGACGATGATGCAGCTCGGCACAGTCCGGGCATTGAATCAGGTGAGCTGCGACGGCGCCCAAAACGAAACCGTCCACCCGATTTTCCGAAAAAGCCGTCAGCAGCTCGGAATCCGGGCACGGGTTTTTCTTGTCAATATTTCGTTGCGGTGAAGGAGACATCAGCCTCTCCAGGAAGTTGGCTTCGCTCCAGCGGTTCATTTTACTTGGACAGCGTTCCTTCCATCTTCAGCCAAAGCGCACGCCGGCCGTTTTGAAGATGAGACTTTACAGCTTCGACAGAAAGGCCGGTGCGCGATGCTGTTTCGTCATACGAGTAACCTTCGATTTTCAACTCCAGACACTGGCGTTGCTCCGGAGAGAGAGCCTCCATTTCACGACGTAGTTTCTCAACAGCAAGGTGCAGATCCGACATGCGGTCGAGCGTCTGTGCATCGGGCAGCGCGTCAGGCTCTATTTCTTCCGCGCCGATTTCGGGGCGCCGCTTCCGCCACTGGTCAATGCAGACGTTCTTTGCAATCCGCATCAACCATCCGCGGAAATTGCCTTCGCGAAAATAGGCGATTTTCTCGTACGCGCGGAGGAACGTAGCCTGAGTCGCGTCTTCAGCAGCGCTTCCATCCGAAAAAAATCCGCGGCATGCGAGATAAATTCGCTTGCGGTGCCGCACGAACAGCTCGGCAAAGCACTCGGCATCTCCGGATGATTGGAAGCGGCGAACGAGAGCCTCGTCCGGGATCTCGCGCTTCGTTTGAGCTCCCACTGACATAACGTGTGAAACCTGCCTATTCCACAAGAGGAAGAGCTAAAAACTCCGCTTCAAGGCCTGCAGATACCCGCCGTGCGTTGGACGGAAAACAGGCAGCGGTATCAAAGTAGGCCCAACTAGCTGATTTGCACAGAGTTATATTCCGGCGTTGCCGCGCTGTCAATTCCAAATGAATTTTCTAGGACTGCGCAACGGGCGCCGGCATTTGTGGCTCGACGCCGCGCCATCCGACCGGACGTCCCTGGATGGCTTCTTTCAACGCGCGGAAAAGCACCACGTACATCATCTGGCGATAGTAAAAGCGTTGGAGAATCAACGGCGCAAGCAGAGTCCAGTCTTCATTCTTTTCCAGCGCAAACGCCACGACGCAGGTCAGTAGGTCAATCAACATGAAGATGGCGAAGAAAACCAACGAACGCTCCACGTCCTGAAGTGTCCAGAGCTGCGGCAGGCGGGCGATTCGAAGTTGCGCGAGGCCCCAGAGAGCGATCGAGAGTATAAACAGGAGATCGATCACGGGGGAAACCAGCGGGAGAATAATCTGAAATAGAAAAATATTGGGAATTGCGACCCAACCCAGAGTGCCGTAGCGTGGTTTGCCCACCGCGTCGCGGTGCTTCCACACAGCTTGTAGAGTGCCGAAGGTCCAACGGAATCGCTGGCGGATGAGAGCGTCAACAGTGTCGGGAACTTCAGTGCGGCCGATGGCATCTTCGTCGTAGAGAATTTTCCAGCCGTTGCGGCGAATCGTGAGTGTAAGGTCGGTGTCTTCCGCCACGGTGTCGCCGGAAAATCCGCCATTGGCGCGAAGCAAGTCGGTGCGCCAAGCTCCGGCCGCGCCGGGCACGACGGGAATGCAATTCAGCAAATCGAAAGCGCGCTTTTCAAGGTTTTGGCTGGTGATGTATTCGAGCGCCTGCCAGCGCGTGAGCCACTTATTCCGGTTCATCACTTTCACGTTGCCGGCGACGGCGCCGACTTTAGGGTTCACGAAATGGCGCACGAGCCGCGGGACCGCTTCCGGATCCACGATGGTGTCCGCATCAATCGAAACGACGATGTCGCCTGTTGCCTCGGAAAGCGCGTGATTGAGCGCCGCAGGTTTGCCGCGATTCGGCTGCAGCAATAGGCGCACGCGAGGGTCGCGTCCAAAATTGGAGCGCACGAGCTCGGCGGTGCGATCCGTGGAGCCGTCGTCTATCACGAGTATCTCAAGTTTCGGATACGTGGAAGCGAGCGCCGAGCGCACGGTATCGACGATAACCGATTCCTCGTTATACGCCGGAATCATAACGGTGACTTGCGGCTTATATTCGGGATGATCCGCCGGGTTGGGTCTGAGCTTTTCGGCGAGAGCCAACATTCCAATTATGAGAGCGCGAGCGCTGACGAGCAAAATTCCGGTCATGAAAATGAATGAGATGCCGAAGCGGAACCAGCGGAAGGCTTCAAAGGCAAACGCATCCGCGCGCGCGAGCAGCCATTCTTCATGAGTCAGCGGCGGCATCACTTGCGCACGCGTTTGGCCTAGTAGAGTTCCCACTGAGACGAATTCATAACCCTTCGCGCGCAGGCCGTCGATAATCTGCGGCAGCGCAGCGAGGGTATGGCTGCGGTCGCCGCCTCCGTCGTGCATCAGGATGATATTTCCCTTTCCGGTTTGTGTGTCTGTCATCACCCGTTGGACGATCGTATCCACCGGCGGCGGCGCGCCGCCCTCTGATTCGCCCCAATCATGCGGATCGATTTGCGCGCCAACGATGATGTAACCCATGGATTGCGGAACAGGAAGCATCGCAATTTCGCTGGCTGTTTCAGGCTGGTGATCGATGCCGAAAGGGGGCCGAAAGAGAAGCGTTTTCACCCCCAGGTTACTTTCCAAAAGCAGCTCGGTGAGGTTCAATTCGAACTGAACTTGCGCTTTTGAAACGGTCTCAAAATCGGGATGCGTGAATGTGTGGTTTCCCACCTCGTTCCCCAGATCAAACTCACGCTTTACGATTCCGGGATACTGATTCGCGGGTTCGCCGATAACAAAGAACGCCGCAGGCGCTTGCTTCTCGTGCAGGATGTCGACAATCTTCGGTGTCCACTCCGGGTCCGGGCCGTCGTCGAACGTGAGCGCAATTTTGTGAGGCAGGTATCCCATCTGATCGATGCGCCAGGAGAGCGGATAGGTTTTGAAGGTTTCATCCGTGAAAAGATCGGAGGAAGCGTCGTAATCGAATTCACGGCGGCCGCTCTGCGGTGTGTTAGTTATGCGCCAGATATCGCCCTGGCCCTCCAGGATTAAATCGTACCCTGGCGGAACGTCCTGCACTTTGCTGCGAATGGCGTCGTCGGGATGCGTGGCGTCCCATATGAACCACAACGATGGGTCTTCCATACCCAAGCGCCACAGTGCCGTGCCGCGAACTCCGGCGCGCTCCGCGACGCGCATCTCGTTGTAAGCGGTCAGCGCGTCGAGCATCCACACCTGATGCACGTTATTCTTTTCATCTTCATAGGAGTAATGCGGATTCAGCGAATCGGAATCGAATTCCACGTCCGTTTCCGATTCCTCCGCGGTAACAATGGCCTGTTGGAATGTGACGGGCTGCGCGATCGGGTGCGGAGCCGTCTTGGATTTTGCCTGCCAGTCGTAGCCGTAATTCGCGATGCCCATCACGATCTTTTCCGGAGGCACGAGCTTGGTTATGTTCTGTATGTTGGTGACAAACCAGTCCTGCGCGGCGATAGGGCCGGGATCGGACGTGGGATAGTGGAAATCGTAATTCATCAGGATCATGACGTCGGTTTGCGCCGACAGATATTTGTAGTCGTAACTCCAGTCCGCGGCGGGAAGGGCGATCATCAGTTTCAAATTCGCGGAGCGCAGCGATTCCCCCAGGTCGTGAATGAAATGCTGGAAATCCTCCATGCTGGATTTCGGCACCTGCTCGAAATCAACCACGATGCCGGGTTGGTGCTGCTGCGTGGCGAAATCGGTGAGCTCCTTGGTCAGGCGCGCGCGAGCCGCAGGCTGCGCCAACATTTCCGCCATGTCCTTTATGGCCCAGTCCTTGCCGTTGTAGTTGTTGACCATGGACATCACCGGAAGGTCGAGTCCGGTGGTCGCTTGCATGGATTTCATCCATGCGTTGAGCTTCGTATTGCGATCGATCTCCAGATGGCCGTCGGTCCATGCGGCGTGAAGTGAGTCGGGAATCAGCAAGTCGATATCGCGGTAATGCAATTGGAGAGAAGCGAGGCTGGAGGCATCGTCTTCTTCGTAGAACGCAGCACGCAGCGGATCGTAATTCTGCGGGATGACTCCTAGCGCCGCGATCTTGCGCTTGCGGCCGCGGCTGGTTTTAGGCTTCAGAAGCGGGAGGTGCGTGCGAATCGCGTGCAAGCCTCCGTGCGTGTCCGCCCGCAAGATATCCGGCAGCTCCGGGTTGCGCCCGACGTTGATCAAAAAAATAACCAGCACGAGAGTGAAAAGCCCGCCCACGATTTCCAGCACGCGGCGTGTGCGCCGCCAGCGGCGCCGTTCTTGATCGTAGAAAATAGGCTTGCGTTCAGGCATCGGGACAATCCAAGCTAGCCGTCCATTAAGATGGTGTCAATTACTCCACACACTAAGATGCGCGTGAATGTAAGCCTCGCTGTATTGGCCGGGCTGGCCCTGCGGGTGTTCTTCGTGTTGAAATTTCCCGTCACGGAATCGGGCGATGCTCCATTCTACATTGAGCTGGCCTGGAATTGGCTGAAGAAGGGAGTGTACGGGTTCCCTGTAAACGGGCAGCTCACGCCAGTGGACATGCGCGTGCCGGGCTACCCGACGTTCGTTGCAGCAGTGTTCGCTTTCGCGGGGAATTCTCCGCGAGCTGTAATGTTGGCGCAAGCAGTGATGGATTTGGCGACGTGTTTCTTGATCGCGCTAATCGCCGCGCGTCTCGCACCAGAAGTGTCTCGCAGGCGCGTAGCGCTGGCGGGATTGTGGCTTGCGGCGCTTTGTCCGTTCACGGCGAATTACACCGCGGTGGTTCTCACCGAAACACTGACGATATTTCTTACCACGCTTGCGATTTTAGTTTTGCTCGAAACTGAACTCGGCAAAAAAATCGACGCGATCTCCGGCGTTGAATTTACCAAGGGACTTCTGAATCCCTGGTTCCTCGCCGGACTCGTGGTGGGATTTGGCGCTTTAGTGCGACCGGAAACGCCGCTGCTGCTTCTTGCGACTGGTTTGGTGTTGGCGAAGAAGTGGTGGCGTCCCGCGAATTGGACGAAACTTTTGCGCGCGGGCTTGCTGCTCACCGTCGGAATGATACTGCCGCTGGTTCCCTGGGCTGCGCGAAACTGGCGCACGCTTCACGATGTGCAATTTCTGGCGCCGCGTTATAGCGAATTGCCGGGAGAATATACTCCGCTTGGTTTCAGCGAATGGACCAATACATGGCTTTGGCATTTCCGCGACGTGTATCTGACCCAGTGGAAACTCAACGAGGAGGAGATTCCGTTGGATGATATTCCGGCAACCGCATTTGACTCGCCCGCGGAACGCGAACGCGTTTCTGATTTGCTGGATCAATATAATGAGGAGCTAACGGTCGGGCCGGCGCTGGACCAACAGTTTCGCGAGATCGCGCACGAAAGAACCGGCCGGCACCCGTTGCGCACCTACGCCGAAATTCCGTTTTTGCGCTCGCTCACTCTATGGTTCACGCCTCGAATTGAACTGCTGCCCTATTCGGGCCGCTTGCGGCCGGTGCGCGTGGAGTGGGAGGACGATCGCCCGGATTTTCTTACGACTCTCAGTCTCGTGGCCGCGAATCTTATTTATCTGAGCATGGCGCTGGCGGGAGCTTGGATGGCAAGGCGTCAGCCCGGCACGGCGCTTCTGATCGCGTTCATCATTGTGCGCACGGCGTTCTTCACCACTTTCGTTGAAACTCCCGAGCCGCGCTACGTGCTCGAATGTTTTCCCGCCGTCATCGCGCTAGCCGCGCAAGTGTTTGCTCCACGGCGTAGTGTCTCAGTTTGAATTTCGGCACAGTGTGGGAATTGAACTTTCAATGTCGCAATTTGGCCAGTTCCCGTCTTTCAAGATCAGGAGCATGACCGTGAGCATAGAGCTAAGGAGTCTAGAGGGTGATGACCTCGATCGGATTGCAGCCGTGGACGGCGGCGCTGCCTGGAAGTCGGATAGGACTCTGTGGTCTGGCTATCTGGCCGACCAGCAAAATGGGCGCCGAATGGTCTTGCTCGCCTTCTCCGATCATAGGGTGGTCGGTTACGGCACCCTGGTGTGGGAGCCCAATTATCACCCGTTCCGTTCGGACGGAACTCCAGAGATCAATAGTCTCGTGGTTGCTTCCCACGCGCGGCGGCATGGCATCGCATCGGCGATGATCCGAGCATTTGAGCGCGGCGCGAAGGAGGCCGGCAGAAAGACTATCGGCCTAGCTGTTGGCCTATACGCGGACTACGGAGCGGCTCAGAGACTCTACGTAAGCCTGGGATATCGTCCGGACGGGAACGGCATCACCTATGCCGGCAAATTCGTAGCGCCAGGCGAACGGGTTAGTCTGGACGACGATCTGGTGCTTTGGTTAGTCAAAGCGATCTGAGCCTCGCGAGAAGTCCTCGACGGGTCTGGGGGTCGAAATTCAGACTGAGATACTACCCTCCACGGCGTTAAGCCTCCTCGACGGGTTCGGGATGAATCGTCAGGCGGAAAATCTGCGGGAATCTTTCCTTTACGCGGTCTTCAAGGGCGGCAGTGATGTCGTGAACTGCGGTGATGGGAAGATTTCCGTCCATGGCGCAATGGCAGGACACTAAAATTTTGTGATCGGCGCTGCGCACGCGAACGTCGTGGCAATCCACTAGCTCGTGATATTCCGCTTGCAGTGAATTCAAAAAATGTTGGACCGAGCGCGAAAGTTCCTTCATCTCTTCGGCGCCCCCAATTTTCACGCCGAGGGGTTCGATGTGAATATTGACGCGCGCTCCCGGGTCGGTGGCTTGCAGGATTTCGTTTTCGAGTTCGGTGGCACGCTGATGGGCTTCGCGCAAACTCGAACCTTCTTCCACTTCCAGATGCAACTCGATGAAAAGATGCCCGTCGTATTGGTTCGCGGATATTTCATGAATGGCCAGGCCGCGACGCTGAGCGATCGCGCGAATGGTCTCAAAAGGGTGTTCGTTTTGCTTGGCGCGCGGCTCGACGTGCACCACCACGTCCGCAGGAACGATCTGGCCGATGCGGTTCTCCACCGACTCGCTTGCGGCGTGAGCCTGTTCGAGACTTGCCGTGCGCGGAACGCTGACGGTCACATCCACGAAATAACGTTGGCCGGCGCGACGGACGCGCACGCGTTCGGTGCGTAGCACGCCTTCGGTTTTGTCCACGGCGGCGGTGATACGCTCCCGCAAGCCGCTGGGGGCCACGTCGAGCAGCGCATCAGCGGTGCGTTTGCCGAGGCGCGAACCGATCCAGATGATTACGCCGGCAACACCGAGAGCTGCTACCGCGTCCAGCTTGCCCAGCCAGGGAATGCCGAATTTCAACCCGAGCCACGCGCCCGTAGTGCCGAGGATGACGACGAACGTGCTCCAAACATCCGTGGAGAAATGAAGGGCGTCAGCTTCGAGGGCTTCGCTGGGATATTTTTTTGCGACGCGATTTAAAGCGCGCGAGCGAACAAAATCTATCCCCATGGCCAGCGCGAGGACCAGAATGGCGGTGAGGCTCGGCCGCATTTCCACCGAGTGAAACACGAGCCGCTGGACCGCCTCCCAGATGATGTAAACCGCGGTGAAAAGCAAAAGCGCCGTCTCGACGAACGCAGAAAAACTTTCCACCTTGCCGTGGCCGTAAAGATGGTCGGAGTCGGGCGGTTTGTCCGCGACGCGGACGGAGAGATAGGTGATAACGGCTGCAACCAGGTCGAGAATCGAATGCAGCGCCTCGGACAAGATTCCCAAGCTGCCGGTAAGCGCAGCGAGAAAGACCTTCAGCGTGACGAGCACCACCGCCGAACCAATCGAGCCAAGCGCCGCCAACCGTTTTTCACGGGAGGCCTGCTCGTGGTTGGCCGGCAGCGGTGCGGAAGACATGCGGTGGATTATACGCTCAGTCGAATGACACTCCGAAAATTCAGCCGGAATCCCCGCACCCAGTTCGAAGAGCCATGCAAGCTGCAGGTCGTTGCGGGCAATTCGGCCTCCGAATAGAGCGCGCAATTAGTCCGTTCAAAAAAAACACGGCTCCGAGAAAAATCGAAGCCGTGTTTCAAATGCGCGCAAAGATGAAGTCACTGCTAGTGTGGTGGTTCTTTTTCCTTATCCTTCTCT
>Ga0209330_1000607_pt1 | contig 13796 bp, 14 predicted proteins | sample JacPinW_OM2H0_O3_FD_187969 | JGI IMG/M metagenome (GOLD analysis project Ga0209330, IMG submission 187969) | Forest soil microbial communities from Algoma, Ontario, Canada - Jack Pine, Ontario site 1_JW_OM2H0_O3 (SPAdes) (version 2) | ecosystem: Environmental > Terrestrial > Soil > Boreal...
AACGGGACGGGATTCGTTTCCGGAGCGATAGTTAATTTCAATCGCGCACCGCTGGCGACGACGTTTGTGGACGCCGAGCACCTCACCGCGACGGTTCCAGCGTCGGCCGTCGTAGATGCGGGGACGGCCACAGTCACGGCGGTGAATCCAGGAGTGCAGGCAGTGCAGTCCAACGTGTCCTATTTCCAAGTGGGCGCGCCCCAAGCGACAGTCAGTTTCACGCCTGCAGCAAATTCACCGTTGCAAATTTTTGAGCCGAACGGGATCGCGATTGCCGATTTCAATGAGGATGGTAAGCCGGATCTCGTCGTCGCAGCCGTCATCAGACTTTCTGTATTCCTCGGGAAGGGCGACGGCACATTCACTCTCACTCCAGCCTCTCCAATTCCGGTGCCGAGCCCACCATACGATGACTTTGATACGCCTGGTGTCGAGTTCTTCGCCGTGGGTGATTTTAACAACAGCGGTCATCTCGGATTCGCGATCGGCGAGGTCCAGAATGAGGCGGCTGTCATCCTGTTAGGAAATGGTGATGGAAGCTTCACCCTCTCTTCGGCAAACTTCGCGAACGCGCTTGGCGAGCCAATATCCGATCTACACGCGGCGGATTTCAATGGTGACGGGAGCCTCGATCTCGCCTTCATCAACGAGCTCACGGGCCAATCGCCCATTGTCCTCGGATACGGGAAGGGAGCTTTCAACACGGCAGGGGACCTCTTTATCACCAGCGAATTGGACGTAGGCGGGGCCGTCGGCGATTTCAACGGGGACGGAAAGCTGGATGTGATTGTAGCGAGCGGCGGGGATACCACCTTTCCGGGTTCAGGAGTGGCTGTATCGCTTGGCAATGGAGACGGCACGTTCACGCTGGGAAGTACTTCCCCAATTCTTTTCGGCAGTTCCCTCTCCTCAATCGTGACAGCCGACTTCAATGGCGACGGGAAGCTGGACCTCGCGGTGACGGATTCCGCTGGCAATGCGGTGATTATTCTACTGGGGAATGGCGATGGCACGTTTGGGCCACCGACAACTATCCCGGTAGGAAACGCGCCACAGTCGATCATAGCAGCGGATTTCAATAACGATGGGAAGCTGGACTTGGCCGTCGTAAACGATGGAGACGGCACAGTCACGCTGCTGCTTGGGAACGGCGATGGGACGTTCACACCGGCGTCGGGCTCGCCTTATGCGGTGGGCCTCGGAGCGTTCCAGATCGCCGCCGCCGATTTCAACGGCGATGGCAAACTCGATCTCGCCGTGGCCAACGGGATGGATGGAACAGTATCAATCCTGCTCCAGCAATAGTGCGCGCTGGGCACAATTATCGGAGGCACCATGAAAACGCCGGCACTCTTTGTCCTGCTCGTACTCGCCACGCTCGCCCCGGCAGCACCAGCGCCGGATGAATACTCGATCAATGTCCATGCAACTTCATCGTACTTGCTTGGCGCCGGGCAAGGGCTGGATGTAGTCATCAACGCAAAGAAGTACCAGCTCAGTGGGGACCCCAGAGCTGGGGCGTTATTGGCCCTTGGCGACTACAAAGCCAAGCTGGTTAAAGATGACCATCCGACCGCCTACGAGTCACATCAGCAATACGAGTTTCTCTTCCCTGACAATAAAACTAGGAAGTTCTGGGTCGTTGGCCAGAGCGAGTGACGTTCACACGCTACTTCCAAAACGTTCGTCGTCGTTGTCCTGTTCTTTAGAAGCGATACGCAAAACCGAGATTACTGGAAAGCACGCAATACTTTCGGGCCGCACGCCGAAGCACCCGGGCCTCCGCCCATATCGTCAGGATCGGCGGAGGCGCACTCCGAGCGAGCCGCTTTCAGCGTCGCGGCCACGCAGTTGGCTATTTATTGACCGGCGCGGAAGTGGCAGCCTCTTCGATGAGCTTGGCTGTTTCCTTCGGATGAGAGATGTAGGCCGCGTGGCTCGAATTCACCTCGACGGTCTTGGCGTTGGCGCGCTTGGCCATCATGCGCTCCTGCTCCGGATTGATGGAATGGTCTGCGGTGGACATCATGTACCAAGTGGGTTTCGTCTTCCAAGCGGGAGTCTTAACAGGCGTCGTGAACGAGTCGAGCGAGAACAAAACCTGCGACACCGCCATAAACGCCGTCTTCGATTCCGGAACGTCCGCTGCGAAATCGGAATGGAAGGATGCCGGGTCAATATAGAGGTAGCCATCGGCGGTAGCTTTGATGCCCTGGCCGGCTGGGGGCACGGCTTTCTCGATGGTGGCTGAACTTTCCCCGGTGTCCAGCGCGAAGGCATTAATGTAGACAAGCGCCGCAACTTTTGGATCGTTGCCGGCTTCGGTGATAACGGCTCCGCCGTAGCTGTGGCCGACGAGAACCACGGGCCCGGGCTGCCGGTTGATCATCGCCGTTGCGAACTTAACGTCTTCCGCAAACGAGGTCTCCGGCTGCTGCACTACAGCCACCGTGTACCCGTCCTTCGTGAGAATGTTGAAGACCGCTTCCCAGCCGGAGCCGTCGGCGAATGCGCCGTGCACTAACACCACGTTCTTGATGCCGGTTGGGCCTGCCGCAGCGGCTACTTTCGGAGTCTTTTTCAGCAGCAGCGCCGCACCCATCAGCGTCGCGGCCAGCGTTACAACCACGTAAAACTTCTTCATCACTATTCTCCTCTCCAGTTTTAACTTCGAATCATCAATTTCCGGACGCTCTTTCGGTCGGCGGCAGGATGCCACAGGTATTTACTCGAAGGCACGCAATACTTTTCAGCTAGCGAGCGCTCATCCGCGCCCCGTTTACCTGGGAACGTTTGAACCTCCAACGGTCAATTAGCCATCCGACAGCGTAAAACCAGACGAACGTGAGCAGAGGCATGGTGACCATAAAACTTGAAACCTCGCTGACGCCGAACTTGCCTCCAAGACCGAAGACGATGAACGTACCTACCAGAAAGGCGGGCAGATCGGAGAGCACGAACAATTTGTCCACAGGGCGACCCCATCTATCTACGATCGCCGAGTTCCTATCTATGCTTGCTGGATCCCAATCAACGCATGCAGCATTCGATTGCGCGCAAGGTGACTGATAGCGTCTGTTTAGCGGGTCGGAATCCAGTTGAAGGGTTGACCAGAGGAAGAATCGGCCAGGAATAGCGCGGGCTTCACGTCCAACGCGATACGAGTGGTAACTGATGCCCGTAAAAGCGATCAACCCAGCGACCGGAAGAAACATTCTCCATCGGATTGGCATACCCAATTAGACACCGAAGAGCGGCGCCAGCAATTTGGAATATCCGAGAGTCGCATCTTCGTCAAGCCATATGGGCCGAGAGGCCGTAAACCGGCCTCTCTTTCTCGCTGGAGATCACGTAGTCGAGTCTTCAGTGATCCCCTGACGGGCTCGACGATTTTGGCGCGCTGTCCGGATTTGCCGGGTTCATCGCCACAACTTCATAACTTCGCGTCTTGCGATCGCCGCCTTCGGGCATGGTAAGAATCATTTCATTCTTTTTGATCGAGAATTCACCTTCCGTTCCAACCGGCAGAATGGTGGCGTGTTTCAAGTCTATCGGCCGGATTTCGTAGTCCATGTCATCGGTTCGCAGCAGATATTGCGGACATAGCTTTTCGTTCGAGTTCACGTGCGTTATGCCGGCGGACGCCCATAGTGTGCCTAAGCCTGACAAGCCTCTCTGTTTCGCGCCGCACGGCACAGCTTCCATCTTCTCGAGGATGCCTCGCCCGGTGTCTTTCTTCTTTTTATCGTCATTCGCGTTCAATGGTATGGCCGAAATGAGGATCAGCAAAACGATCATCGTACTCTTGATGTTCATGACGCTCCTCCTCCGTGTCTCTGAAATTTTCTAACTAACAGGCGTTCTCATCGCGCTCGTTGCTGGTTGACCGCGCCTTGATTGAACCGCTCCACAAAAGCTCGAGCCTGGAAAGCCGCGAACGGGAAGGCCGTGCGCAGCTAGCCTTCCCTCATCGCAGTCAGTGAGAATCCATTACTGTTTCGGCTTGGGCGTCGTCGTTGACGGATTGCCGTTCCCCGTGCCGTTATTGCTGTACTGTTGCGCACCCTTGACGAAGCTCTGCGGATTCGCGACCAGATCGTTCCGCACGTCAGGATGAGCATTCAAGTACGTGTTCAGCTCGGCGTGGTTTTGAATGTAGTCGTGATCCTTGACCACTGACGGGTCCCTTGAAAGATCCCGCTGGATGTCCGGATGGCCTCCAAGGAATCCTCCGAAGTCCGCCATGTGATCATGCATAGCATCGTGGTTGCCGCCATTTTCGGAGCGCGCAATTTGATCTTCTTGCCGCATGAACGCATTGGGGTCTTGCCTTAATTGGTCGCGAACTCCCGGGTTGTCCCTGAGGAAATCGTTCAGCGCCGGATGGTTCTGCACGAATTCCTGCTTATCCAGCAATGAAGGATCCTTGCGAACCTGTTCGGCTATTTCGCGATGTCTTTCCAGAAACTGGTTGAAATCCGCCAGGTCTCTGCGGTCGCGGTCGGCATCGCGATTCTGCCCATCCGCATCACGATCGCGAACGCTTGCAACGTGGTCATCGTGATCGCGAGGTTTTGCATCGCGGTCATCACGATCGGGAACGTTTGAAGCGTATTGATCGCGCTGATCGCGATCTGCTTGCCGCACGAACGCATTCGGGTCCTGCCTCAACTGCTCGCGAACTCCCGGATGGTCTTGGAGATAAGTCTGCAAAGCTGGATGGTTCTGCACAAATTCTCGCTTGTCCACCAGGGACGGATCTTTGCGAACCTGTTCGCCAATCTCACGATGTTCGTCGAGGAATCGGTCGAAGTTAGCCGCTTCTCTGCGTTCGGCATCGCGATCTTGTCTACTGTCATCCCGATCCCGATCCCGATCGCGCGCATCGCGATCTTCTCTGTCTCTATCGGCATCGCGATCTCGTGCGCTGTCATCACGATCTCGTCCACCGCCGATATCGCGGTCGCGTGCATTCGGATCGCGTCTATAGAGATCCTCCAGCCTCATGAACGTGTCGGGCTTTTGGCTGATCTCCTGTTTCACGCTCGGATGGTCCTCCAGATATTCGTTCAGTTGCGGATGGCTTTGCAGGAACTGCGGGTCGTCCACCAAGGCAGGCGTTCGCCGAAGTTGCTCGGCATCTTCGCGATGGCTATCCAGGAATTGATCGAACCGCGCCAAGTCCCTGCGTGTGATGTCATCGTTGTTTTGCACCGCTTGTCTGTCTTGTTGTCTGTCTTGCGTCGTCACGGATTGCGCGCGTGCGGGACCGGGTAGCCACAACAACGTCGCCACACCCACAAGTAACACTGGAGCCGTTTGGTATCGCAATGACCTTTTGCCCATCTTCCGGACCTCCTCCTTTTAGGTTAAGTGGTGGGCCCTTCGTGCTAATTGCAATGCGTGTGCCAAAGCCACGCAGTAGGAAAGATGTCGTTGCGATTTCAAAGGTTACAAGCCGAAAGCAACGTGTCAGGACACGAGTACGGGAACTCGAAAACGCGCGCAAATTCTATACGCGCGCGAAAAATCGCTATACGGGATTAGCGCTAAACCAAATAAAGTAAATGCTGTAAGGGCAGATTCTTACGGAAACTTAATCGCGTTTCTGCTGATTTCAACGTTGCGTTATTCCACTCACCGGGAATTGGCCGCCGCATTTTTCCCTGATCAAAAAAGTGTGCAATATGTTACAGAATCTCCAATTCTCCCTATGCGCTAATAGAAAAGCAGACGAGCCCGAGCTGCAATTTGACAGGTGCATTCAGCGATAAAGTTGAATAAACAAGGGCAAACCTACCGTGAATTGGCCACGCGCGCGTGTTCTTCCCTGCACGCGATCCGGACGGGCCCGGCTCAACCTCACACGAGTGCGTCCCCTCGACATTGGAACAAGGCTTTCAGAAAAATCCCCCGTATTTGCGATGCTTTTGCCTGTGCATCACTACTGCTATGTCTGGTTCCTGCGAGTGCGTTCGCTCAGCAACAATCTACGCAACAGATTGCCGGACTAGCAGCTCGCGGCAGTTCCCTTCCAGAAAGACCTCTACCCAAGACGACGGACACGGATGGTTCAGCCAGCGTAACCGGTACCGTGCTCGACGTGAGCGGAGTCTCCGTCGCCGCGCGGAAGTGAGCTTGATGCACAAGGACGGAACAGAACTGCACGCCATGCTGTCTGGAGTGAACGGCGAATTTAACTTTGCAAAAATTCCATCCGGCTCCTATCTCGTACTCGTCAACGCCAAGGATTTTGCTCCGTTTACATCGCCGGAGTTCGTCGTCGCCGCGGAGCAGATCTACGATGTTCCAAGCGTTTCGTTATCCGTTGCCGCGGCAAGCACGGAAATGACCGTCCGCTCCGACGAGTTCATCGCCGCCGAGCAGATTAAAGCTGCGGAGAAGCAACGCCTGGTCGGCATCATCCCAAATTTTTATACCAGCTACATTTATGATGCCGTTCCGCCCACCGTGAAGCAGAAATTCTCAATGGCGGCACGCGGCACATTCGCCTCCGCGAATTCTCAAAGCGCGTGACCACAAACGCCCCGCGCGAATCGGCTCAGCCATAGCGTCTGCCGGATAAGTGAAGTGCTACTGAGCCATTAAAGACTCAAACGCGGCTCTTGCGGGTTTTTTTCCCGAACATTGTCCCTGGGCGTGACGAGGCCGACGTGTTCGATGCCCGCTCCCCGCATTATATCGATCGCGCGAGCCACGTCTGCGAACGGGACGTCGTCCGCGCCTTCCACAAAGGCTAACTTCTCGGCGCGCTGCTTGAAAATGTCAAAGAGGCGCGTGCCTAGCGAGTCCCAGTCGGTCTGTTCCTGGTTAATCATGAGCTTCCCGTCTTGCATCACCTGCACCACGATCGTACGGGGATCGGGCGGTTCGGGTCTCGATTGCGCCGAAGCCGGTTGAGGAACCAGCGCGGGCAATCCAGTGGGTACCGTGGGTGTAATCACCATGAAGATGATGATCAGCACCAGGAGCACGTCAATCAAAGGAACAATGTTGGGATCCGAAACCGGTCCGCCCCTACTTCCGTCAGCCACCATTCCCATCGTAGGACTCCTTCTTGCATGAGCCACCGCCCTCGCAGTAAGAATCAACCGCCAGTGCCGACAGCGGCGCATGCTTGCTCGCCTGCTTTTTTAGACACCAACCTCACAAGAGTGTGCCTGACAAGCGGGTTCGCCGCGCGACGCGCCGACGTCAAAGGTGAAACGCTGTTTTAATGTCCACAATGAGTCATATTGAACAGATTTACGTTTCTCATCGCTCTATGATTCTCTTGGAATCAGCCCTATGGGGCGTGTCTGAACGAGGAATCACTTATGAGGGTCAAGAACCCGAAGGAACTATTTGTAGCCATGTTGAGCCAGGTGCGGCACGGCACGGAGCTCACCGAGGCGGTCTACAGGGAGTTGGGCGAACTGTCCAAGAATCCTGAAATAGAGGAGGCCCTCGAGGCCCGTGCTTTGGTGTCTCAGCAAACTCTGACGAAGCTGGACAAGGCTTTCAAAATGATCGGCGAAAAACGCGTGAAGGTCACTGGACGGCTTCACGATGTCTTCGTCCAGGATTTCCGCAAGGAGCTTTCGGAGATTGAATCCCCGGTGGCGAAGCGGCTCTTCATATTGGCCAAGGCCAATCAGTTGAGTCACATGCGCGCCGGAGAATACGTCACGTTGGTCGCGGCCGCCGACGTCTCCGGTCACCACGGCGTCGGCGTGCTGCTTGAAAGCTGCCTCGGCGACCATTTGGCCTTCATGGAACGGACCAAGCGTTTGATCCATCATTTCGTCAAAGCCAGGACCGCCGCAAGAGCGAAAGCCTGATCGCTCAAACTAACGCGTAAGGAGTTTCGGCTTCGGACATCGACCAGCGAACGCAGTTTGCCGTAACTTGCACGGTTACAAAGAGCTTGCTACATTTGCACATGTGACACGTCGCCACTTCGGATTGTCTTTCGTATTTGGCTTTGTTCTGGCGCTCGCAGGAGCACAGCTCGCATCTTCCACTGCCGCGCGTGGTCCGCACGACGATTTTCACGACGCCGTTGCCCGCGCCGCAGCCTTGTCAACACTCGCCGATCCCGGCGCGAGACCGTTTCATCTGAAGCTCACCGCGAAAGACACCAGGATCCAAAACTCGGAGTACAACGCCGAGATCGAAGTATGGTGGGCGGCACCCGATAAATGGCGGCGTGCGGTGAAGTCCACGGCCTTCACGCAGATCGCCATTCAAAACGGGACGCGTTACTACGAATCCAATTCCGCCGACTATCTTCCCTATTGGCTCGACGAACTCATTCAAAGCTCCATCAACCCAATCCCTGTCGCCGCGCTGGCGAGCGTTTCGGCCGATAAAGATCAGCGTGGGTGCGCAAGCTGGGAAGTCGTTCATGGTTCGGGCGACGAAGTGTTTTCGTCTTATGCGTTGATGTGTTTCAACGCGGACGGCACGGCGCGGCAAATCTTCGCCGCCCCCATCGGCCTCCAACTCGCGGCTTACCAGCCATTCGGCGACAAACTGATTGCGAGGCAACTCAGCGTCTCACCCGGTGGCGGCTCGGAGATCACCGCAACAGTTACGAAGCTCGAGTCCCTGGGGAAACAGTCCTCCCGGTCTCTTTTCGACGCACCGCGAGACACTGGTTTAGCCTCGCGCGTCCGCTTCGTGTCCGTGCCGGAATCGGCTCTTACTCCGAGAGACTCGCCGGCCCGCACGGCCCTCACTTGGCCTTCGAGTTACACATTTCCTCTTGACGGCGTCATCGCCGTCGGAATTCAGATCGACCGCGATGGCAATGTACGTGAATTTCCTTCAGCCATCTCCAAGAACCAGCGCATTAACGCCCGCGTCGTCGAGCAAGTCAAGGGCTGGAAATTCAAACCCTACGTTGCGGACGGTTCGCCTGTGGAAGTCGTCACGACGCTTCTCGTTCCGTTCCAGATGAAATACGAACCTCTGGGCGCAAACGGGAAAGAGTTCCCGCCGATTTCGTTCGGCGGGCACATAAAACAGTACCGTGCGCTGAGCGATTTGCGAGCCGAAGGCGGTCAGCCATTTCATCTCCGCGCAAGTTTCACACTTAGCGGCGGCCAAACCGGAACGTACGAAGAATCGTGGCAATCGCGCGAAGATTGGACTCGGCACGTCGAGCTCGCAGGCATCGTTTTGCAAGAGACGCGAACCAGTGGAAACACCGTTCCGAAATTCTATGGCGATTCCCGCCAGCGGGCTGACATGCAGGGAGTCATGTCAGCGATGCAAGACCATTTACCCGAGTCGCGCACCTTTCAGGAAGGCGATTGGGGCAACTCGGCTGTCTCGGAAACCAACGTATACCCCAATAAGACCGCCGATTCGACCGAGCCGGTCCTGATTCGAGCGGCACGCGGCAATGTCGATGCGAACAATCATCCGACATCTGGCCAAGCCTATTGGTTTGATTCGGACGGGCGGCTCCGCGCGACGTTCACGGAAGGAGCGACCGTTGTATATTCCAATTTCGCACCGTGGAATCTAAAGCAGGTGCCACGTCGCATTGAACTCTTCACCCGCTCTGCCCCAACGGCCGTACTAACTGTCGATTCCATCGAAGCGCCGTGAAACCCCAAAACCACGCGCAGTGCTTGTCATGCGTGCCCCTCGCGCGTGAATTTTGCGAGTTCGCGTTCAAGTTCTGGCTAGGTGTGCAACGCTCGCGCGCGTTGCTCGCTACGCGTATTCGGAGCGAGCGATCAACTAGATGAGTCCCTCCAGCCGCACGTAGCTCGCCTCCATTCCATGCTCCATGCCGGATGCAAGCATGGCCGCTCGCGTCTGAGTATCAGGCAGCGTCATTCGTATGGTCATCAAAGTTCCTGTGCCGTCGGCATCAAACCGAGTTTCAACGCGGTTGTCCGGCGTAGGATCCGGAAGATACATGCGCTCGATATGCACGATCTTGCTGTAAGGCTGTAACTCCACGAATTCGCCTGCAATGTAAAATCCCGCGCCTTTGCCGTTCGTCCATTCGTAACGGAACTTGCCGCCGGGCCTCGCGTCAATGTCGCACACCGGCATGGTCCAACCTTCCGGACCAAGCAACCACTTCTGGAGCAGTTTCGGATCGGTGTGCGCGCGGTACACAGCTTCTGGAGGCGCGGCGAAGCGCCGTGTCACAACCACATGTGTGTCCCCTTCCGTCTTCAGCGTCATCTTGCTCATCGTTTTCCTCCTTTTTTCATTTCCATTCCGGCCAACACTCCGTCCAACCGGTCGTAATTTTTCTCCAGAGCTTTGCGGAGCATGGCAAGCCACTGGTCCATGGCTGCAATACCGTCGTTTGCCAGACGCCGCGGCCGCTTCGTGCCTTCCACGCGTTGAACGATCAGCCCGGCATCCTCGAGCACCTTCAGGTGCTGCGAAATAGCCGGCTGTGTCATTTCGAACGGCTTCGCTAATTCATTTACGGTCGCTTCCCCTTTCGCAAGCCGCGCCAGAATCGCCCGTCGCGTGGGGTCAGCTAAAGCGGAGAATGCAGCATCAAGATTATCCATACGCACTACCTTATATAAGCTGATGCTTACATGTCAAGAAGATTTTCATCGCGTTGGAATTCACATGCTTGGCGAAATGCGCTCGGTTGAAAAGTGGATTTGACTTGTCTGGTTATCTAACTAACGGGACGGATTTTCGAGGTGTGGGAATCGAAATGCTTCGACCGTTGCTATTCTTCGCTATGTATGACATTTGGCCTTCCATTGCCTGCAACCGTCTCGATCGTTTTTGTGACACCGTCTACACGCCGCACGCGATTATTTCTGATGTCGCTGATGTACAGATTTCCCTTCGAATCGAACACTAGCCCGGAAGGTCCACTCAAGGCGGCATCGACTGCTGGTCCGTTATCGCCGCTGAAGTCTCTATCACCGGTCCCGGCGATAATTATGGGACTCGCCAAGTGTTTATCGGCACGCATTACCACGTTTTCAGCAGTCTCGGTGAACACGATGCGTCCTTCTGAATCGACCGTGAGGTCAGTGGGCGACGGAAGCAGCCAATTGCTTTTCGCTTCTTTTGAATAGGCCGCCAAAGGCTCAGTAACCACCGCTGTGTCGATTATGCCGGTCTTGCGGTCGATGCGACGGATCCGGCAGTTCTCTTCGTCGGCGACAAGGAGGTTCCTGTTCTTGTCGAATGTGATTGATCCCAGCGACGAAAAATCAGCATCGAGCGCAGGCCCACCATCGCCTTGGAAGCCGTTTCTGCCGTTGCCCGCAACTAAGTAGACCCTGCCAACCGGGCCGTTGGCGGTCTCAATCTTGAAGATCTTCCCTTGCCCTTTGTCAGCCACAAACAAGTTATCGTCGGCATCTACTGCCAGACCCCATATCAGGGAGAAGCTTGTCGAAGTGGCTAGCAAACCATCAGCGGTCTCCCCCGATTGACCATTTCCAGCAACGGTTGAAATTAGCCCCGTATTCGAATCCACCTTCCGAACCTGTGTACCTTCACTTATGAAGATGTCTCCAGTCGAGTTCACTGCAATAGCCCAGACCCCATCCAGACTCACGTCCACAGCTTTCGAGTTTTCCTTGTAGCAGCAGTCCTTACCGTTACCAGCGATCGTCTCGATTGTTCCTGTTTTGAGGTCAATTCGACGAACATTATTCTCATACAGGCTCGCCACAAAAAGATGCCCCTCACCATCGATAGCGAGAGCGGATGGTCCGTCAATCGCGGTGTTAATCGCATGTGTTTCCTGACAGGACGACGGCGTGGGTAGGCATATTATGCTGCCCAACAAAAGCGTAGCAGCTAGTGCGCGAAATGATTGCACGATTGTTCCTCCTGAAGCTGCTCCGTTAGGGTTGGCGATGCGCCGTAACCTTGTTATCAGAAAATGAAAGTCTTGCTAAGAGTACTAAAGTCCTGATCGGGTTTTCCGCCCAGGTGCCTGATTGACGCGCGGTTGGACATGTGGGTACGGCTTTAGTGTTCAATTCTTAGCCTGAAGATTATTCGCTGCCGGGTACGGATACGTCGTAAGCGTTGAGAATGACTGACGTGAGGCAGTATCCCGCGATGAGGTGGACAAGCTCGGCAGTGCCCTGCTCTCCGAAAGCGCTCAGCGCTGCTTGGTAGGTGGCTTCAGGAAGCTGCCCGCCGCGAGCGAGCTTGGCCGCAACATCATAGGCGATTCCCTCTTCGCGAGTGAGGTCCACGGGGCGTTCGCCCGCGACGATGGTTGCAATTTTGGCCGCCGAAAGGCCGGATCGCGCGGCAACATGTTCGTGAGCGTAGAGTTCGTAGCGCGAACTGTAATGCGCTCCGACGACAAGAATCGCCACTTCGTGAGCAGGTTTGGGCAGCGTCGAATGCTCCATCAGCGCAGTGACGTAATCCCAATTAGGCGTTCCAAATTGCGGAAAGTGCAGCATGGCGTTGAACGGGCCGATGAGCGCGCCGTCCGCCCGCTTTGAGATGAATCCTTTCAAATGGGCGTCAATCCCCGCCTGGATGCGGTCGAACAGCGGCCGTTGCTCAGCCGAAAGTCTTTCAGGCGGTATAGGTTCTAAACGCATTCCGGTCCTCCACAATTCGCAAAAGTCGCCATTTTTAATCGGAGTTTCCTTTTCAACTTCAAAAACCTCACACAGTTTATACGCATCTCGGCCGCCCACGGTGAGTGCAATCAAAAAGGCGTTTCAGTCAAGACTGTTTGCGCATTGACTGTTTGCTTGTCCAGTTCGGTTACTCCCCGCCCCAAGATAACCACGCGATGGAACAAGAAACCCATGGCGATTTTGTTCAATTCCGGTTTTCGCGCATTGTGAAAAACAATCGTCGCCAGTTGCATGGGGCGAATGAGTCCGAAGGAGAAGCAATGTCCACCGTAATATTCTCCGCGCTCGCCCATGAACAAGTACCCTACCCAATGATTTGTCACCGAGTACGACCTTGCACTGCACGCTTCGGCATCTCTCATTACCCATCTCTCGCTAATCCAAGCCGACAGCAGGATCACGACAAGCACGGGAAGTACATGCCAAATGAAGAAGGCGATGTGTGAATATCGTGAGGAGAAAATCGTGTTCAGAAAACTGAACTTCCAAAGGATCCCACTGGCGGAGGAAGCCACCAGGAAGGCCACGGCCAGGAGCGTGGGCAGAAACAACAGCCATAGCCTCGCCAGTTCGACTTTCACGGCCAGATAGTCATGTTCCAAGATTCGATTTCGATCGGGGTCGCGCAAGAGTACGGAGGTACGGACGTAAAATACTTCTTTGCGAGGGTACAGCAAAAATCCAAGGACCACAGCGGCGACGAACGCAACGGCTACAACTACCTCGAGCACAGGCTCGTATGGAGTGGTGAGAAAAAGGGCTGCGAGCAATGCTAAGCCGAGAAGTAAAATCCGTGAGATTTCTTTCATTTCCCGACACCGTCAAGAGTGAAACTGATAGGAGCAAGTGTAGCGTTGAAACGGGCGGCCTTCTAATTGAAAATAGATTGAGGCCTGATAAACGTGCGGACGAACGTGCGAAGCGGAGTTCGCGTTTACAGGCGAGACTTGTCCGCCGAAGCGACGCTCGCGCCGGACAGCAGGGCGCTGTCGTTGTACCCAGCCTTTACCGTGATGTTGCTTTGTTCGCGGAGTTCGGCGAGGTAATCGCGCAACAGGGGCTGCACTTTCTGCGCGTGGACGGTATTGAAGATGTCTGCTTCCACTTTGTCCAGGGGCTGCAATCCCGCCGGAAAATGATCGTCGACTAACAGGAATTCGAATCCGGTGCGAGTCT